>Ga0213882_10000215_pt1 | contig 23181 bp, 22 predicted proteins | sample BarmaccoBMER_R09_FD_160106 | JGI IMG/M metagenome (GOLD analysis project Ga0213882, IMG submission 160106) | Barbacenia macrantha exposed rock microbial communities from rupestrian grasslands, the National Park of Serra do Cipo, Brazil - ER_R09 ...
GCGCCGTACCGGGCGAGCCATGTGGGCGGCGAGACGGGCCTGGGGGCGGCGACGGTGAGAAGCATGCGGTGAACCTCCTGACGACGTGTGGGGTTGACCGCATTATACTAAAGTGTACTTGTAAAAAGCAAGTGATTTATAAAAATAAAAGCCATTGCCCGGCGCGCCGATCTCGCGAGTGAGGCCCGGGGCGGGTCTCCGAGGCCTATGGTTTTCTTATAAGGTGAGGTGGGCGACGCCGTTGGCCGGGTTGCAGTCGGAGCCTTGCGCCATGCGGACGCGAAACTCCAGGGGCGTCGAGCCGCGCCGCGCTTCAACGTTGCGTTGCCACTGATAGTTGAAGCGATACGATTGCCCGGCGGCGAGCGGCGGGATTCCCTTGCTGTCGAGCTTGTTGCCGTACTGATAGATGTCGACGAACTGCAGCGTATTGCTGGGCTGACCTTGGCTGCCCAGGTTGCGCACGGTTCCGGCGATGTTGTAGGTATTGAGCGAGCCGTTGGTCGTTACGTTGCTCACGGCGACGGAGACGATCGCAGGATTCGGACCCGAGCACGTCGCGGCCGGCGCGGCCGCCGCGCTCAAGCCCAGCGCCGCGAAGAGAACAAAAGAGGCGCGTATCATTCTGGCATCCTCACTAAAGCTGAAGGTGCCAATTCTATACCCACTCGAAGGCAAGCGACCCATGCCTCGATTCTTGGGCGTCGCGCTCGTCGCCGTTGCGCTGCTGGGCGTAGGCCCGCCGGCCGTTCATCCGTCGCTCCACGTGCTGCTTGCGCGCGATCTGCAAGCCTATCTGCAGGCGCGCGCTCGAGTGGAGCACATCTCCGGCATCGCGCTCAGCGTCAGCCTGCGGGGCCTTGCGGACAACATCGAGGTTACCGCCGGAACGACCCAGTATCCGGCCGCCGGCACCCCGCTGACGGGCGAAACGTTGTGGCAAATCGGGAGCAACACGAAGGCCTTTACGGCCGCGACGATCCTACAGCTGGAGGCCGAAGGCAAACTCACGATCGATCAGACGGTCGGGCAATGGCTGCCGCAGTATCCGGCGTGGAAGCACGTGACGATTCGCCGGCTGCTCAACATGACGAGCGGCATACCCGGATACGACAACGCTCCCGCCATGTTGCGCGCATATGCGCGCGATCCGCAGCGCCATTTTACGCTGGCAGAGCTGATTGCGTACGCCTATCCCACGACCGCGGGCGCGCCGCCGCCGACGACCGGTTACGCCTATTCCAACACGAACTATCTTTTGGCGGAGAAGATTGTCGAGCGAGTGACCGGACATACCTACGGCGACGAACTCGCACGGCGTTTCTTCCGCAGCAGCAGCCTCGGCTTGGACGATACGAATTACGAGCCATACGACTATCCCAAGAGCATTCGCGACCGAATGACCTCAGGGTATTTCTTCAGCCACGACGCCGACAACGCACCCTTGCTGCCGTTGCTCGGTCAGGACGTGAAGGATTTTAGCGTCTCGTGGATGCAGGGCGCCGGCGGCATCGTTTCCGATCCCGAAGACCTCACGCGCTGGGCGCGCGCGCTCTACAGCGGACCTGTACTCCCGGCGAAGCAGCGCGCCGAACTATTGAGCCTGGTCTCACTCAAGAACGGTAAGCCGATCGCGACGACGACGCTCGACGACCCGCGCGGCTTCGGGCTCGGCGTGGCGCAGCTCACGACGGCCGAAACCGGGACGGTGTGGTATTACGAGGGGATAACGCTCGGTTATCGCATGGTCCACGTCTACTTTCCGCGTCAGGATGCCGTAATCGCGTTCGGCCTCAACAGCCAATGCGATAGCAAGGAAGACCGCGCCGGTAAGCTGGCCGTCGCCATCTACAACACGCTGCATGCGGCCGGCAAGCTGTAAACTCGCGCTCGTCGCGGTTATCGTTGTGGTGCTCGGGGGCCCCGCCGGTGGCCTTGCCGCGGGTGACCCGCAGGCGAGTGTGGTTGCGGAGATCGCGCGAACCGCCATGGCGCGCGATCATCTCAAGGCCGTCATCCTGCGAGTAACCTCGGACGGCCGCAATGTCTACACGGCGGCGCTCGGCGAGTCGATGTACGGGGTGCCGGCGACGACTCAAATGCACTTTCGCAACGGTGCCATGGCGTTTAACTACATGGCCACCACGCTCCTCGAACTCGTCGACCGGAAAAAAGTGCGGCTCGACGACAAACTTGCGCGATTCTTTCCGAGTCTGCCATACGCGAGTCGCATCACGCTGCGCAACCTCGCCAACATGACCTCCGGGTACGCCGACTACGTCTACCAACCTGAGGTGCTGCACGGCGTCGATCTCAATCCCTTTCGGCACTGGACGTCCGACGAACTGATCCTGATCGGCGTTCGGAAACCGATGATGTTCGAACCCGGAACGAATTGGGGTTACTCGCATACCAACTACGTCATCCTCGGCCGCGTGATCGAAAAGATTACGGGCATGCCGCTGGCGCAGGCGCTGCAAACCTACATCATGACGCCTATGCGGCTCACTCAAACGCGTAGCATCGATACGCCGGCAATTCCTGCTCCGGCCTTGCACACGTACAGTTCTGAACGGCGCGAAGACCTGAAGATACCAGCCGGCGAGTCGTTTTATGAAGACGCCACGTTTTGGGATCCGTCGTGGACGACGGGCAACGGCGCGGTTCAAGTCACCGACATCACCGACATGGCGAAATCCATGGAACTCACCGGCAGAGGTACGCTCCTCTCTCGCGCGTCGTTTGAGGCCCAAGTTCGGCCGAACCTGGTGGGATTCGGGCACAGCCAGGCGGGTTGTGTCGCGTGCCGGCAAAACACGGTCGCAGCCAATTACGGGCTTGGCCTGCTCAATCTGGGTCCGTGGATTTCGCAGATCAAAAGTTTTGCAGGTTGCGGTGGAACCGTCGGCTATCTCCCCGCGCGTCGCCTGACGATAGCCGTCGTGACGACCTATTTGCCCGAAGCGTTCGATTCAAAGGGCAACTATCCCAACCCCTCTCAAACTGTTTTCGCCGAAATCGCTAATAGTCTCGCACCAGGCACGCTCCCCAAACTTCCATAGGAGATATATGAAACAATCCAGTCGTCGCACCCGTAACAGCCGCATGATAGAACGGATGGTTGCCGCTCTAGCGGCTTCGCTTTTTGTGTTGTGGCCGCTGCAAGCGCCGGCGCAAACGTCGCCGTCGCAGCAGATCGCCGCCGTGCAGATGCAGGCGCTTAATGACTTCTTGGCGGCGTCACCTGAGGTCGCGACGTTCTTGGGAGATTACACGCACGATGCCGATTGGAGCGATCCTTCGCCGGCCGGCATCGCGCACTTCAAGCAGCTGATTGCGAGTTACGAGCAGCACGTGGATGCGATCGACATGACAGGCGCGACGCTGCACGACCGCAACGATATCAAGATAATGCGCGCCTTCATCGCCGCGCAGAAGCGGCAGATTGCCGACCTGGAGGCCGGGAAGGATCCGTCGGGACCGCCGCTCACAATGATGGGCGCCGTCTTCACGATGATGCTGCACAAGGACGAGCAAGATCCTGCCGTGTGGTGGAACAACCTGATCTCGCGCCTGGAAAAGGCCCCGGCGTGGATGACGGCACAGCGTCCGCTGATCACGCATCCGGGCCGTTTGCAGGCCGAAGTCGGCTTGCAGCAGCTCGCGATGGCGCCCGCGCTGTTCAACGGCATCTTGACGCCGATGGCGGCGGGACTCTCCAAAGAGCAGCAGGCCAGGTTCGTGAAGGCGCGCGACGCAACCGTGGCCGCCGTCACGCAATGGATGAGCTGGATGAAGGCCAACGCGGCGTCGTGGCCGGTCAACTACGCGATGGGTGCCGCGGCGTACAACGCCATGCTGCGCGACGAACAGCTCTTGCCCTACACGGCCGATCAGATCGCCGCGATCGGGCGCACGACGCTCGCAGCCGCGATGGCGCAGGAACAGCGCATCAAAGCCGAAGCAAAGGCGAAGGGCGTCAACCTCTCCAATCCCGCGCAGGCCGCGGCGAACGGCGGGGGGATGACGCCGACCACGAAGGACGCACAGTTCACCTTCTTTCAGGCGCAGCTCGACACGTTGCGCGACTTCATCAATCGCAGGCGCATCGTGACGATTCCGGCGTACGTCGGCCGGATGAAGATCGTGGAGACTCCGCCGTTTCTGCAGCCGATTCTGCCCGGGCCGTCCATGAATCCGCCCCCGATACTTTCGAAGCAGGTCGACGGCGTCTACTTCGTTCCACCACCCAATCCGCAGATGGCGAAGGCCGCCGCGGCGGGCGCGATTTTTGAAGACTTCGATCGCGATCGCGTTCTGATGACGAGCGGCCATGAGGGTTTCCCCGGGCACTTCCTGCAGTTCTCGATCGCCAAGCACAGCGAGGATCCGGTACGGCGCTTTTCGTTCGATGGCGTCTTCGCCGAGGGTTGGGCGTTCTATGAAGAGGCGCTGTTGGAGCGCGACGGCCTGTACGGTAAGGACCTCGACGGCCGCTACGCCGTCGCCCAGTTCGAGCGCCTTCGCGGCGCGAGGGCGATCGTCGATCCGATGCTCGCGACGGGGCAGTGGAGCTACGAACAAGCCGTCAAGTGGTTTACGGAGAACGCGGGCGTCGACGCCGCCACGGCGCGGGGCGAAGTGAGCCGCTTTGCCCTAGGGCCGGGGCAGGCGTACGACTACGCGGTCGGCAAGACGCAGATCGAAGAACTGCTGCGGGCATACAAAGCGAAGAAGGGCGCCGCGTTCAATCTGCAGGCGTTCCACGACGACCTGCTCTCGCACGGCACCGTTCCCGTGAGCATCATCGCGAGCGAGATGCTGGCCGAGTGACCCCGTACGAACGCTTCCGAGCGCTGCACGAGCGCGCGCAGGCCTTCATCATGCCGAACGCGTGGGACGGCGCGTCGGCCGTCCTGCTCAAACGCGCCGGATTCGAAGCGTTGGGAAGCACGTCGCTCGGATTCGCGTTTTCGCTCGGACGGCAGGATGGAACGCACGCGGTCCCGCGCGACCAGGCCGTCGAACACGCGGCGCTCTTACAGCGCATCAGCGGCCTGCCGGTCAACGGCGACCTCGAAGACGGCTTCGGCGCCGAACCCGAAGACTGCGCGGCGACGGTGCGCGCCGCGATCGCGGCCGGACTCGCCGGGCTCGGTATCGAGGACACGACCGCGGACGCCGCGCGTCCGATCCACGATTTCGACGCCGCCGTTGCGCGCGTGCGCGCGGCGGCGACCGCCGCGAAGGGCCGCATCCTGCTTACCGGCCGCACCGACAACTATCTGCACGATCGAACCGATCTCGACGATACGATTCGGCGTTTGAGCGCCTTCGCCGAGGCGGGCGCCGACGTGCTCTACGCGCCGGGTCTCCCCGATATGCGTTCCATCGTCGCGGTGGTTCGCGCGGTCGCGCCCAAGCCGGTCAACGTGCTGATCGGTCCCGAGGACGCGACCGCGTCGCTCGACGAGTTGTCGGCGGCGGGAGTGCGGCGCATCAGCGTCGGCGGCGCGCTGTACCGCGTCGCGATGACTGCGGTACACGAGGTGGCGACGTCAATGCGCGCCGGAAACCCCGGCGCCGTCCGCGGCGCGATCGCCGGAAGCGAGATAGCATCATTGTTTCCGCGCTGACGCGCGCTGGAGGCTGGTTTACGACCAGGGTACGTCAATTGCGTGAAGTCAATCGTCAGATTTTTCCGCATCTTGGGCCCCGGCCTGATCACGGGCGCCGCCGACGACGATCCCTCCGGCATCTCGACGTACTCGGTGGCCGGCGCCGCGACGGGATTCTCGATGCTTTGGCTCACCTTGGTCTCGACGCCCATGATGGCCGTGATTCAGGGCATGTGCGCCCGCATCTCGATGGTCAACGGCGAAGGCATCGCCGCCATCATGCGCAAGCGCCTGCCGCTGTGGCTGGCCTACGGACTCGCGGGCTTGGTGATCGTGGCCAACACCTTCAACCTGGGGGCCGACATCGGCGGAATGGCGGACGCGGCGCACCTCTTGGTGCCGGTACCGGTCGACGCATTCGTCTTTTTCTTCGGCATCGGGCTGATCGCGGCGCAGATTTGGCTGCCATACGCGCGAATCGCTCGGATCTTCAAGTGGCTGACGCTGGCGCTCTTCGCGTACGTCATCACGGCGTTCGTCGTACGGCCGCCGTGGGGGCAGGTGCTGCTCAACTTCGCCGTCCCGCGCCTGCGTTTCGATTCCGGCTGGCTGTCGACGATGGTCGGCGTTTTGGGGACGACGATCACGCCCTACTTGTTCTTCTGGCAATCATCGCTGATGGTCGAAGAGGAGAAGGAGGCCGGTAGAACGTCGATCGCGGAGCGCCGCGGAACCGACGAGCGCTCCGTGAAGACCATGCATGCCGACGTCAACACGGGCATGATCTTTTCGAACGTCGTCGCGTTTTTCATCATCGTCACGACGGCGGCGACCCTCGGCGCGCACGGTAAACACGACATCTCGACCGCGCAGCAGGCTGCCGAGGCGCTGCGGCCGCTGGCCGGCCGCTTCGCGGAGCTGCTGTTCACACTGGGAATGGTGGGGACGGGGTTTCTGGCGGTTCCCGTGCTGGCGACCTCGTCGGCATACGTTGCGGCGCAAACCTTTAAGTTCCGCGAGGGGCTGAGCGAGCCGTTGCACCGGGCGCCGCGGTTTTACGGGATCATCGTCGCCGGAATGCTCTTGGGTATCGGCATGAACCTGCTGAAGATAGACGCAATCCGGGCGCTCTTCTGGGCTGCCATCCTCAACGGCATCGCGGCCGTGCCGCTCATCGCGCTCATCGTGTGGCTCGCCTCGAGCCGCAAGGTGATGGGTGAGTGGGTCAGTTCGCTGGCGGCGCGGGCTTGGGGTTGGGCCACGGTCGCGTTGATGGGCGGCGCGACGGTCGCGATGTTCTATTTCATGGCGCATCCATCGTAGTTTAAGCGCACCGTTCCCCGGGGATAGAGCGCCCATGGATATTCTGTCGGTTCTCAAGCAAGAGCATCGCGCCGTCGCCGGTCTGATCGACCAAGTGCAGCAATGCGAATCCGACGATCCGCAGTTGGACGAACTCGGAAAGGAGATCGAACAAGCGTTGACCGTGCACGCGGAGCTGGAGGAGAAGCTCTTTTATCCGGAGTTGCGCGACCGTGCCGAGGAATCCGACGAGCGGGTCGACGTCTTCGAAGCGTATACCGAACACGAAGTCGTCAAGCATTTGATCGCGCTCTTGAAATCGGGACGCAAGCGCGACGAGCTATTCAAGGCCGAACTGCAAGTCTTGGGCGAAAGCGTCAAGCACCACGTGAAGGAAGAAGAGTCGACGATTTTTGCGCTCGCGCGCGAGCTTCTTTCACGCGACGAGCTCGACGAGCTCGGCGAGCGCTTTGAAGCAGGCAAGGCGCGCCTGATGTCGCGCGCCTCCGCCAACGGCCGCCGCACCGGCTCGCGCAAGAAGAGCGGCCCCAAGCGGTCGGGACGGGCGAAGAAGACTAGCCGCAGCCGCTAGAGGAACGGCGGCGTGCACCGTCAGACAACATCACGACGGTGCACGAACTCTTCAAGGGCCCTCGGTCGCTGCGAGAGCCGAGCGAACGAATCGCGTTTTGGCTGACGGCGATCTTCTCGCTTCCGGCTGCGCTGGCCATCGGGTACCTGTTGCACGAATCGATCGGCGCGTCGCAGGCGGCGCTGTTCATCGTCGTCGCGATGGTCTACGTGACGCTCGCGCGCGGGCGTCTCTTGGGTTCGAGCGTGCGCGTCCACGAGCTGCAGTACCCGCGCGTCTTTGCGATCGTTAAGCGCGCGTGCGCCGCGCTCGAAATTCCGATGCCGTTGATCTTCGTGCGCGAGGACAACTATGTGCCGGCGGTCGCGCTCGGCTTCGGCGAACCCTACGCGCTGGTGCTCTCGAGCCACTGGATCGAGCTTTTCTCCGACGATGAGTTGTCGTTCGTCATCGGGCGCGAGCTCGGCCACATCGCCGCGGGCCACACGCGCTTTCACTCGCTGCTCAGCGTGAGCGGCAACGAGAACCCGGTGGTCTCGCTGATTTTCGGCGCGTGGCTCCGGCGTTGCACCTTAACGTGCGACAAGGTGGGGTTGCTCTGTTGCGGCACGCTCGATGCCGCGATTCGCGCGATGGGGATCGCCGCGTTTCACGAGTTCGGACGCAGGGTCGATTATCAGGCGTTCGCCGAGCAACATGCGGAGATCCAGAACGATGCCGTGCTGCGGCTCGGCGAGTGGCTGAGCTCCGAGCCGTATGCGACGCGGCGCATCGCCTCGCTGCGCCGCTTCATCGCGACGCAGTCGTACGCCGCAGCCGAAGCGTGGTTCCTACGCGAACGCGCCGCCGAGCCGCCGGCGCTGGCGGCCCCGGGACAGACGAAGGTTGCGACGCGCGATTGCGCCGGGTGGTGGCGTCGCTTCGCCGCGTGGGGGATCGATGCCGTGGTCGTGACCGCGATCATAACCTCGTTCGGAGGAACGGTCGCCTCTTCGCTCGGTAAGCGCGCGGATTCCAGCGTCGTCTCCGTTTCGCGGGGCAACGTCAAGATCTCGGAGCCCGGGGTCAGCGTCACGATCAGTGGAAAGAACAAAACGAACGCGGGCATCCATGTGGAGCGCCCGGGCTTCGCGTGGAAGAATCCGGCGATGACGGGTGGCGCGACGTCGAGCCCGGTACCCAGCCCGGCACCGACGGCGTCGCCGGATAAGCTCGGCCCGATCGAGTTTACCGATCAGGGACCCGCGGTCAACGTATTCGGAAGCGACATCCCACTCTCGGCCGGAGGCGTCGGTGACCTGATTCATCGCCTCGGCTTCTTCTTTTGGTTCCCCGTTTATCTCGCGCTGCTGGTGATTCTCGCCGGACAGACGTTCGGCATGATGATTACCGGCTTGCGCGTCGTCACGACGGAGTTCCGGCGTCCCAGTTTGGGGCGAACGCTGTTACGCTATCTGATCGTTGGGTTCTTGTGGCCGCTGATCATGCCGCTGAGCGTGATCTCGCGCCGCGTGCTGTTGCACGATCGCCTCTCGAAGACGCGCGTGGTGAAAGTAGAACGCGTGCTCACCCGCCCGGCTCCCGCCTCCGCCCAAACTTAAACGCCTCTGCCCAACATCTAAAAACGGCTGTTGCTAAAAGGCGAGCGGGTATGGCACCCGAGCGATTAACCTGGAAATTAGCGAGGGTGCCATACCCCGAGCCTTCTAGGGTATAGCCGTCACCATCATCCGCACCGCGGCCTTCCCCGAAATCACGTGCCCAACCGACGCATTCGAGCTGACCGTGTCGATTTGCAGGCGCCCGATGTTTTCGTTGACGTGCAACACTTGGTGCGTCGTCGGATCGACGAGCGACTTCACTTTCACGATGTCGAACTGTTGACCGGCCTGCACGCCGAGGTTGGCGCCGATGTCGATGATGATATTGCCGCCGTCGATCGCGGCGATGTGGCCGCTCATCGCGGGCGCAACCGGACCGGAGGCGAAGCGGCTCGGATCGATCGAGCCGACGATCTTTCCCGCCTCATCGTCGATGAGGTGCCCCATGTCGCTGTTGACAAACGTCTGATTGTTGTACGAACCCGCGACGCCGCCGCCGAAACCGCCGGCGTTCCACGACGTCCCCGTGCGCGTCTCTTCATCGGAGAAACTCTGCACGATCTGGCCGGTGCTGGCATCGATGACGCGAACCGCCACCTTGATCGTGACGCGATGCGTCGAAACGCCTCCGGCCGCCGCGCCGATCCAGCCGGGCAATAGACTTCCTGCGCTGCCGCCGCTCGCGCCGGTTTGGTCGAGTTGCAAAATGTTACCGGTCACAAGATAGCGCGCGCCGGTCATCCTTCCGGCCTGAATCGCCGTACGCGGATCGACTTCGCCGCTGGCCGACAGCTGATGTTCGCTGAGCGTGGAGCTCAGATGCGAGCGATCCACCACATTGAATCGCCCGCCGTTGACCAGTTGATCGGTGACCAGATCGCTCAAGGCGACCCCCGGTTCGACGGCACCCCACCAGTTCGATGAGAGGCCGCGCGTCGAGAAGTCCAGCACCGCGACGGTCGGGCGCGACTGCGCCGATGCGGCCAGCGGAAGTGCGGCCAACGCTATTAGGACTCCGATGGAAAGGCGGTGTTTGAACACGGTACGACTCCTCATTTGCAGCAGCGGAAAAGGCCCTCGGCGATGAAGGCGACCACCATTATGCCACATCGCCACCGTTGGGTAAACCAAGGGGTTCCCTAGGGGCATGTGCGGGCGCTATTCGCTGGCGGATCCGGCGCGGCTTCGCGCCGCCTTTCCGGCTATTCGCTTCCCGGAATTTAGCGATACGCGAATCCCCGTGGTGCAGCCGCGCTACAACATCGCGCCGACGCAAGAAGTGCTGGGAGTGCGCAACGACGGTCGCGATACCGCCGAGATCTTTCGCTGGGGAATCCGGGGCCGCGTGAACATACGCGCGGAATCCGTGCTGGCGCGTCGCGGGCCCGTGGCGCGGCGTTGCGCGGAGTTTGCCGACGGCTTCTACGAGTGGCGCGACCGGCGCCCCTATTACTATAGCTTGCGTTCCGGCGAGCCGTTTGCGCTCGCGGGCCTGTGGGAAGAGGGCGAGACGCCGACGTGCGACGTGATTACCTGCGAGCCGAACGCGTTGGTTGCGCCGGTGCACGACCGCATGCCGGTAATTCTCACGGGTTCGCAGCTTGAGCTCTGGCTCGAGGCCGGCCCGTTACCGCGCGAGCTGCTGGAGCAGTTATTGCGACCGTTGGATCCGGCGCAGATGGACGTGCGTCAGGTGTCGCGCCGCGTGAACAATGCGACCTACGAGGCGGCCGACGTGCTCGAGGGTCCGGAAGAGCTGCGCTTGCTCTGAATCAACACGATGCCGGTGCAGATGAGCCAGATTGCCGCCGGAAGCGCGCCGACGATGCCGGAGCCGATCTCGCCCGGACCGAGCGGCGGCCCCGAGAAGAAGATCGAGAGCGTCGCGAGCGCGGCGCCGAACGACGCAACGTAGCCGAGCGACGCGAGCCAGCCCGGTGCGGATTCGTGTCGGCGAATGCTGTGCGCGGCCGCAAAGAGGAAGATGGAAACCGGCGCGTAGCCGAGACAGCCTTGCGTGAAGATGAAGGCGTTATACATGCCCGATAGGCCCTGGTGCGCGAACGCGTCGGGCGCTGCGTACACTGCGGCCGTTTCAAACGACGCGGCGACGATGGAGCCCGCGACCATGACGACCCCCGCGACCAACGCCAACGTGGGCAGCCCCTCTTGACGGCCCTCCAGTGCGGCACTCAGGTAGGTGCGCAGGCCGACGAGAAACCACAAAAAGAATCCTGCGGCCGGAAACGTCAGCCAGGCCGCGATCAAGACCGGCACGTGGCGTATGTCGATCGCAAGCGCGGCGTTTGCGGGTCGAGCTTCCACCGAAGGTAAGCCCGCGGTTATCAGGGTTGCGATGATCTGAATCGCGATGTAACAGAGGACTGACCAGCCCGCGGAGCGTTCCGCATGCACGTTCTCCATAGCGTTCTAAGTCAGCCTCGCGGAAGAGCGATTCCTTCCTTCCTATAAGCCGTAGTACTTGAAGTGCGACCACATCGCCGCAAGCGGAACCCGCGGCTGCGTGCAGAGGTAGATCGGCAGCGGCCCTTCCAGCATCCATCGCAGATTGTTGCGATAGACCGCGACCTGTTGCACGCTGCCGAACCATTGCAAGAGCAGACGGTAGTCCGTCGCGCCGACCGCCAGCATCGATTGACCCGTGTAGCCGCGAGTCCCCCACAAGTAGTAGGTATTGTTCGGACTGATCGCCGCGGGCAGGCCGTAGCGCGGTCCGTAAAAGTTGAGTGCTCCCGCATAGGCGTAGCGATCGGCAAAGAGCGCGGTAATTCCGCGTTGCGCGCGCGGGAGGGCCCAATACGCGCCCGCAACGGTCTGCGTCATCGTCGGCCAGCCGAGTTGATCCGCGAACATCGGATTGATCAGGTGATACGTGTTGTCGGGGGGCGCCGGGCGGCTGAGGCCGATCGCGCGCTCGTACGCCATGTAGCTCGGCAGCGAAAGCAGCGGAATCGATAACGGAAACATCGGCAACCCCGCGACGAAGGTTGCCGTCAGGATCGCCGGCTTTAGGTAGCGCGCCCGTCCGCTAATCGCGCGCTCGATGGCAACGGCGCCCGCAGCAAAAAGGGCCGGATAGAATCCCTGAATGTAGTACCCTCGCCCAATCGTTATGATGAGAAGAACGAATAACAAAAGATAGGCAACCGCCAGAAATCTTACGGCGCCCCTCCATAACCACGCCAATCCCCAAATCCACACGATCGCATACACCGGATTGTTGTAGGCAAACTGCAGCGCGAACATATAGACCGCGTTGATCCACCGGTTGGGCGACTCGTCGGCCATCCCGTTCGCGAGCGCGTGACGGTTCAGTTGATCGTTGTGCAACGTTTCGAGCATCGGCAGGCCGTGCGATACCTGCCAGAGCGCGTTGGGCAGCGTGAGCAGCACGACGAGCGCGACTGCACCGGCGAGCCACTTGGAACGCAGCAGTCGCGCGTGGCCCGTCACCAACAATCCGATCGCGAGCGCGACCGCGCACGCCGCGATGGAATATTTGGCGTATAGTCCGAGCGTAACGACGAGCGCGATCGGCAGGTAGAGCCGCTCGTCCCGCGTCTTGACGAGGCGAATCGTCAAGTAGATCAAGGCGCTCCATGCCGCCGGAGAGAGAAACTCCGTGGAGAGCCCGTAGTGGATCCCGATGAGGCCCGGCGCGAACACGATGGTCAGCGCCGTCAACGCCTGCGCGAAGGCGCTTGCGCCGAGCTCCGCCGCGATGGCGGCGCCGATCAGCGTCGTGACGCCCGCCAAAATTCCGGGGAGCGCGCGCAACGCCCACACGGGATATCCGAACGGCCCGGTAAGCCATGCTACGAAGGGCGCGAGCGGCGGCTGGTCGACGTAGCCCCAGGCCAAATGCTTGGCGCAATCGATGAAGTAAAACTCGTCGCGATAGTAGCCGAAGCGATGAGCGAGGGCGAGATGCAGAGCTGCGGCTGCAACCGCGAGGACGTAGACGCTTGCGTGTAGCTTGGCGCTGCGCTCAGGACGCAGTGGCGTTACTCTGCCATCCCGCTAAGAACAACTGGCTGACGCACAATCCTACGAGGCCGGCCTCGGCGATCGATCCGAAGACGAAGCTCGCATCCCACCACGTGCCGCCGAACATCGGTACCGCGAACGCGAAGTATGCCGCGAAATATGCCGCCGGCACGACGAACGCGAGCAACCGGAAGGCATTGGCGTTTCGCAACGATGGTTTGAACATCGCCGCAATCAGGTCGCCGAGCAGACCCGCGGTCACCGACGCCATCACCACGAGGGCCAGCTCCGTCCAGTCGTTCGCCAGTTCGCCGCCGATCCAGAGCTTCTGTGCAACGCAGAGGACGACGAGCGCGCCGAACAAGGGCCGCCGCCGTGCAGTCAGGTAGAGCACCGCTGCGGCAAGCAGCACGCTCTGCCATAGGACGATCGAGATCTCTAAGGCTTGGCGATAGAAAAGAAAGACCGAGAGCACGAACTGCTCGTGAGGCAACGCGATTTGCGACAGCGGATGATCGCGGCGCAGCGCCTCCGGATAGAAGCCGAACTGCGTCACGAACTGAATGATCTGAAAGGCCAGACCAAGACACAGAATCATCGGCAACTGGTCCACGAGGCGCTCCGACTGGCCGCGACGGAACGCGCTGCGCACGGGCCCAGTGACGAGAAAGAAGAGTCCCGTCAACAAGAACAGGTGCGGCGGGCTGAGCAACAGATCGAGCTGATGCTCGAAGCCGAAGAACCCGTGCCACACGAAATCTAGCGCGCCGCCGACGAGCAGCGCGGCGACGCCGAACACGCTCTGAACGTATCCCGGCGGAATGGCCTTCCAAAAGGAACCGGTGCTGCGATAGCCGCGAGCGATCGTTACACCCAAGATGAGCGCGGCGGCCATTCCGCCGGTGTACATCGTCAAGTGCCAGGGATTCAGGAACGACTCGACGGCTAGAAAGAGATGCTGATGCGCGTCGATGAACAGGCCCGTCACGATCCAGATGCCGGCCAACGTAATCAGCCAATCCAATAGTGACGGTACGCCGCCGCGCCGTATAAGGAGATCGACGCGCGGCGGACGCGGCGCTAGAAGTGGGACAAGGGAAGGCTGCTCTCCCGCCGGAGCGGAAAGCGGCTCCAATACTTCCATGTCTGGCCAAAAATGCTTCGGCGTGCGTCCAAACCCTTTTGGTACCGCGATTTTCACCGTGCCGATTCTCTGCGGTGCGCTGCTGGGGGCATGCTCAAGCAAGCCGGTGGCCGTTCCATCGAATCTCACCGTCGGGGCGCAGAACGTGCGCGGGCTACCGGCCCCCGCCGTCGCCAAACCCGACGCCCCGCCGCGGATTCTGGCTATTCGGTTTTCGACGCTGACGATTCGGCCGGGAATCTGGTTCGACGGAACGATGATCTGCAGCACGAACGTCGCGTCCGTCGAGGTGCGCACGGCCGCCTTTTCCATCAATAGCGAGCACGTGGGGCCGGGCGTCTACCGCTTTCACACGCGGGTACTGGAACTTCCGCCGCTCTCGCGCCGGCACTGGTACGAGTTGGACATCATCGCGCGCAATACGGCGGGAACCGAGATGATCGAACGCGCGCCGCTGCGAGTGGAATAGGGCCACGGTCGCCTAGCACGATGACCTCGCTGCTCGCGGTACTACTATCGCTGCCCATAGTATTAATGTACCATCGCGTGGACGTCACCGCGCCGAGCGACCGCATTTCCCAATCGCTAACGATTTCGCCGGACCAGTTCACCGCGGAGCTGCAATACCTGCGCGATCGTCATTTGCGCACGATGAGCGTCGCCGAATTGGAGGCCGATGTCCGAAGTGGACAATCGCCGAGCAACGCGGTGCTGCTGACGTTTGACGATGGTTACGACGATCAATATCAGTACGCGTTTCCGATATTGCGTCGCTTCGGCGACGTCGCGACTTTTTTCGTGAACGTCGGATCGGTCGGCAAGCCGCGACACATGACGTGGCAACAGATTGCGACGATGGCGCAAGAGGGCATGTCTTTCGGGTGCCACGGCGTGACGCACAGCGATCTTGCGGTGATGGGCGTCGCGGCGCAGGAATATCAAATCGAGCGCTGCGTCGACGTGCTCAGCGCGCAACTGCACGATAACGTGATCGCGTATGCCTACCCCAGCGGCGCCTTCGATGAGCGGACCGTCCGGTTAGAACAGCAGGCGGGATTGCTCCTGGGCTTCACGACCGACCCGCGTTTCCAACGCGACGCCGACTCGCTCTACGAGCTGACGCGGCGCCGGGTGAAGAACGGAATGACGACGGCGGACTTCGCGAGCCTCCTGGCTCCGCCGCCGTCGATCAAGATTCGCGCCTCTCCCCGGCGCTAGCGTTGTCATCCTGAGCCTGCCGAAGGACGAGGGCCCGGATGCCGCGCTCGGCCGGTATCCCCCAGACTCTGCCACCTCGTCGGCGCGGCAGCTCCGGTCCCATGGCCTCATGGTAAGGCCGAGGGATGAAGAAACTGTAAAGCCTGCGGCGGCGTCAGATTCGGCGGCGCGGTGAAGTCGAAGCAGTCCTCCATGCCGTCGGACGCTGTTGCGCGAGCGTTGATCGGGGACAGCCCGAAGACGTTCTCGCAGAACTTCACGACGCTCACGTGCGTGTGCTGCGCGTGCGAGACGAAGCCTCGCTTGGCGTACGGACTGATAGCCAGGCACCCCACCCGCCCACCGGGATAGAACTGCGTCCCGTCGCTCCAGGTCTCCAGTTGCGGCGGATCCACGTGATCGTACCAGCCGCCCCAATCGTCCCACGTGATGAAGACCGCCGCGGCGCTCCATTGGGGGCCCTGTCCGATTGCGTTGACGATGCCGGCCGTCCAGTTCATCCCATCCGTAACGTTGGCCGTCGGATGTTCGTCGAGCCCGCTTGGCCCGTAGATCCACGAGACGCTGGGCAGTTTTCCGGCTGCGGCATCCGCGGCAAAATCGCTCTGCGGCCGCATGTTGCGCCGGCCCAGGTTCTTGATCAGCGTAAAAGGATAGCCGCTCGTATAACTTCCCCACGTGAGGCCTGCCGCGTCGAGTTGATCCGGGAGCGATTTCAGATCGAACGGCGGCGTCGACGACGGCACGTTGTTGATCACCGGAGAGTCGGCCGCGACCAGCATCAAATGATTGGGCGTCGACGGACCGGCGACCGCCGTGAAGTAGTTATCGCACAGCGTGAACTGCCGCGCGTACGAAAAGTACGCCGGAATGTCGGCCTCTCGGTATCCCATGCGGACCGCGCCGGTCGCCCGATTGAGCCACGCTTGGTGCGTGTGGCTCGGATCGAACGACGGAGGGTTCGGCGCTTGCGGCAGGCTCGCGTCGCCGTTTCCGCCGGGAAACGTTCCAAAATAGTTATCGTACGTGTGATTTTCTTTGACGATAATTACGACGGTCTTGATCGGGCTCGACCCGTTTGCCACGTCGGGCGCGTTCAACTGGAGATGCGGCTTTCCCGCGTCGCCGCTACAGGACGCCAGCCGGCTCGAAGGGGGCTCCGAGCACAGCCGCCAGAAGTTGGCGCGCAATGGAGCTTCGCTCGTTGGGCTTCGGCGAGATTTTCGACCGAGCCGTTACACTGTATATCCGGAACATCGTGCCGTTCGTCGCGATCGTGCTCGTGCTGGTGCTGCCCACCGCAATTCTGGAGTACGTCATGGATCTCAACTCCGGATCGCAGCTGGCCGATATGCTGCGCGTCTTCCAGCATCCGGGTCAGGCGGGCAGCGTCAATCCGTGGGCCTTCTACAACTCGCCGGGCGGCCTCGCACCCCTCGTGGCGACGGTCGTGTTGACTTATGCGATCTGGCCGTTCGCGCTCAATGCCGTCGCGGTGGGCGTCGCACGGCTCTATCGCGGGCGCCCCGTCGAATTTCGCGCGTGTTACGAGCGGGTGTTGCGTCGCTGGACGGCGATAGTGGGATTGCTCGGCGTCGAGCTGCTCGTGTTCGTGATGTGGTATCTCGCGACGCTGGCCGTCGGCGTACTGCTCATTGTGTCAGTAAGCGTCGTCTTCGCCGCCGCGGCGAAAGCGCTCGCAATCGTCTTCGGCCTGATCGTGGTGCTGATCATCTTCGGCGTGATGCTGCCGCTCCTCTTAGTGCTAGTTTTGGCGATGAACTTTGCGATGTATTCGTGCGTCATCGAAGGTACCGGCGTGGCCGCGTCGTTGGCGCTTGGCTTTGCGCGCATCTTCAACCGCGGCGAATTCTGGCGGGCGCTGCTCGTCGCGATTGCCACCACGGCGATGATCTTCACGGCCTCAATGCTCTTCAGCGCCCTCGGCATGTTCCTCGCATTGGTGCACTTGCCCGCACTGCAGGCCATCGTGCAATCGCTGCCGCAGGCGCTGGTGACGCCCTTTACGGTAGTAGTGCTGGCCGTCTACTATTTCGACGTGCGTATTCGCCGCGAGGCGTTCGATCTCGAGGCGGGCCTGGAACAATTGACTGCGGCCCAGCCGGCGTGATCGCCGCGCTGGTCGCCGCGACCGCGGTCGCGGCACCGTCGCGCGAGGCGCTGGTCGAACGGTGGCTGCACGCCAACCCGGCGCACCGAGCCGAACGGCTTGCGGGACCGCCGTCGCGGGTGCGTCCGCGTACGCCGGATCTCGGCGCGCTCGCGCGCCGCGAGCTTTCGATTCCCGGCCGCTACCGGTTAACGCTCGCTCCGGCGCACGTGCCGCCTGTGCCGTGGTGGCAACGCGCGTGGAACTGGATCGCGGGGCGGTGGGATGACCTGTGGCGCTCCATTGCATCGCGCGCGCACGTCGGCGAACGCGCGGCCAACGCGATCGGCTACGCATTGTTGGCGCTCGTCGGCCTGACGCTGCTCGCGGTCGGCGTCCGGCTGACGCGCAACGTGCAGCGCAGCCGCCGGGCCCGGCGCGCGATCGCGGAACCCCTCGAAGCGGGAGCCGATCCCGACGCGCTCTACCGCGAGGCCTGCTATTTCGCGAATCGGGGCGAGTTCGGCAATGCCGCGCTGCGGCTCTTCGCCGCCGCCGTCGCGGCGCTGAGCCGGTGCGGTTTGATTGCGGGGGCTCCCAGCGCGACGGTCGGCGATCTGCGCGCCGCGTTGCGCGCAAGGGGTGCACCGCTGGTTCCGGCGTTCGATGCGGTCGCCGCTCCGTTCGTGCAAACGGCTTATGCCGAACGCCCAATCGACGCGCCGCAGTGGCAGACGGCTGCGACAGCCTTTGACTTTTTGTCATCCCGAGCGGAGTCGAGGGACAAAGCATGACTAAGCTCCGCTTCGAGGTTATACTCTTCATCGCGGGCATCGCCGTCATAGCGCTGATCGCACTGACGAGCGGCGCACCGCCGAAGCAACCGCCGTCCGTCTTTTCCAGCTACGATACGGGCCCGAACGGTTATCGCGCGCTGTACGAAGTGCTGCGCGCGGCCGGCGTTCCGGTGACGCGGTTCGAAAGCCCGCTCGACATCCTCGCGCCGTCGGTGCGTACGCTGATCCTCACCGGATACGAAAACGACCCCTCGGCGATTGCGCTCGACGAACACGACGCGCTGAGCCTGCGCCGGTTCGTTGAGAACGGCGGACGGCTGGTGGCGATCGACGCGGAGTTCGCAGGCAGCGCCGACGTGACGCCCGGCGTCGGCACGACCCTGCGCAACGGCGGTGGACGCGACGCGATCGCGCTCGCGCGCAACGCCTACACGTTGGGCGTGCGGCGGGTGACCGGCGCGATCGATTGGATCTTTCCGTTCGCGACGCCGCGCGGCGTGCCGCTGCTGGCGAGCGGCCAAGGCATCGTCGCGCTAGCGTATCGGTTCGGCCGCGGCGAGGTGATCGCGGTTACCGCGCCGGCGCTCTTCGGTAACGCGCACCTGCGCAGTGCCGGCAATCTGCGCTTCGCGTACAACGCGATCGCGGGCGCCGGCCCCGTTGCGTTCGACGAATACGTGCATGGCTACAGCGATACGCCGTCGCTCTGGAGCGTGCTGCCGGCGACGGTTCGCGCCGCGGCGTGGGTCGCCGTGGCGATCGCGCTGCTCGCGCTGATCGGCGCCAACGTGCCGTTCGCGCCGCCGTATCGCGCCGCGCGCGACGACGAACGCGACTCGTCGGATTACATCACCGCCGTGGCCGAACTGCTGCGCCGCTCCCGCAAGCGCGCAGCCGGCGACGACGTCGTCCGGCAAGCGGCGCTGGACTTCCGTACGCGAAAGGGCCTGGCGTGAACGATTCCGTTGCCAATCTCGCCGCCCGCATCGGCGCGGGCATGGAGCGCGTGCTCGTCGGCGCGGAGCGCGTGACGCTCGGCCTGACGGTCGCGTTGCTCGCGCGCGGCCACGTGCTGATCGAGGGCGTGCCCGGCACGGGCAAGACGCTCGCGGTCCGCGCGCTCGCGCTGCTGCTCGGCGTTGATTTTCGGCGCATCGCGTTTACGCCGGATCTGATGCCGTCGGACGTCGTCGGCACGACGGTCTTCAATCCGCAAACGGCGCAGTTCACCACGCGCACGGGGCCGATCGTCGCCAACGTCGTGCTGGCCGACGAAGTCAACCGGACGCCGCCCAAGACGCAAGCGGCGCTGCTCGAGGCGATGGAAGAGGGCCGCGTGACGATCGACGGCGTGGCGTATCCGTTGCCGCAACCGTTCTTGCTCTGCGCGACGCAGAATCCGATCGAGTACGAAGGCACGTACCCGCTGCCGGAGGCACAGGTGGATCGCTTCATGATCAAGGTGGAATCGGGGTATCCGCAGGCCGCGCAGGAGCTCGATCTGCTGGCGCGCTTCGCCGCCGGCTTCGACCCGCGCAGGCTGGAAGAATCGAACGTTGCGGCCGTTACAAACAGCGCCAAAATTCTTGAAGCGCAAGCCGCCGTGCGTGCCGTGCATCTGTCGGACTCGGTGCGCGACTACGTCTACCGCATCGTCGCCACAACGCGCGCGCACCCGCGCATTACGCTCGGCGCGTCACCACGTGCCGGCGTGCAACTGCTCGCGGCCGCGCAGGCAGCCGCCGCGATCGGCGGCCGCGACTTCGTAACGCCCGACGACGTGAAAGACCTTGCCGACCTCGTGATTCCACATCGCCTCATCGTCGCGCCCGACGCGGAGATCGAAGGCATCTCCGCGCGCGAGATCCTCCGCGACGTCCTCTCGACCGTCGCGGTCCCCCGCGGCTAATGTGGCTCCCGGTGTGGTTCACCCCGCGCTTCCTCTGGACGCTGGCAGTCATCGCGCTGCTGCTGGCATGCTCGCCGGGCGTCGCGTTTTTCATCCCGCTCGCCGAAGCGCTCGCGGCAGCGTTAGCGCTCGCGACGATCGCCGACGCGCTGCTCGGCCCGCACGCGTCGCAAATCGTCGTCAAGCGCACCCCGCCCGAACATTTCGCGCTGGGTGTGGCCACGACGATTGCATACACCGTCGAAAACCATAGCGCAGCGGCCGTTCGCGTCGGCGTGCTCGAGACACCGGCGCGCACGCTGCGCTTCGACGCCGACGAAACGATCGCCGCCGTGCCGCCGCGCAGCCGCGTCACCGCCACGCGTCCCGTGGTGCCGATCGCGCGCGGCGCCGACACGCTCGGCGCGCTGTACGTCTGGTACGAAAGCCCCGTGGGCCTGCTGCGCCGCCGCGTCCGCATTCCGGCGCAAGGAAAGATTCGCGTCTATCCCGACCTTTCGGCCGTCGAGCGTTACGGCGCGCTGCACGTACGCAACCGGACGATCGAAGCGGGGCTGCGCCGCATGAAGCTGCGCGGTATCGGCACGGAGTTCGAATCGCTCCGCGAATGGGCCGACGGCGATCCGTTTCGTTCCGTGGATTGGAAGGCCACGGCGCGCCGAGGCAAACTGATGGTCGCGCAGTACGAGGTGGAGCGCAGCCAAAATATCATGCTGCTGCTCGACTGCGGCCGCCTGATGACGGCGCGCATCGACGATCGCCGCAAACTCGACTACGCCGTACAAGCGGCCCTGTCGCTCGCCACGATCGCGGGCCTCGCTAGCGACCGCGTGGGCCTGGTGGCGTTCGCGCAGAGAATTCTCGCGGCGCAGGCGCCGCGTTCCACGCATTTGCCAATCTCGAACCTGACGAACGCCCTGTACGATCTGGAGCCGCGTTTCGAAGAGGCCAACTACTCGCGCGCGTTCGGCTATCTGCGCCACCACCTGCACAAGCGCTCGATGATCGTGCTGCTCACCGACGTTATCGATCCGCTCGCGCAGGCGACGCTGCTCGCGGAAGCCGCGTCGCTAGCGCGCCGCCACCTGCTGGTCTGCGTGTTCATGAACGACGCGGCGGTCAATGCGGCGCTCGCAACCGAACCGCAGACCGTCACACAAGCCTATCGCTACGACATTGCCGTCGGTTTGTCAAACGAACGGCGCGCGGCGAAGGCGCTGCTCGAGCGCACGGGAGCGCTCGTGATCGACGTGCCGGCGAAGCAACTCTCGACCGCGTTGATCGACGAATACCTCCGAGCTAAGCGCCGCGCCCTACTTTAGCTTTGTCATCCTGAGCGGAGTCGAAGGACGTGCGCTGCCAGGCGCTCGCAAAATACAGTAGTAGCCCGCTCAACGTGATGACCCCAACGAGGATGCGCACCGATTCCGGCAGCCGCCGCGGTGAAACGAACGCCTCGATCGTGCCCGCGACGATCAACATCGAAGCCACACCGACGATCAGGGTGCCGGCACGCCGAGCGTTGGCGACGATTGCGTCGCGCCGGCGCAGGCGGCCCGGAAACACGACGCCCGCCGCAATCAGCAGCCCCGCGCCGCCGGCGATTTGAATGGCGGTGAGCTCGATCACGCCGTGCGGCGCGATCGTCGCCCAGAAGTCGCGTCCGAAACCGCCGTTGGTGAAGAGCGCAGCCGTGCCGCCGAGCATCAAGCCGTTGAACGAGATGATGTAGAGCGTCAGCGCGCCGAGCGTCACACACCCCGCGAAGGCGACGATCGCCACCCGCACGTTGTTGGCGATGATCGCCGCCGACATCGCCGGTGCGAACGAGGGATCAACGGCGAAGTTGGAGTCGTGCAAACCCTTGCGGATGTGCTCGGAGACCATGAACTTGGGCAAGAACGCGTAGGCGTCGGCCGGATGATCGCGCACCAAGACGAACGCGACGACGGCGCACGCGACGGTGAGGGCCGCGCACAGCGCGACGTAGGGCAGTGAACGCCGAACCTCGCGCGGAAACGTTCGCGCATAAAAATCGCCGATGCGCGCGAGGCCGCTCTCCGGAGCGCGCGCGTAGACCTGCGCGTGTGCGCGCGCCACGCTGCGGTTCAAATATTCGAGCAGCGATTCACCGTAGCCGCGTCCTTGGGCACACGCGAGATCGCTCGTAACCGCGCGGTAGAGACGCGCCAGCTCCAAGACTTCATCGGAGCCCAAGGCGCGCACGCCGCGGCGCTCGATGCGCCGCAGCAACTCGTCCAAGCGCTGCCACGTGGGCGAGCGCCGCTCGACAAAGAGTGTCTGGTCCAACGCTGGCGGAGTTTGGCGCCGGGCGTCCGTCGAACCTATGCCGTGTGGATCGCACGATCGACGTTCGAACGCCGGAGAGCATTGCATTCTCCTACGAGCTCGCGGGCTTGGGCAGTCGCTTTCTGGCGCTGGCGCTGGATCAGCTGATTCAGCTTGCGACGCTGCTGGCGATCGTCGTGGGGGCGGTGCTGGCGTTACAGCACGTTCCGCCGGCGCAGAGGATGCACGTGCTCAGCTCCGGCGAGGCCAAGGTGGTGCGGAGCATCGCCCTCGCAATCGTGGTCGTCGTCGTCTTCGCGGTATTTTTCGGCTACTTCATCGTCTTTGAGGCGCTGTGGAACGGTCAGACGCCGGGGAAGAGACTGCTGGGGATTCGCGTCGTGCGCGACGGCGGCTATCCGATCGACTTCGGCGCGTCGCTGATTCGCAACCTGATTCGCGTGGGCGAAGCGACGCTGGGCTATTACCTGCTCTCGATGGTGAGCGCGTTGCTTTCGAGCGAGAACAAGCGGTTGGGCGACCTTGCGGCCGGCACGATCGTGGTGCGCGACGCGCGCTTAGCAGTGCCGCAA
>Ga0213882_10000216_pt1 | contig 23079 bp, 16 predicted proteins | sample BarmaccoBMER_R09_FD_160106 | JGI IMG/M metagenome (GOLD analysis project Ga0213882, IMG submission 160106) | Barbacenia macrantha exposed rock microbial communities from rupestrian grasslands, the National Park of Serra do Cipo, Brazil - ER_R09 ...
TATGACGACAATTGGACTGATGTTGCTATCGATGGTGATCTTGGTCGGCTCGCCCAGGATGAGAGAGCGGCCCTGCAGATCCGTCGGCACAAAAGATGGGAACTCGCTTGGCGAAATAATAGCGCTGGTGGCACTGATCAGGGTCACGCTAAAACTACTCGGGTCGACGCTGTAGATATTCAGGTCAAATTGCTCGTGGCCGGAGGAGTCGGTTGTGCCATTGCAGAACAAAAAAGCGATTTGGGAATTCGGATTATGTTCAGTTTGCCCCGGATTCAACGGATCGGGCTGCCGATTGTCGAAGTTGCCTACCTGTACTCCGTTTGCCGCAGCGCAGGGGTAGGTGTCGTAAATCACGGGAGCATATTGTTGGAATGTAGTAGTACCTGTAGAGTCAACCGAAACCGAGAGAATCGCGAAGAATCTACTTATAGCACCAGTTTCTGTGCTTGAGTTGTGATACACAATCTGGTCATAAGGGTTGGTCGGCAACCCGAACTTACCCGCCTTTACCTGGATATATCCGCCAGGCGTTGTTACGTTCGGCAGCGTTGGAGTATGGTGTGCGATTTCCTGGGCGTTCAGGTTGCCATCAGGAAAGTCGATGAACTCGACGCGGGTTTGGTTCGAGGCTGTAGCGTATGCGACCGCAAGCTGATCGTGAGTCAAGCTGGTAAACCGGCCGGTGGTCATGGATAAAACCGTAATCGGGGTGCTCGAGGAAGCGCCGGGCGTGGTCAGAGTTAATGAACTGGCGACCGTACCGACGAGAGTGCTCGGGTTTATGGTATAGATCACCAGTTTCAGTCCGCCGCTCGGCAGAATCGTGAGACCGGCGATTTCGTGTTCTCCATCGCCGGCAAAGTCTCCGGCAGCAATCGCGCTGAGCGGATTAGCATTTACATAAGTGAGACCTCGCCGTACACCTTGTGATGCATCATTGATATTGTTCGGGGTCATTACCCACAACGTGTAAACACCATTGTAGTCGTTGAAACTTAGCGCCAAGTCGTCATAGCCGTCTTGGTTGAAATCCGCCACCGCTCCGCTCATTAGAAGCGGGTTGTCACCGGTTACGGTCGGATACCAGATACCGTTACCGGTGGCCAGACTAGCGACATTCTGAAGCCAAAGCGCGAAAGTGCCATTGTTGTCTAATGTTGTAATCGTGGTCGCGGACGGCTGATTGAACATATGAGCCGAGAAGGTTGCGGGCACCGTCGACGAGTCCACGCCTCCGAGATTAGGCGGGATGAAAGGCGTCTGGGGAGTCTGGTTTGAATTCGACGTCTTGACCTGCGTAAACTGCGGGCCCGCACCGGGCACCAGATTGACGATTTGCAGGTCCGTCACCTGGAGCAGGGTTCGCTGGCCGTTTAAGAAATCCGAAACATTGCAGTAGTCCGGAGTGGTCGCGGAAGGGCAGGTCGTCTGCGCTTTGACCGGCACGCTGGTGAGTGCGACCACGAGGCCGCCCGTCAGTAGGGCCACTTTTCTCCGGCTGAAGCGGCCCAGCAGCAGCAAGGCCAAGCCTGCGCCTGCTAACAGCAGAGCCGAGGGTTCAGGGGTGGACGCTACCGCCGACACGCTCGCCACATTCACAAAGTCCACCGTCCAGTTCCCATTTCGGCAGCGGCCGGCAGTGCCGGAAATGTCCCGGAACATGTTGCCCGGACACGGACCGCCGCCGGCAAAGCTGGGATCGGCTGTAAAGTTGGAATGGCCCTGCTCGGCAAAGCCAGCCGCCAGGTTGCCGATCGAGAAATTATCGTACTGGGTCAGGGCCACTATGTAGTTGCCGGAAGTGAGATTCTCCGTCAACCGTGCATCGGCCGCCAGACCGGTTGCCGGGTCCGTAGCGACACCCGCTCCCTCATCGTTGTCGTCGATAAAGGCACCCGACGCGTTGAACAGCGTCAGGATGGTGTCGAATCCGCCCCTCGGTACCACCGTGCCGGTCGAAGTGGTGCCGCCCGCATAGCCATAGCTCCGTATATCGACAGAGCCCGCCGTCGCCACCGTGAGGTTAAATAACTGCACCGCATCATCTGTGGCGATTGTTCCCTGGAGTGTGATATTGGCCGCCCGCGCCGGTCTGGACACGAGAACCGCGCCGAGCGCCATTGCCAGACAAAGCGCAAGCCTGCCTTCCTTATTCCGAAACATACGAGGATGCTCCTTCCGCTTCCGTTTATTGAACGCGCATCGCGCTTCTGCCCCGGTAAAGCGTAAGCGCGGCAAATTCCGTATCATTTCGGGTGAAAAAACATGCGCTGTTCTTCGGCTTACTCCCGTCGGGCGCAAAAGGATGGCCGCGCTATCGCAGCGCCGATCCAACTTTCAACTGTTTGCGCATTAGTTGAGGAGACACAGGCATGACAACGGCAGATTGGGAAATGGCCGCTTGCGCCCGGCGATCCGGGCTTTCAACAAGCGATGGCGGCTCAGGTCGACGCCTTGACAGGTGAGGCAGTACTGTAATGGTGGCGGAAAGTCGCTGAAGCGCAAAACGCCTGACGCAGTACTCTTGCTCCGCGGCAGGCGTTTCGTCTTTTCTGGCTAATGTTTTGCTATCGTCATGGCCTGTTCCGCAAAGGGCCCGGCGGTGACAGGCGTACCTCGATAGTAGTAGCGAATCGAACGTAACGATTGTTTCCGTTGCAGCTCCGTTTCGTACAGTTGCGAGTCCTTAGGTTGAGAATCAACTTTCGATAAGAGTTCTTCACCCCGTGGATTCCGGGCCGCGAATGCGGCGGTTGCCGCCTGTTCCGATTTGCGGACCTCCCGCATATCCGGCTCTTCCGGAGACTGACCGCCGCCCACGTATTCAATGTGGCTGAATGCGCAGTCGTCTGAATCGCACAGCTGAGACATCAAGTCCATGTCTTTCGCCGTGATCATGCCGTCCCCGTTAAGGTCGCAACTCTCCCCACAGGCGCTGTTAGCGGCTGCCTTGCCCAAGTCGCGATTGAGTATGTTGAGGTCATGCCGGTCGACCCGGCCGTCTCCGTTCAGATCGCCCGGGGCTCTGCGCACGTACACGTACAAGTCACCGGCAGGCTTTGTCCCGTTAGCATTCTGCACCACTGCGTACAGGTGATGCACGCCTTTCGTCCGCGGTATCCAGTCGAACCAAGCGGACGATCCTTGCGGCCGTGTTCCCAAAACGTACTTTCCAGCAATCGCCGGTGATTTATTGACAGTTGCCGCCGTTGGCAAGCCTCCGTGCGCTCCTAGGTCGTAAACGGTCGCCTCACCGTGAAGGCTGGATGTGACATTGCTGAAGGCGGTAACGCGCAGATGAACGGGTTGGTGTAAGTAAGCCAGCAGCATGCTCGGCGTTCTCTTTGTAGGATCGCTGGTTTCAGACGCGGCAGCGGTGGCGGAGGCAGTTGCCGTCGTGGCGGGAGTTATAGCGCCCAGCACTGTTTGCGTGACGCTACTGAGTCCGTTTGTCTGCTCGCCACCCAGCGAAGTCGTGCTCGGTCCGCCGACCGACATTAAGGCGTACCCCTCATTGTTTTGGCCGGGATCCACCTTGCTGTAAGTGTTGTTAGCGCCCTCGTTGCCGGAATTGTCTTCACACGGAATCTGGGTGCAAGGCGGTTCAGCCGGGTTTAGCTCGACAGAAGGATCATTGCCGCTGTCCAGCACAACGTACACGCGATAATCCTTGACGGCTCCGTTGGCACCGCCCATGTTCTGGATCTTCCACATATAATAGGCATCCACCTGCTGGCGCGCACTGAGTGAGAAGGTCTGCACGCCGCCCGTCAGCTTGTCGCTGGCCATGCCGACATACGTTCTTACCGCCGCCGGACAGACACGTCCACCCGCACCCGTCGTTGGTATGCCGGGGCAGATTTCATTGTTGGTGGAGCTGTCGTACGGAATGGTGTAGATCTTTACCGTAAACGGCGCAGTCGGACTGGCACTGATGCTGTAGTTATACACACGGATATCGAGCAACACTGTGTCGCCCTCCTGAGGATTGCTGCCCAGCAGCGGATATTCGCCCGTAAGTGGATTGACCGTAGATCGCCGGATAGCGAAACCTTTCATTCTCTTCCGGATAATTTGGGTCTGAGGCGCCCATCCGTTCAGCACGTTGTTCGGGCTGTATGTCGGAACGAAGCGATTAGGAAGATTCAGTGCGGGATCCGGCTTCTGTCCATAAAAATTGGTCCAGAAACTGGCTCCCGACGAACTGGCGGTAAGGTCCCCAACTCCGTAGGCAACCTTTAATCCGCCGGCGACAGTGTTGTAGAAAATCGGGAAATACGGATATGCCTGCTGGCTATTTCCTTGAGGGGAGTTGATCGTGATGCCGGTAGCAGCCGACGTAGAGCCGGCAGAAGTCGATAAGTGGCCCCAGTCCGCTCCGCCATGGACGTCCACATCAGCCGAGATTTTCGACTTCTCCCCAGTTCCCAGGAAGCTGAAGTTCGACTTTGCCGTATAGTTAAGATCGACATCAGCATGAAGCTTATTTGTGAAATCCGTGGTCGTTCCGCTCCCAGTAGTGTGATCGAGAGATAGGCTTAGAGTCGCGGTGTTGCCGTTGTAAAAAATTTGCCGGCAACTAATTAATGGGATGGCCTTGCCACTAATATTCAGGTTTGGAATGCTGATTGGGCCGAGGTCGGATGGATTGCATACGGTTGTGAACTCCGGGTAAGAGAGAAGATTGCCCACTTCATGCACCGGCTGATACCAGTCGGTATCCAGCCCACCGTAAATTGCTGTGAGAGTAGGCCCCGGCAGGTCGATCTCGTAGAACGAGTTAGGATGATTAGGGTCTCCAGTACCTGTTCCTGACCCATATAAGCGATAGCGCCAGATATCTAATATCTGACCCTCCAGGATCAGGCTGTCGTCTGTTCCGGTTACAGAGCCTTGGCCGACCGTGTACGAATCGTAGCCGGAATTATAGTTTTTGCTTTGTTGATCGCGGTCGTAGGACACCTCAGCTGAGATCCCTACCGATACCGACGCGTTCGCTTCCAGATCCTCTCCCAGATCGGCACCTTCTGTAAACGTTTGGGAGGCAGTGACGGAAACCGACCCACCGACATTCCAGTCCAGGTGATCTTGATTGTTCGTCGTTAAGTCGGTCTTGTTACTATCCTTCATCGCGGTATTAAAAGTCGGGTAACGGTTGATTGTAACTACTTGGGCGCCGCTGCCGAGGTCCAGCCAGGCCGAGTGTTGCGGCGGCTGCTCGAGGATAAAGTCTGCCTTAGCCGGGTTAAAGACCTCAGCATGCACCGGCGCGCCCAGTTTGAGCGAATTTCCATTGAGATCGGCTGCCACTGCAGCCAGACGCAGGTAGTTGGGTGTGTGGTAGATGTACGGACCCGTGGGCGAAACAGCAGTTTCGGCATCGACCCAAATCGGGCATACGGGAGGCGGTGCGCCTTGGTCGGATGTATCGGCGGTCGCTTTGTCGGAGCACACGAATTGGGGGTTGAGCTTCGTGGCATCTCCAGCAACCGGCGAGACCTTCCATACCGCGCTCACCATTCCTTGATAGATGCCCGTTATCGGAAACGGAATCTGAGGTTTATCGAATTCTGTCCCAACCCCATTGAAGTAGAGCGACCATGTCGGATCATTCGTGTCATTATCACCACGCAAAGCGCCGGCTGCCATCGAAAGATTTTGGATGCACTGCCAATTCCCAATCAGGCTGTTCTGGTAAGAGGCTACCTGGATCTTGTCATTGTTCGTGATCTGTAGAATGGCCAAATGCGTATCCGCTCTCTGCGATAACTCCGGATACAGACTGGGAGTAGGACGTGAATTCCAGGCCATAGCAACCTGCCTGCGACGGTAGTCGAAGCCATTCGCGGGATCGAAATGGAAAAGACCTGGCGCGAGTTGCACTCTGATCCGGCCATCCACGTCAGTGTCGGCGATTTGCATCGCGCCGTCTGATGTTCCACGGTACGAATAGAGGCTCACACTATCCGCTTGGCTTAGAGGAGCGGCGGTCGTAACCGTGACAGTCTGACCTGCGAAAGATCCAAATTGCGACGAGTCTATACCAAGCGTGAAGCCGGTTTGAGTAACCGCTACCGGCCAGGTTCCGTTGATTGGCGCCCAACTTCCGTTCGCGCCGGAGATAGTGACCGTTTGAGGCACATAAACTCCCTTGCCGAGCGAGACCGTAAAGTCCGTCATCGAGTTATCCACGCCAGAACTGGACGCACCCGTTAACGTACCCTGAACCGTTCCGCCTGTTACTAGAAAAGCGACGGGTTGGTTAAGAAATGTTCCCCGCACATAACTGGCGCCGCTTGAATCGAGGGTACCCCACCAGTACGCCGTGCTCACGAGCAATTGATCAGCGCCGGATCCATCGAAGCTTCCTGCAGCCAGGCTCAGAGTAGCGACGAAACTGCGATTGGGAACAGAAATATCGTAAGTATTGACCGGGGTCAGCGTGGCAGTGGTTCCATCGTCGAGGTAACGAAAGATAGCGATCGTAATGACCGTTTTACTATTCCCCCGCATGTAAGCGACAGCGATTTCGTTATAGCCATCGCCATCGAAATCCCCAATGGTTGTCGCAATGATCGTGTCATTCGGCTGTGGGACGCTGGTTGGTACCGAAGAAGCATTTAGAGTGTTGATCTCGTAGTCATAGCCTTCCAAAGCGCATACGTTGGTGTAGTCATTATCGGAGCGATCGATCCTGGCGGCGGTCATAGTAGCACTTGAAGGATCGTTGCCGTTGTAATTCAGAACTGCAACATAGGGAACCACTAAAGGGCGCCCTTGGCAAGGTGAATTCGCCTCGGGCTGCATCCAGGCTACGACCACTTCGTCGTGGTAATTGCCGTTTTTGTCGTAGAGGCGGTCGAGATCACCTTCGGCAACCGAAAAGAAGTCGGTATAACTCGCGATCCTATCCAGAATCGGGCCTATATTGGTCTGCCCCGTGCCGTCGCTGAAGCGGCCGACCAGCGTAGTGGGGTCAGCTTTCGATCGCTGGACGAGAAAAATGTCATCTTTATCCGGATGCATGATACGTCCTGCGACAGCCTGGACATCTATCTCGTTCCACGGGATATCGCTCGACCAGGGCAGCGGCGAAACGGTTGACGTGGGCTTCAGGTTGGCATCGAAGCCGATGGTTGCTGAGCGCCAGGGGGCTCCCGTTGCCGAGGGAAGTCCCACTGAGTAGATCTGCTCGTCCCGAAAGAGAGTCAGATTGCGCGGGTTTCCCGCTGGATCGGTCGTTCCCGGCCGGTAACTTGTATCCTGCGCTTGCAGGCGCGCTGGAAAGAACGCGCAGGCGGCAATTGCAACCGAGAGCGAAAAGAGAAGTTTGGATTTCACTTGGAACTTGCCTTTCTGAGCGCGCATTGGCGCTTCTCGCCTATAAAGCGCAGAACCGGTAAATTCCGTATCATTTGTTGGGTGAAAAAAATGCGTTTGTGTGTTGCGTCTCGCGTTCCAATGCAGGTAGGAGCTTTTCAGAGTGCATGCTGTGCGCCGCCACAGCGACCACGTCATGAAAAGTACAACCGATTTCGCTGTTCAAGGTAGCGCACAAAACGCTGCTCGAGATCGGCGTGGTAGGCAGCGAGGCGCTCGGAGGAAGCGGCGACGAGCGAAGCCGCAGTAATGCCGGATTCCAGCGCGGCCACGAGCCCGCGTGAGGCGACGGGATCATAACTGGCGGCGGCATCGCCGATGGCGAGCCACCCTGGGCCCGCGCTGCGCTCAAGCATCGACGACTCGGCGGGTCGCACGACCAACGAACCCGAGCAACGGTAATCGCGCAGCAAGGGCGCAATGTGTCGCGTGGAGCGCAACTGCTTCTCCCAGGCCATGAGATCGGGGCGATCGGAGGTGATCAACGCCGCCACACGCCGGCGATACGGCAGGCGTGCAGTGTACCACCACCCCCCGGCGCCGCTCTCCACGGTGAGCGTGGCGTCCTCGTCGTCGGCTTCGGTCTCGAACCATCCCACGACCGCGAACTGCCGATCGAAGCGGCGTCGGCGGATGCCGATTCGGCGCGCCACCGCGGCTTGCCGGCCAGTAGCGTCTATAATCCAATCGCAAGAGATCTCATCGGCTTCGACGCGGAGTCGCCAATCGCGAGGACGAGCGAGCGAAACGAGACGCACCGGCTGGCGCAGCACCGCACCGGCATCGACGGCACGCTGGCGCATCCGCGCTCCGAAGCTGCGGCGGTCGAGCAGCCATCCCGTGCCGAACGGGCGAAAGATGAAATCCTGATAGCTGGTTGCCGCTGTCCACCACGCGGCTCGAACCCCGACGCAATCGACATGCGCATCGAGCGGCAACAGCCCTAACTGCTCGAGAAGCGGGCGAGCTTCGGGAGGCATCTGCTCGCCGATGCCATCGCGGCCATCGCTGAGCAGCACCACCTCGGCCCCGAGCCGGCAGAGCTCGACAGCCGCGGCGCAACCGGCAGGCCCAGCTCCTACGATCGTGACGCGCATCACTCTGGGAAGCCGCTCTCGCTCTCAACTCGCATCGCCGTCGGGAACGCGTCGTCACCCGGGCCGGGCCGCTCCTCGACAAGGCCGAGGCGGAACCAGTTCTCCACCATGTTCGCAAGCGTCTCCTCCTTCGTCGGCTGGTCGATATCGCGAAAGAAAGCTACGCGGGTGTTGAAAGCCTGCTGCCGCACGGCGAGCGGCAAGGACAGGTTGCTGACGATCTCGTAGCTCTCGCGCGTTAACACGTGGTTAGGAACGCGAGCAGCCCAGAAAGTCGGCAGATAGGGATCGATCTTCGGCTCATAGCCCGAACGGCAGCTTGCGGTGTCGGTCTGCCAAGGCACGGCAAGCCAGCGCGTGATCGATCCCGGTACGCAGCCATCGAGCGGTCCGTTTGGCGCCAGCGCCTGCTCCGGCGTGAGCACGTCGCCGTAGTCGGGCTCGGGCTCCTCGCGGTGTCGCAGCCGGAAAAGGGCCGAGTACATCGAGCCGATGCGCATTGGCCACGTGGCCTCGCATCCAGGGTGGAAAGCGTCACCGAGACAGGCCTCGAGCGCGGCGCGATCGAGCGCCATCGGGTGTGCCTCGATTGGAAGATCTTCGAGGCGCTCAGCGCTTGGGTCGGCGCTGGCGAGATCGTTCACGAAATCCCCGTCCGCCCAGTGCGCGAGATTGGCGTATTGCACGGCGGTGACCGCCAGCCAATCGCGCGGGCTATTGGCGGGAAGAGCGACGGCGTCGCCGTACAGCGGCGGCAAGGCATCGGGTTGCAACTTCGCGTAGTCGGGATTCCGGAAGCGGTCGAAGAGCCCGCGGCGAAACGGCTCGTTCTCCGGGCAAGGATTGGCGAGCCGGGCGACGACGGCGGGATCGAGGAAATCCTCCGGCGACTGCCAGCCGTAGCGCTCGAGCATGCCATGATTCACCCATTGGAGCTGCGACAGGCGATCGAAGAGTGGATAGATGTCGCTGAGAAAGCTTACGTTTGCCGGCGGTGACAACAGCCCGAGGTCGATCATGGTCTGCGTCATCACATCGTAGAGTGTGCGGTAGCCGGTGGCAAGCGCAGGCCCGTAGTTGGGCGGGCCAACGATGACCCAGGCGGGCGTCACCGGTAGCATTCGTCTGCCGAGCCGGACGGTCGCGGTAACCGGGCCGTCGGAGGCGTCGTCGCACCAGCCGTCGTTGTTGGCGAAGGTTGTGAGACGCGCACCGAAGGGTGAGAACGATTGCCCGCTTCCGCCCAGGACGAGCAGGCGGCCGGAATCGTCGGTGCGCAACTCGCCGAGCGGCGCTTGGACGCCGAAAAAGCTGCCGCCATCGAAGACAACCGGGCCGCGGCAGCGGCCACAGATCGCGAGTGCGCCCGGGTCGATAATCAACGCGGCGCGCGCCTCGCCGGCGTAACTCGCGTTGCGGCGCGATGTCGGTTGCGCCTCGGGGATGTCGAGAGCGGTTTCGAAGTTGTACCAGGCTGCTTTGGCATTGGTAAGATGCACGCGCCAGGTGATCTCCGCCTCATCAGCGGTGAGTTCCCGTACGACTCGACGGTTTCGATCCAAGCCGTATATGCGGAAACGCGCCGCCTGTCGCTTGATGGCGCCCGACGCGTCTTTGAAGCCGTCGGGCGCGAGCGGCAAGGTTCCGGGCAGCTCCGGGCCGAGATAGTAGCCGCAAGCGCTGTTACCGATCCGGGCGATGCCGATGGCAGGATGAATCGCGGCGCTGGTGATCTCCGCGTCGGAAGCCGAGGCAGCGCTCCCGCGGCCAGAACCGGCGAGCGCGAGGACGGCCGAGCTGGCGGCCGCCTTGAGTAACTGCCGTCTGCTGAGCTTCACATTGAACACGGCGCCTCCCTTGCAACTCTCCTGATCCCTCACACGCCTGGCGCAGGTTCTCTTGCTCCGCGCCAGGCATCGTCTCGTGTTTCCTTTTGATTAGCTGTCGCCGCGGATCCCTATGGAGACCTTTTGTTCAAAGGGAATCTCCATGGTTGGGACTACAACGGCTCTCGACTCCTGCGCCGCTTGCGATAACCGATCAATAGAAAAAGCGGTAAGACCGCATTCATCCTTCCACCGATAAAGCGCAAAAGCCGTAAATTCGGTATCATTTCTCACGTGAAAAAATGCGTGGAACTCGGTGGTCGGTTTCTTTTGGCGACCCGGACAGAACTCGTGTGATCCCCACAACTCTCGGTCCGAAAGCGAGGGGTAATCCATCCCTCACTATCAAGGTTCGATACCGAGCTTGTCGTTCACGGCGAACACCGCGGCCAAGCGGAGGTTGATCGTTGTTGGAGCGAGTTGCCGTTGCTCCAAGTGGATTCGGTATCGAAGAACAACTGTGCGATTGAAAGCGAGTCGTGGTTCCGAGCAGTACCAGTCGACGAATTCATTTATCGCATGATCGTACGTTCGCTGTCCGCTCTTCGAAGTAAGGCTGTTCAGTACGGCAGACTTCGTCTGTTCGAGATCGGGTCGGGCAAGAGATCGCTTCGGCGGTTTCCTCTTTCTCCGGTGTTTGGGCATTCTGGGCGGCCTCCTGCGCCGCCTTCAGTCAGAATGGCCACATACTCCACCCTTGGCCGTTAGAACGAAGCCGAGCGCGGGGCGGACGCTACGCGTGGGCGATGAACGATAGCTAGAGGTCGATAGATTATCGGGTCACAAGGAGGTCCCTGTGACCCAACTTCGCAAAATGATGCTGGATGATCGGGGACAATTAAAATTCCGGCGGGGACAATTAGAATTCCCGAAAAGAAAAATACTTGACCGCGATCACTGGAAGAGCTCCAGCGTCGTAATTACTCAAAGACTACCGTAAATGCCTACCTCAGCCGGGCCATTCCGTCGGCAGCGTCGCTCGCTTCCAACTCTCGCAGAGCGAAGGCGGACGCACACTCGTCGAATTCAGCCACGCCGGCTGGCCCGAGACAGACGATAACCTTCGCAAGTGCAATACGCTGTGGGCTATCCTGCTCTTTCACCTGAACAAGTATCTTGAGATTGGAAACGCCGCACCGACCTTCAGTTAGCGCAACAAGTGGGGTCAACCATCACACGCTCCCCTCTAGTCGAGGTTGATCTTAGAGGTAAGTTGCTCCGTCGGGCGAGCATTGTTGATGATCGACCCATGCCCTGGCAGTTCACGTGGCCATTGCTGTTCGTTTACGTGCCGCATACATAAAACGAGAAAGCAGGCGCTTGTCTGACACGCTATGAACACAGGACAGAAACTTCTGCAGATTTTGAAAGGTTGACATACCTTCAATGCGCACAAGTTCCTCATATCGGCGAGCACGCGCATCGTGCCACCGCTTCGAGATCGCTGCCGCATTGGACGTTAAATCGGCGCTCGTTATTAGCTCAAATCCAGCCTCATAAATCATGCGCTCATTTTCACCGGGCGGAAGGAAAACGTACAACCCGATAGAACTTCGCGCCATCAACTGCTCGTTCGTAATCGGACCAGTTAAAATCATTGCGTCTGTGAAAAGTATTCGGCCGTTAGACTTCAAGACTCGCCACCACTCTTTCAACGCACGGCTTCGATCGAGAATATGGCACATCGCATCGTTCGAGAACACTGCATCGACCGACGCATCCTCGAATGAAGCCTCTCGTTGGCATCGGCCTGCTCGAAGTAAGTGCGAGCTTCTGGCGCCGATTGAGCGGAGGTTCGAGCTTCCTCGATGGCGCTCGCATGGGCATCAATTCCTGTAACCTGGGCTTGAGTCAACCGGCTCAAATAGAGTGCGCATCCGCCGGCGCCGCAGCCGATTTCAAGAACGCGGCTCTGACGCGTTAAGTCCAATATTGGCAGGAAGCTCCGCAATTCCTCGGCGTTCATCCAGCCGGTCTGCCCAAGATCGACATCATACGTCTCGGTTCGAATCTGGCTATATATGTCCTGCTCGTCTCCGCGATACGCGTTGTCGTACAACGGAATGAGAGCCATGATCTCAGGTTAAACCGAGTCTTGCGGCTGCGCCGATTAGGACTGACAAACGCGCATGGGATCTGAAATCGCTGGCGTCGCACGCATCCACAATGTCCTCGGACTTCCGAGTTCGCCAAACGCTACCTCCATGAGTTGTTTTCGCGTCGTTTTGTGAAGGCCTGGTCAAGTCATATCCGCGCGAAGCGCGTTTTTCGGCACAGTGACAGCTTCCGAAGATCACAGATGACGAGCCGACCGTTCGTTCCCGATCCGAGGTCGATGAGCGACTCGGCGATTTGTCTACAATTATCGAGAGTCGTATCCGCTGCGACTGAATGCGGCACTTCAAGGTGCAGACTTATGCCGATAAGGTCCTGCTTATTTGGCAGTGCGATGCTCGCCTGCTTGTTCAGCGCCTCTGCGGTTTGCGTTCAGCAGCCGAGCGTATCCCGTAGCGTGAAGACATCCGGCGCTGTTCCCGAATCCCCTACCCATCCGGCCCGCTCGGCATCGGGAGGATCGGTTTTCACTGGATCGATACTTCGCGCCCTGACAAGTACGATCCAAAGCGCCGCCGCGAAGGGATGGTCTATTTCTGGTATCCTACGGCGAAATCCGCCGGCGCAAAGGGACAGTATCTTCAGGCGCGGCACAGATGGACGCTCGGCCAGAGGTCCGCAAACTCATGACCGCCGAGTTCGGCAATCTCTGGGCTGGGATTATCTCGAGAGAGATTTCGTCGCATGCGATCGACCACGCGCCGCCCATCGCCACGAGCCGCACGCCGGTTCCGGTTGTCACTTTCTCTCCCGGGCTTGGCGGCACTGGGTTCGATTATAAAAAGGTCAAAGAAAAGCAGCTTCAGGAACTGCGCCCAGGTTCGTACGACGTCGTCTTGCATTCCCCGGAAATCGCTCACCCAAGCTTCAGCGATGAGCCGCCTCTCTTCCATGGCGGGGATGGATTTCCCGAGACCCCGATCGTGTTGCACAACCTCGATCTCATCACACAATTCATCCGTGCATTTCTCGACAAGACACTTCTCGGCGAAAAGCAGCCGCTGTCGACGGCCGTATCTCTCCCGTTCCCGAAGCGACCGTCACGGCGTATGGCCACTGATTCCTACGGCTATCGATTTCAGGGCAAATCACTCATCGAGCTTCCTTTGCGCGTCATGTTCAGGAACACGTCTTGAAAAACGGCTCGGCTCCGGCAATCATTCGGCCGTAAAGACTTCTGAGTTTGGAAGTCAAGCCCCTGGCGGGCATCTTTTTCACAGATGGCTTAACGGTGTGCACGTGTTTTGCACATGCTCATTCGGGAAGCCAGGCACTCAAAGGCGAGTTCCTTTTCTTCAGGCTGGCGATGTATTTTGATTCGTCATAGGCAACTCCATCTTGCCAGCAGCGGAACAGAATCCGTTGTCATTTGAACGCCAAGGCGCGAAGCGCGGCATGATGACGCTTGCCGACAGTACGTAGCTGATTGTAATAGACCCTGGCCCAGCGGCAGCTCTTCATTGAATGCTGCGCCCATTCATGAAAGGTTTGTCGCAGAAACTTTGGACAGGCTCGTCGAAATTGAATGATTCGTGTTCGGCCGCTCGCTACCGTCACGGGCGCTATGCCGGTAGCGCATTGCATCTCATGAGCATTCTGGTAACGCTTGCCGTTTCCCATGGCTGCTAACAAGCGTGGTGCCATCACCGAGCCGGCTCCTGGCAACGATTGAGCGATCGCCCAACACGGATGCTGACGACTGGTTTCAGCGATGGCCGTGTCAAACTTTTTAATGCTCGTTTGCAGCTGCTGCAGCAACGCGACTAGTGCGGTCACTTCCAGGACATAGGAATCCAGCAGCACCGCATCCTGTACAGCTGGGACAGCCGCGCTCACCTGTTTTGCCCAAGCCGCCGCTTCTTCGGGAGTGCGCCGATGCTGACGAAGAAACGTCTCCAGCGTCTTGCGTTGCGCTTTTTGCAGCTGCTCCAGTCTGGGCCACTTGGCCAGCAGGTCGAGAACCGGTGCCGCTCCGATATCGTCAAACCAGTTCAGCACTTGTGGGAAGTAGACCTTCAGGCGGCCGGAGAGTCGGTTGCCATGTCGCTTCTTCTCCTCGACCCAATGCCGGCGTTGTTCCACCAGCATCAGCAGTCGACGAGTTGGTTCGTCATCCTGCTCCAAAGGACGGAGACGATCTCGGTGATGCACCAGCAACTCCAGCAGCAGTTCCCCATCCGCGGGATCACTCTTGCTTCCAGACGGGTACAGGGCTTGACGAAATTGGCCGGCTGCTTGCGGATGGACCGGATAGATCTCGACACACTCATATTTCAAAAGCATCCACACGACTGCCCCGTGTTTTTGCTCGATGGCAACGCCTATTCGCCGACCATCCAACCGGCTCATTAACTGACCGAGCCAAACATCCAATGCTTCTGGCGTTTGCTCCAGGCGCCCTCGCTCCCGCTCTCCGGTGTCGGTCCATTCGAGTGCCCAAGCGTGCTCCTGGTCTCCCCAATCGAAGCCAACCCAGGCTGCGTAGCGCTCGTCGCGATCCGCATTATCTTTTTGCTTCATCTTGCTTTCGCTCCGCGATTATTTTCGGCAAGCAGGCTTCGCATCTCCAAAGGACTTATAGGCGTCGTGCTGAGGTCCAGCGACAGCTTCTGAGAATTCGTCTAAGCGAAGCACATCCCGCTGCTCGAGGGTCTTTACGAAAACATCAAGTGTTAGTCGGCATTACTCGTAACAGCGGGACGCCTGCTCTCTATACTTATTCCTCGTGCTCCGCCGCTATCAACGGAACAGGCTCGGAACGACTAGAGAGAACTTTTCCACAGCCTTTGGCGACCGACGGCTGTGGATATCTTCCTTATTGAGCCAACTCCTTGGCTCGACTATAAGTCGGCTTGCTGGCATTCGACGGCTAGGCGATTATTTTGCAATCATGTTGCGAAAGGCTCTTATTCACCACCGATCCGGTGAAGCGTGTACTTCTCGGATCCGTTTGGCTGCCAGACTATTTCCAACTCAAACGTATTCGCATCAAGCAGCTTGTAAATGATTGCTCGTAGAAGTGGAGCATCCGGGACGCTTAAATTCCTTATCTCGAACATTTCAAACAGTAGAACGCCTGGCACGGAGCCCTCCGCGAGTCGAAGATGCGGCTGGTTGCCTCGATTGCAGAAGTGAATCATCTCAAGGTTCTGATTATTCAGATAAAAGACGGAAAGTTCCTTACCGAATTGTTCGGTCACGATCGACTGGTTAGAACCCAGTGCGTAGGACATCTGGAACTTCATCGGCTTTCCGTCTACTTCTATCCTCCACGTACCTTGAAGGTCTTTAAGCGCATCAAAGGCGCTCTCCGAGCTTATAGACGCGAACAGAGAGCAGCATAGAGCCATCAGCAGAACCACAATCCTAGCGAACATCCGGCTTAGTATACCCGAGCTCTGCACATGACTGACGGCATAGAGCAATCCACTTGACTGGTCAGTCGCCTACGTTGAGATTGGCGTCCGGCGCGGCATCACGGGGAAATAGATCCGCCCTGGTCGGCAAGGGTTTACGAATCAATCCGGAATTCCGTCTGCATCACCGTTAGCGAGTTCCGCTCCCATGCCTGCTGATTCCGTCGAGCGCACGTTTCTTCTATCCAGTGGACAGATGATCGGGTCCAGAATAGTCGGTATGGCTGCACTCGCAACTGGAAATCTCGACGCCGTACGAATCCTTCAGCAAACATTCAATCTTGAACTAAGCCAACTAAGTTCGGTTGTCTTGCTCGATGTCGTGGAACGCTGTCTTCATAGCAGCACATCCGAGTGGATCTTTTTGCGGGAACTGCGCGTCGGAACTGGATTTCACGGCAATGCCGCGCAGCGGCTAGATGCATATGCGCCGAATTGCTTGCCGCACACCTCTATGCGACGTGTGTGCTACGAAGTGAAGACCTCGCGAGCAGACTTTCTCTGCGAAATGAAACAGCCGTTGAAGCGTCGCATCGGCTTGCGTTATTCGAATGAGTTTTATTTCGTAACGCCTGCTGGGCTACTAAACACTTCCGAACTCCCCATCGAATGCGGGCTCGTAGAAATCGGGCCTCTTGCCCCGGACGAACGCTCAATCGTGCATGCCCAGTCCGGCAGCTTGGTCCATTTCGAGCCGAACCATCAAATCTTTTGTCGGGTGACGGTTCCAGCTCCGTGGCGAGAGACTCCAGGCCCGACGTGGCAATTTGTGGCCGGTATGTTGCGGAACCAGCAGAAAGCGTTTCAGGGCCGGCCACCTAAGCCGCCGAATCAGCAACGCTTGCCGTTCGCGGACTGAGGTGCTTAGAGCGGATTCTACGGGTGCGAAATGCCAAAGAAGCCTGCACAAAATTCCCCGCCGGATGACGCGATCTCGAAGGTTGAGACGCCTGATTCGAAATCTCTCCCTCAGGTTTCTGCGGCGGAATTGCTGAGTTTTCTGAAGCAAACTCGTGGCGTCCAAACATGGACTGAGAAGGAGATGGCTAAGGCGCTGCAAATCGGCTTGCCGGAAGCGAAACAAGGGATCATCGTACTGCAGCTCCAAGGTTACATAGAACCTGCCGGCAGACAGGAAAGTGGAGAATTACAGAACAAGGCGATCTGGTCTCCGGTTCCAATCGCCCCGATTCACTCGACAGAGCGTTGAGCACGCTCTTGATGAGCTCCGAGACCGCATCAAAGCCGTCAATGACGACTCCAACGCCGACTACAAAATCAGCGATGCGGTTGCTTTCGGTGATTTTCTGGGTGACACTTCGAGAGTTCAAGCTGCCCAAGTAGGCATCCGACTGACGCCAAAAAAGACCGATAAGTCGACCGCATCGGCCAAACAGCGCCGAGCCGAATTAGCATTCTTGAAACAATTGCGAGGGAAAACGGCGCTCTTACACGTCGAGCCTTACGAAGAGTGGATGCGTTCTAGATCGCATCGGGATCTGCTCTGACTAGCCTCTCCAATTTCCCCCGAACCAGAATTCAAAAGGCTTCACTGTTCCCGGCGTACATCCCGCGGGGGCTTATCTTCTCTAATCGCAACAAATCGGGAATGCCGCAAATGGTTGACTTGCGCTTCATACTGCACCTCTTTTTTACTTGCATGAACCTCCGGGCCAGCGACGATTTGTCCCGACGAGATGATATCGCGTACCGCACGGCACAATCAGGCGTCCGTGAGCGAGTGATGCATCCGTCTTCAGCAAGTTTCCGAGAACCCGAGTTTCAGAGGACTGACGGCCGTATTCGTAAACACTGATTCCATAACAACGGCGCTTTTAGACTTGTAGCAACGAACGAAGGCTCGGGAGAAAGGAGCTGAAGATGCTGATTGTTGGTTGTGATTATCACCCGAGCGTGCAGCAAATCGCAATGGTGGATACGGAAACAGGAGACTATAGCGAGCACAGGTTAAAGCACAGTGATGGGGAAGCGGAGAAGTTCTATCGCGATTTGAAGTTGAGAGCAGTCAAGGTAAGAGTTGGGCTGGAAGCAACCGGTCATAGGCGATGGTTCGAACGATTGCTGATGGAGCTGGAGTTCGAGGTGTGGATTGGAGATGCCGCCCAGATCGCAGCCATGCGTGTGCGGAAACAGAAGACAGATCGGCAAGACGTTCAGTTTCTGCTCAAGCTGATGATGGAGGATCGGTTTCCCAGAGTATGGATGTCCAGTCTGGAGGATCGCGATCTGCAGCAATTGCTTTGGCATCGTCATCGAGTGGTGCAGATGCGTACGCGGGTCCTGAATCAATTGCAGGCGATAGCGATGAACGAAGGAATCCAGCGAAAAGGTGGGCTGCGCAGTGCGCAGGGTCGAAAGCGACTGGAGCAGTTACCACTCGGGCCGTGGGCGACACGACGGCGAGGGGATTTGCTGGTTCTGCTGGATCAATTGAATAAGAGCGTAGACGAGCTCACTGCAGCTGTCCAGCAGGAAGCGGAGAAACGCCCTGAGGTCCGGCTTCTGATGACTCATCCGGGAGTGGGACCGGTAACGGCGCTGGCGTTTGTGCTGATTGTGGGATACCCGGAGCGGTTCCAATGTGGAAAGCAAATTGGAAGTTACGTCGGGCTGATCCCGGCAGAGTCCTCGAGCGGTGTTCATCGGCGGCTGGGCCACATCAGCAAACAAGGCAATACTCTGTTGCGTTTTCTATTGGTAGAGGCAGCACAAGCTGCGGCTCGCTTTGACCCCGAGTGGCGCAGCAAGTTTCTGCGCCTGGCGATGCGTCGTGAACGACGGATTGCCAAAGTAGCAATGGCACGCAAACTTGCCGTCAGTCTGTATTGGATGTGGCGCCAGCAAAGGAGTTTTCAGCCGGCGCTAGAAGTCGGTTCGTACGCGGGATAGCTCGTAACGGCCTATGGTGTGAAGTCGATCACCGCAACACTGATCGAGCGTCCCGCTCCCCTGAAAAGGGAGTTCGAAAAAGTAATCATGGTCGATGTTGGACCGGAGAGATGGTTGGGTCGGACTGAGTTCCGCCCGAAAGGTTAAACGACGGGCCTTCGGATCGTATGACGTATCAGTTTAAGCCGTTAGCAGCGCCTTGCAAACGCGCCTCGGGGCGCGTGCAGAGAAAGTGTGTCCAAAATCGCTTGACAAGTGTGCTGGTTGTTAGAGACTGGCCGTTAACCGCGGGTAGACGATAGAACCGCACGCCGGAAGGGGCGATGCTGGCCGATCATCCACTTCCGGCGCAACGATCTGCTGGGATGGTATTTCTTGCTTCAGCTTCTCGCCGGCCCGTTCAGTTGGATTCGTAATCTCCTTATCGATCGTCGATTTTCATCCAGATAGCGAAACGGATGGAACGGTCCCACTGAGATGTATGTCCTGTTGCGATTTGGTGAGTGGTTTTCTTCGCCATTTCATCCGTTAAAACTACCTACCGAATTCTTGTATAAGATCCGCCCGGAAGACGCCTTCATATCTCTTTTACGGTCCGCAAGCGAACCTCGTTAATGCCGACCGGAGCTATGCTCATTACCGAAGGTGTGTTTGGGAAGCTGTCTTAGCGAAAACCTTTAGTAAAAATAAGAGCGCAACATTTCGAAATGTAACGCCTTTCCCCTTCACGCACCACTCAGGTGCGGCCTGTCGACCCAGGTATCCGACTGCTCGTGCTACAATTGACGGCGAATTTTTGAGAAGGAAGGTCAGATGACGTTTTCGTGGCCGTAATTCCGGTAGTTCGGACGGCTATCGATGACGGTCGTTGACTCGTTTTGGCAGCCAAGATTGAGAGGCTCAAGCAACGCACGGGAGGACGAACGTGAGTGAATGTCTCGAAGTCAAGAGATACCAATGAAATCTCTGAACAGCGACGATGTGAATCGAGCGCAGCGCTGGCTGATCAGTCTTTACGCGTTTTTCCTCTCGGCCCTTTACCTTCCTGCGCTCAGCGCCCACGGCGACCGGCAACCGCCGACGTTTATTGTGAGGAGTTATCAGGGTACGAAGAAATGTCTGGATTACGGCGGGCCATGGCCGGGAACCGGTGCGACGGTGTTTCTCAATGATTGCGGCTCGTCGCACCCAGTACGTGTCGAAGAAATAAACAGCCGGCATGAAGTAGTGCTTCACGCAGGCGCGCAGGTCATCGGGTTTAGAGTTCCGGTTGTCACTACCACGAGTGCACAAGCTCACGCAACGACCGGCCCATATCAGCTCGAGCTGGAGTCGCCCACGGATCTCAACGTAAATGGAGTCGAACAGGTCTTCACGCTCGATGGAGACAGCATCATCCTTGCTACCCCCCGACATTCGGGCCAGCCGGACCTTGTGGCTCAGGTGCTGAACGCACGCGGTACAAACGGGACGCCTATTGTCGTTGCACCGCGCAATCTGGCCGACTCGGAATTTTGGGATTTCCGGGCAACCAACGGGTCGGACATCGATCCCACCAGCGGCTTTGTCCGCGTTTCGACCAGAGATGACTTATTGATCGCCATTTATAATATCAACCAAGCCGCGCAGGTCAACCTCTCTGACCTTCGCTGTTACGGCACATTCGATTCATCTCTGGGGTGCAAAGCGGCGTGGGGCAGTGTGATCAAAATAATCGGCGATGGCGACATGGACCTGACCGCGAATCCGGCATTCATCGATCTGAATGCTACTTGTACAGCTTCAAAAATTCCCCATCCCTGCTGCACCGGCAAGGCGACCGGCACCTGCGTGATAGGCGAGGGATACACGTCATCTGCATCGAGTGCCGGCACTTACTTCAATCTGGTGTTGCCGGCGGGTCTAACGATCCGAGGCGACCGCCGCGGCATTAATCTCGGGCCGCTGCTTATTGGAAAAAATTACACCAACAGCAGCGAGGTCGCATTCGATCAGTGGAATCCTCACATGATTGAAGTTGAAGGCGACTACGTGCGAATCACCAATCTGCGGCTTCAAGGGCCGACAGATAGCACGAAGCCCAAAAGTACCCAAACGCAGATCGACGGTATCCACATTGGAAACGGCAACAACGAAAATGCGGGTCCGGGCGGAATATCGCAGTTCATCGGGACCCTCGTCGACCATAACGAGGTATACGAATGGACCGTGGGCGCAGTCGGCGCCTTCGGAGGGGTCAATCAGACGGTGGGACTGCTGTCGAAACCGTCGGTTTCTTGCCCTGCGACTGATCTAAGCCTGGAAAATCGGCTTCTAGTGGCACGCAATTTCATCCATCACAATGAGCAACAAGGCTTAGGGTACGGAGTTGTAGTCGGGGATGGAGCAAGCGCCACGATTTTGGGCAACACGTTTCTTATGAATCGGCACGCCATCGCGTCCGACGGAACGGTGAACACTCAATACAACGCAGTCGGCAATCTCGTGCTGAGTGATGTGCCGGATTACGGCACGCTCCATCATAGAGAGCAAGATTTCGACATGCATGGAACCCTGAACACTTTGGGCAACGTTTGGGGGTCTATTGGAAGGTGCATCGAGGGTAACTGCGATCAACAGCACGATGGCGGTTATGCCGGTAACAAAGTCGACATCTCTTGGAATACCTTCATGGGCGGTAACCGGGATAATTTCGATCTGCGAGGCAAGCCCTGTGGCGCGACGGACTCTTTCAGTTCCAACGTGACGATGCAAAGCAGCGGTAGTGCAATACAGGTCTGGGACTATAACGGTAAGTCGGGGCACGTCACCTCGTCTAACTCGGAAATTTCAATTCCGGCGGGCAATCGCTTTGGCGTTCCCAATCCCACTCGCCAGTTAGCCGTCGGCGACTTCGACGGCGATGGTGTCCAAGACATATTCCTCGCAACGGGTGCCGGATGGTACTTCTCTCCTGGAGGGACAGCCGGGTGGCGGTATTTGAATACCGGTAAGACAGACGACATCAAGAACCTTCTCTTCGGCGATTTTGATCGAGACGGCCGCACGGACGTGGTCGGTATCAACGGAAATAATCTTATGGTTTCATGGGGCGGCATCTCCGCGTGGGAAAAGGTCAATTCACTTCCCAAGGGCGCATCGGCCGCTGACCTGGCAGTTGGCGATTTCGATGGGGATGGACGCTCCGATATCTTTTACGCGGACGGAAAGAATTGGTATGTATCCTCAGGAGGCACAGGGCCCTTCAACCCTGCTGCTACCTCCTCTTTTTGCGTTGCGGATCTTCGTTTCGGGCACTTCTCGATTTGTGGCAGCAAAACCGAAACCGATGTCTTCGGCATAGTCGCCGGTAAATGGCAGGTCTCCTGCGGCGCGCGCGGCGAGTGGAAGCGTCTGCCTGTATCGTTAACGAACACGGTAAGTGGGCTGGTCGTCGCTGATTTCGATGGCGACGGCAACGCGGATATCGCGACGTCAAGTCAAACTTTAAAATCGGGCATTGCTCTCTGGAACTGGCTGTTCTCACATGATGCAGCGGCGGGTTGGACGGTTCTCTCGGCGGCATCGGTCCCGCTCACGTCGGCTGCCGCGATCGGCTCCTTCGATTCGAGCCCAGGCGCCGATGTGCTGATCTGGGGCGACTCTTCGAGCCCTGACACCTTATCGATGGCATCCGGCGGGAACCCCTCGACCATGAAAAGGTGGAGTATCGAAGAAATGCGTTGAGAAGCATGAGACCTGCCGAGTGGCCATGCGGGGCACGGGGAACGCGTATATAATTCCCGTAGCCTAAAAGGAGATTCCGGGTTGCCAACAGCATCGCTGATCTCGAACTGCTGAATATGATCCTTCAGGAACTGAGCACCTTTGCTCAGGTGACGGTGCACCTGCAGAGTAGTCCCGCAGATGATCCGTCGAAGGACACAACCGCGTCGTGGTCACAGGAGATTGCCGCGCTTCTGCCCGCCCCGCTCACAAACACAACCTCATACTCAGTCCACGTGGATAATCCAACCGTGACAAAAGTTGGTCATAAGTTTGATTTTGAGATTGTAGGCCTGAACGCACCTTCCGCTACAGTCTTCGGAACAAGCACTCCAGACTTGGTTGTGAGTGTCACGTTTGACCAGCAATACGGTGCCATCAAGGCCTTAGGTGATGCACTGCGCGGCGAAATGAGACAGTACGGATAGGAAACAGTTGTCGTTCGCTGAAAACTGCTGGCGAACGGGTGATTTCTGGTTGAGAATGAGGGCGGCAGAGGAAGCGGAG
>Ga0213882_10000217_pt1 | contig 23076 bp, 16 predicted proteins | sample BarmaccoBMER_R09_FD_160106 | JGI IMG/M metagenome (GOLD analysis project Ga0213882, IMG submission 160106) | Barbacenia macrantha exposed rock microbial communities from rupestrian grasslands, the National Park of Serra do Cipo, Brazil - ER_R09 ...
CGTCGCCGACGAACTCAACAACCGTCCACGGCAGACACTCAACTGGAAGAAACCGACCGAAGTCCTCAACACATTCCTGGTCGAGGCTGGTTGAAGCTGGTGGTGCGTTCACTACTTGACACCAAGGGGTCATCCGTAGAGACATTCCGGGGATGCGGTGTTCCCGTCTACCGAACGGTGCTGGACGCGGGCGCCGACCATGATCCTGATGTGGTCGTCATCACGACTCCTACTCCGGCTCATGCCGCAGTCTGCGGCGAAGTCGCGGAGACCTTCCCGTCCGCGCGCATTCTGGTCGAGAAGCCAGCGGCCGCTGACTTGGCCGACGCACGACGCGTGCTCGACGAGATCGGCCGACGGCAGGCTGTCGAGGTGGCTTACCACATGTCTTTCTCCCCCGAAGTGACCTGGGCGGTAGAGGTGGCGCGGGTCAGGGCGGACAGCCTCGGCGCGCCCGTGGCGATCGAGGCTTCATTCTCCGACCCGTACAAGGACGAACCGGAATCCGCGAGGTTGAGGTTCTGTAACAGTTGGATCGACTCCGGGATCAATGCGCTCAGCGTCGCGAACCGCTTCGTCGAGCCGGTCGAGCGTACATCGCTGCGTCAGCTGAGCGAGGACTCCGAGTCGGTGTTCGAGGCGCGTCTGAGCTGCCGGAAGGACGATGATGCGGTCGAAGCGCTGCTCTTGACGAGCTGGCATGTCACGGATGCCGCCAAGACCACCCGGATCAGGTACGCATCCGGTGCTGAGCTGGTGATGGATCACACGGCCGTCGCGGGGTATCTGGTACAGAATGGCGCCATAGCCGCCGTCTTCGGCAGCGACCGCGGCATCCCGCGACGAGAGAGGCACTACCGCGCCTTGTGCCAGTGGTGGCTCGTCGAGGGAAAGCCGATTGTTCCCATTCAGGTCAGCCTGCGACTTCACGACTTACTGCTCCGCCCGCGCGACGACGTATAGGTCCTGGGCTCAAACGGCCGGAATGCTCGACAGGCTGGGAGGAATCAGCGGGTGAGCAGCTCTGGGGGGAGCTTCGCGGCGGCGGCCCGGTCCAGCAGCCACAGCGTGCGGCGGCGACCGGTCGCGCCCGCGGCGGGCAACTGCACCTCTCCCGCGCCGCTCAGCGCCATCGTCACCGCTGCGGCCTTCTGCGGCCCCGACACGATCAACCACACCTCAGCGGCACACCGGATCGCGGGCAGGGTCATGGTGATCCGGGTGGGTGGCGGCTTGGGACTGCCCCGCACGCCGACCACCGCGCGCTCGGTCTCGTAGCTCGCGGGCGAGCCGGGGAACACCGAGGCGACATGGCCTTCCTCGCCGATGCCGAGACAGCAGATGTCAAACGACGGTGCCGGGCCGCGGTCCTCCGGTCGCCGCCGCTTGTGCAGCAGGTCCTCGTAGGCCTGAGCGGCGGCGTCCGGGTCGTCCCCCCAGGGGCCGTCCGAGGTCCCCATCGGGTAGACCCGGGCGGGGTCCACCTCGACATGGTCGAGCAGTGCCTCGCGAGCCTGGGTCTCGTTGCGCTCCGGATGGCCACCGGGCAGAAACCGCTCGTCGCCCCAGTAGATATCCAGCCCTCGCCAGTCCACCGCCGCGGCCGCCTGGGTGCTCGCCAGCTCACGGAGTACCGCGATCCCCATGCCTCCGCCCGTCAGCACCAGAGACGCCGACCCGCCGGCGGCCTGGATGTCCACGATCCGGGTCACCAGCCGGGCGGCCGCAGCCGCCGCGAGCATCGCCGCGGTGGCGTGCATCACCACATCGGGACGGCTCACGGGCTGCCCCGGCTCTCGCCGGACCGAACACCCTTCGCCGCGCCGCCGCGCCGACCGTTCACCTCGGTCACCGCCTGCAGCGCGGCATGGTAGATCTCGTCAGGATCCAGCCTGCGCAGCTCCTCGGTGAGACACTCGCGTACTGGGCGCCGTCGCAACGGCATCCGGCGGTCCGGTTGGCCCCGCTGGCGCAGGGTGCCCACCTTCCCGTCCGGCCGGACCAGCTCCACCGGGCCGCAGCGACGTTCCAGGACCGCCGAGCTGATCCCGCCGCCGGGCGGGCTGGTGCGGCGCCGGACTGGGACCTGCAGACGGGACCGCAGCCAGCCGGCGAGCAGGTCGGCGGACGGGTTATCCGCGGCGCCGGTCACGGTGACCGCCTCGACGTCCTCATGCGGCGGTAGATCCAGGGCCGCGGCCAGCAGCGCGCGCCACGGGGTGAGCCGGGACCACGCCAGGTCGGTGTCCCCGTCGGCGTAGGCGGCGCGGCGGCTCTCGAGAGCCTTGATCGGCTGGGGGGCCGCGGCGGCATCGGTGATCCTGCGCTGCGCCAGTCTCCCGATGGGGTCCTGCGCGGGGATCGGGGGGGCCAGGCCCGGCCACCACGCGACGACCGGGCAGTCCGGGAGCAGCAGCGGTACCACCACGCTGTCTCCATGGTCGGCCAGCGGGCCGTACAGGCGCAGCACGAGCACGTCGGAAGCGCCGGCGTCACCACCGACGCGGATCTGTGCGTCCAGCCGGGTTCCTGCCCGCTTGAGGCCCCGGGCCACCACGAGCACCCGACAGGGGTGCTCCTTGCTGGCCTCGTTGGCGGCCTCGATCGACTGCTCCACCTGTACGGAGTCATCGGTGATGATCACCAGTGTGAGCACTCGGCCCAGCGCCACCGCGCCACCGCGCTGCCGGATGTCGATCAGTGCGTGGTTCACCGCCGACGTCGTCGTGGAGGGCAGGTCGACGATCACGGCCGCCTCCAGGCCCGTCCGGCCCCGGCGATCATCCGGTCCGCGCCCGACGGCCCCCAGGTGCCCGCGGCGTAGGGCTCGGGCCTGTCCTGCTTCGCCCAGTGTTCGAGCACCGGGTCCAGGATCGCCCAGGACAGCTCCACCTCGGCGTTGACCGGGAACAGCGACGGCGCCCCGAGCAGGACGTCCAGCAGCAGGCGCTCGTACGCTTCAGGAGAGGACTCGGTGAATGCCGTGCCATAACGAAAGTCCATCGTGACGTCCCGGACCTCCATCGCGGTGCCGGGCACCTTGGAGCCGAACCGGATAGTGACACCCTCGTCCGGCTGGATTCCGATGACCAGGGCGTTCTGCCCCAGCTCCGTGGTCATGGTCTTCTCGAAGGGCAGGTGCGGCGCCCGCTTGAAGATCACCGCGACCTCGGTGACCCGCCGACCCAGCCGCTTGCCGGTGCGCAGGAAGAACGGCACTCCGGCCCACCGTCGGGTGTCCACGTTCAGGGTGACCGCGGCGAAGGTCTCGGTGGTGGAGTCCTGAAAACCCGGCTCCTCGAGCACGCCGATGACTTTGGTGCCGCCCTGCCAGCCGGCTGTGTACCGGCCGCGTGCGGTGGTCTCGTCCAACGGCTCGACGAGCTTGGTCGCGGAGAGCACCTTGATCTTCTCACCGCGCAGCGACTCGGGGGAGAAGCACAGCGGCTCCTCCATCGCGGTGAGGGCGAGCAGCTGGAGCAGATGGTTCTGGATCACGTCCCGGGCCGCCCCGATGCCGTCGTAGTAGCCGGCGCGGCCGGCCAACCCGATGTCCTCAGCCATGGTGATCTGTACGTGGTCCACGTAGTTGCTGTTCCAGATCGGCTCGTAGAGCTGGTTGGCGAAGCGCAGCGCGAGAATGTTCTGAACGGTCTCCTTACCGAGGTAGTGGTCGATGCGGAATACCGACTCCTCGGAGAAGACGTCGCTGACGATCTCGTTGAGCTCCCGGGCGCTGCGCAGGTCGTGCCCGAACGGCTTCTCGATGACCACCCGGCGCCACTGGTCGCCGTCTCGCGTCGCCAGCCCGGTGCGGGCGAGCTGCTTGAGCACGACCGGGAACATCGCGGGTGGGATGGACAGATAGAAGGCGTGGTTGCCGCCGGTACCCCGTTCCTGATCGAGATCCGAGACCACGGACGTGAGCTTGTCGAAGGCCCCGTCGTCGTCGAAGCTGCCCGGCACGAAGCGGATGCCCTCGGACAGCCGAGCCCAGATCTCCTCGCGGAACGGGGTGCGGGCATGCTCCCGGACCGCGTCGTGGACCAGCTCGGCGAAGTTCTCGTTGTCCCACTCCCGGCGGGCGAACCCGACCAACGCGAAACCGGGTGGCAGCAGCCCGCGGGCCGCCAGGTCGTAGATCGCTGGCATCAGTTTCTTGCGGGACAGGTCCCCGGTCACGCCGAAGACGATGACACCGCACGGGCCCGCGATCCGGGGTAGTCGCTTGTCCCGGTCGTCCAGCAGCGGGTTCACCCATCCGTCGGAGGCCCTGCCCGGTGCGTTCACGTGGGCTCCCGGCTCACTGAGGCTCCCGCAGCGCGCGCACCAGCGCGACCAGCCCGGCAGCCCGGTCGAGTAGGTGCAGCCGTAGCACGGGACGGCCGCGCGCGGCGAGCACGTCAGCGTCCCCCAACGCCTGGGCCCGCTGCAGCTCGCCCAGGGTGAACCCGCTCCCCGGCACCGGGATGTCCTTCTCGAGGGCACCGGTCAGCTGCAGGAACGCCCCGTTCTGGTGGCCGCCCTTGTGGTACTGGCCGGTCGAGTGCAGGAAGCGAGGCCCCCAGCCGAAGGTGGTCTGCAACCGGGTGCGGCGGGCCAACTCGGTACGAAGCACTGCGGCGGAGGCGTCGGCGACGCGATCCAGATACGCCTGCACCGCGAGGTATCCCCGGCGCGGGGTGGCGGCGACCAGTGCTCCCAGCGCGTCGCGCAGCGTGGCGACGCCGGCCGGCAGCCAGTCGCCGACAGGGTGCACCTCGACGTCACCGTCGACGAACGCCGGCGGGGGCCCGGAGGCGTCCTTGAGCTGCGAGCGGGCGGCGACCTTCGCGGCCTCCACGTCCGGCTGGTCGAACGGGTTGATCCCCAGCAGCCGGCCGACCACCGCGATCGCGTGCTCCCAGAGCAGCATCTGCTCACCCAGGGTGCCGGTGACGGCCACCGCGGCCGTCGCCCCACCCGGGCCGATCGCGACGGGGGTGGCGTCCGCGCCGGCGTCGGCGAAGCCCGGCGCGGCCGGGTTGTCCACCACGACCGGCAGCAGGCCGGTGCCGTCCTTGCCGGTGGACTCGGCGATGAGCTGCTCGGCCCAGTCGGCGAAGCCGACGATCCCCGAACCGGTGTCGGCGAGCACGACCTTCTCGGCACCGGCGGCATGCCCGGCAGCCAGCGCGGCGGCCAGCCGCAGTGCTGGGTTCGCCGGGTCGTCAACGGCCAGCAGGGGGGCCTGGCGCGCCGCGTCGTCCAGCAGGCTCGTGATATCCGCCCCGGCCAGACCGGCCGGCACCAGGCCGAAGGCGCTCAGCGCCGAGTAGCGCCCGCCGACGTTCGGGTCGGCTGTGATCACCGCCCGGTAGCCGTCCGCCTCCGCGACCCGCTGCAGCGGCGATCCCGGGTCGGTCACCACCACCAGGTGCGCGGCCGGGTCCAGCCCGGCCGCGGCGAACGCGGCAGCGAACACCCGCCGGTGGCTGTCGGTCTCCACCGTGGAGCCCGACTTGGACGACACCACGAGCACAGTGCGCCCGAGGTCCCCGGCCAGCGCGTCGGCCACCTGGCCGGGGTCGGTGGTGTCCAGCACCGTCAGCGCGCTCGAGCCTTGTTCTTGGGCTGCGGTGGCGCAGATCACCTCCGGCGCTAGGGACGAGCCACCCATCCCGGCCAGCACCACGCGGTCGATGCCGTCTGAGTGCAGCTCGGCCCGCAGCGCCTCGATGGTGGCCGGCAGCGGCCGGGAGGTCTGCGGCAACGTCACCCAAGCGAGCCGCCGGGCGGCCTCCGGCTGGGCCCGCGGCCCCCACAGCGTCGGATCCTGGTGGGCCAGCGCGGAGGCCACCTGTTCGGCGACGAGCTTGTCCACCCACGCCTGGGCCGCGCTCGTCAGAGCAGGGGAGCGGATATCGACTTGTGACATCGGCGCTCAGCCCTCCGCGTCCGGGGCGGTCTTGGCGAGCTGTGCGGCGACCGTCTCGCCGAGCTCGGCCCAGGATGCGTCGAACTTCTGCACGCCCTCGCGCTCGAGCACGTCGAGCACGTCCTCGAGATCGATCCCCACCTCGGCCAGCTCATCGAAGGTGCGCTGGGACTGCTGGGCGGTGCCCGACACCCGGTCACCGGGCACCTCACCGTGGTCGGCCAGGGCGAGCAGGGTGTTCTCCGGCATGGTGTTCACCACCCCCGGCGCGATCAGCTCGGTGACGTACTTGGTGTCCGGGTAGGCCGGGTTCTTCACCCCGGTGGACGCCCACAGCGGCCGCTGTGGGCGCGCTCCGGCCTCCTTCAGCTGAGCCCACCGCCGTGTGGCGAACTCCTGCTGGTAGGCCGCGTACGCCAACCGCGCGTTGGCCACTGCGGCCTGGCCGCGCAACGCCAGGGCCGCCTCGGTGCCGATCGCCTCGAGCCGCTTGTCCACCTCGGTGTCCATCCGGGAGACGAAGAACGACGCGACCGACGCGATCCCGGCCAGAGGGTGCCCGTTGGCTCGGGCTTGTTCCAGACCGGCGAAGAAGGCCGCCATCACCTCACGGTAGCGCTGTACCGAGAAGACCAGGGTGACGTTGACGCTGATGCCGTCGGCCAGCGCGCCGGTGATGGCCGTCAGTCCCTCCGCCGTGGCCGGAATTTTGATCATCAGGTTCGGTCGGTCGACCACTTTCCACAGCTCTGCGGCCTGGGTCAGGGTGGCATCGGTGTGATGCGCCAACCGGGGATCGACCTCCAGGGACACCCGGCCGTCCACCCCGGCGGTGGTCTCCCAGGTTCCGCTGAACACGTCGCAGGCCAGCTGCACGTCAGTGACGGTGATCTCGCGCACGGCGTCGTCGACCGAGGCGCTGCGGGCGGCCAGCTCCTTCACCTGGTCGGCGTAGTCCTCAGCGTGGACCACCGCATGGGCGAAGATCGTCGGGTTGCTGGTCACCCCGACCACGTGCCGCTCGGTGATCAGGTTCGCCAGGTTGCCCGAGTTGACCCGCTGCCGGGACAGGTCATCCAACCAGATCGACACACCCGCCTCGGACAGGGCCGCCAGGGTATCGGTACTGCCCATGAGGGTTCTCCTGTTTCGGTGTCTAGTGTGCTATGCGGCCCAGCGTACGACGGGCCGCGTCGGCGACCGCCTCGCCGGTGAAGCCGAACTCCCGGTAGAGGGTCTGCCAGTCGGCCGAGGCGCCGAAATGCTCCAGCGAGACCACCTCGCCGTGATCGCCGACGAAGCGGTGCCACGGCATCGCGACGCCGGCCTCGACGGCCACCCGAGCCCGCACCGTCGGCGGCAGTATCTGGTCGTGGTAAGAATGCTCCTGCTCGTCGAACCATTCCACGCACGGCATGGACACCACCCGGCTCCCGGTTCCCTCGGCCGCCAGCATCTGCTGCGCGGCGAGGGCGAACTGCACCTCCGAGCCGGTGGCGATCAGTAGCACGTCGGGCAGCCCGGTGCCGATGTCGGAGAGCACGTAACCGCCGCGGGCCACTCCCGCGGCGTCGGTGCCCTCCAGCACAGGCACGCTCTGTCGGGTCAGGCACAGGCCGGTAGGCCGGATGCCCTTCTCCAGCAGCGCCTTCCAGGCCGCCGCCGTCTCGTTGGCATCCGCGGGGCGGACCACGTCCAGGCCGGGGATGGCCCGCAGCGCGGCCAGGTGCTCGACCGGCTGATGCGTGGGGCCGTCCTCGCCGAGCCCGATGGAGTCGTGGGTCCAGACGTAGATGGTCGGCGCCCGCATCAGCGCCGCCAGCCGCACTGCGGGGCGCATGTAGTCGCTGAAGATCAGGAACGTGCCGCCGTAGGGCCGGGTCGGCCCGTGCAGCACGATCCCGTTGAGGATCGCGCCCATGGCATGCTCGCGCACCCCGAAGTGCAGCGTGCGCCCGTAGGGGTGCGCGGTCCACACCTTCGTGGAGGTCTTCTCGGGGCCGAACGAGTCGGCGTCCTTGATCGTGGTGAGGTTGCTGTCACCGAGGTCTGCGGAGCCACCCCACAGTTCCGGGAGCGCCTCCCCGATGGCCGACAGCACCGCCCCGGACGCCTTGCGCGTCGCCATGCCCTTCGAGTCGGGCTCCCAGGTCGGCAGCTTCTCCGCCCAGCCGGCGGGGAGCTCCCGACGGATCAGCCGGTCGAACAGCGCGGCCCCGGACGGGTTGGCCTGTCGCCAGGAGTCGAAGGAGTGCTGCCACCGCTCGTGCGCGGCCTGGCCGCGGGCCACCACCTGCCGGGCGTGCTCGAGCACCTGCTCCTCCACGACGAAGGAGCGCTCCGGGTCGAAGTTCAGCGCCTCCTTCACCTCGGCCACCTCGTCTTCGCCCAGCGCGGAGCCGTGCGCGGCCCCGGTGTTCATCTTGTTCGGCGCCGGATAACCGATCACGGTGCGCAGCACGATCAGCGAGGGCCGGCCGGTCTCGGCTTTGGCGGCCTTGAGGGCGTCCAGGATCGCGACGACATCCTCGCCGCCGTGGACGGTCTGCACATGCCACCCGTAGGCCTCGTAACGGGCAGCGGTGTCCTCCGACAGCGCGATCCTGGTGTCGTCCTCGATGGAGATCTCGTTGTCGTCGTAGACCACCACCAGGTTGCCGAGCTCCTGGGTGCCGGCCAGCGAGGACGCCTCCGAGGTGACGCCCTCCTGGATGTCCCCGTCGGAGGCGATGACGTAGATGTGGTGGTCGAAGGGGCTCTCACCCGGAGGGGCGTCGGGATCGAACAGGCCGCGCTCCCGGCGAGCCGCCATGGCCATCCCGACCGCGGCGCCCAGGCCCTGTCCCAGCGGCCCGGTGGTGATCTCCACGCCGACGGTGTGCCCGTACTCGGGGTGGCCCGGGGTCTTGGAGCCCCAGGTGCGCAGCCGCTCGATGTCCTCCAGCTCCAGCCCGTAGCCGGACAGGAACAGCTGCAGGTACAGCGTCAGGCTGGAGTGGCCGGCGGACAGCACGAACCGGTCTCGACCGGTCCAGGCCGGGTCGGAGGGGTCGTGCCGCAACACCCGCTGGAACAGTGTGTACGCCAGCGGGGCGAGGCTCATCGCGGTGCCCGGGTGGCCGTTGCCGACGCGCTGGACCGCCTCGGCGGCGAGCACCCGGATGGTGTCCACCGCGCGGGTGTCCAGCTCGGTCCAGTCGGCGGGCACACGGGAGGTGGTGAGCTGGGTCAGATCGTCGGTGACGGACACACTCGTGCTCCTGACTGTGCTCGGTGCGGCGGCCCCTGGCGCGGATGACCTCGGCGGGCCGGTCCCTGCGTTCTCACCCTAGCGAGGTGACGCCACCGGTGTGGACTTCTCCACCAGGTGCCCCCGAGGGGGGTGACGCACGCCACGCGACTACCCTCACGCATAAAGCATTACCCGCCTGGACCGCTGCTCATTCCTGCCGCCGTCCGTGATGTGTCATCAGGGAGGGCTGAGGAGTGAGTCCAGCACCTCAGCCCTCGCGATCCCGGCCTCCTGGAGCGCGGTGAGCAGCGCCGTCCACGTTCCCGCAGTACCCCGAACCGGGCGCCGGGGCGCTACGTTGCGCGGCTACTTCGCGTTGACCAAGCCACGAGTGATCGAGCTGTTGCTGGTGACGACCATACCGGCGATGTTGCTCGCCGCGCGAGGGGTGCCCTCGCCGTGGCTGGTCCTGGCCACCCTGCTGGGCGGCAGCATGGCCGCGGGCAGCGCGAACGCGCTGAACTGCGTCGCCGATGTCGATATCGACGCCGAAATGCAGCGGACCCGAGCCCGACCGCTGGTCACCCACGAGGTGTCCCTCCGCCACGCGCTGGTCTTCGGCGTAGCGCTCGCGGTGGCCGCTTTCGGCTGGTTGTGGGTGACCACCAACGTGCTCTCAGCGTTGTTGGCGGTGGCGACGATCCTGTTCTACGTCTTCGTCTATACGCTGCTGCTCAAGCGCCGCACGGCGCAGAACATCATCTGGGGCGGCGCCGCCGGGTGCATGCCGGTGGTGATCGGCTGGTCGGCCGTCACCGGCACGGTCGGCTGGCCGGCGCTGGTGATGTTCGGGGTGATCTTCTTCTGGACGCCGCCGCACACCTGGGCGCTGGTGATGAAGTTCCGCGAGGACTACCAGCGGGTCGGCGTCCCGATGTTGCCCGCGGTCGCCTCTCCGGTCTCCGTGACCCGCCGGATCGTGGTCTTCAGCTGGCTGATGGTGGCCTGCAGCCTGTTGCTGGTACCGGCCACGAGCTGGGTCTACGGCGCGGTGTCGGTGGTCGCCGGCGGTTGGTTCCTGGCGATGGCGCACCGCCTGCACGCCGCGGTGCGGCGCGGTGCGGCAGTCCGACCCATGCGGCTGTTCCACCTGTCCAACACCTACCTGGCGCTGGTCTTCGTGGCGATCGCCGTCGACTCGGTGCTCGGCTGGACGCCGCTGGCCCCGGCGCTGTTCGGAACCGGATAGCGCTCGGTGCTGTGTCTGGAACCGCTATTCGGTCCTGAATGGCCGGCCGGGCGGGTCAGAGCCTCGTAGGTGGTGCGGATACCGTCGCGCAGGGTGGTGGTCGCCTTCCACCCCAGCGTGGCGGCCGCACGGGTGGGGTCGAGCGCGCTTCGATGCACCTCACCGGTCCGGAGCGGGGCGAAGCGCGGCTCGAGGTGGCGGCCGGTGGCTGCGCTGACCGCATCGAGCAGGTCGAGCACGCTGGTCTCGATCCCGGTCCCGACGTTGAACACGCCATCGCCGGGGTACCGGACCGCAGCGAGGAACGCTTCGACGACGTCGCCCACGAAGACGTAGTCGCGGGTCTGCTCGCCGTCGCCGTAGATGGTCGGTTGGTCGTCGTGCGCAGCCTGGTCGCAGAAGACCGCCACCACGCCCGCCTCGCCGTGCGGGTCCTGGCGTGGCCCGTAGACGTTGCTGAGCCGCAGTGCGACGTGGGTGCTGCCGTGGAGCCTGTTGAACAGCGCGAGATACTGTTCCGCGCAGTACTTCGACACCCCGTAGGGGGCCTCGGTCCCAGGCGGTAGGTCCTCCGTGGCCGGCAACATCACGCTGTCGCCGTACATCGCGCCGCCAGTGCTGGCGAAGACGACCCTGGCGTTCGCCTTGGCGGTCGCGGCCAGTACGTTGACGGTGCCCATGACGTTGGTCGCGGCATCAGCGGCCGGATCGGCGACGGAGTGCCGTACGCTGATCTGTGCCGCGAGGTGACAGATCACCTCCGGGGTGAATGTGGTGACCAGGTCTGTAACGGCCTGGGCGTCGGTGACGCTGACCTGATGCAGCGTCACGGTGTCCAGGTTGAGGCGGTCAACGCGCCCGCTGGACAGGTCGTCGATCACCATCACCTCGTCGCCACAGGCCAGGAATGCATCCACAAGATGGGATCCGATGAAACCGGCACCGCCGGTCACGGCAACACGCATGTCGCCGCACTCTACCCCTCCGCGTCCGCCGCACCGCGGAATCCTGTCTCGACGTTGCTGTATTGTCTCGGCGCGCGATTCATTCGTCTACGTGTCGGTAACAGAAAGTTTTCAGCTTCCACGCGGCCAGAAGTCGTCGGGCCGCATCGACATCACGGCATCGTCGTGCAGAAGCGTGACCAGCCGGGCGACGTCATAGCGCTCGAAGGCGTCCACATATCGCCCGCCAGGCCCACGCCATCGTCTCCAGCGCGGCGTCCCTGGCCTCGAAAAAAGAACCGAGCATCCGGTAGCGTGCAGTAGGCGAGCGGCACGACGCAGGGGGGAGGGACGACCGGTGCAACAGGCGCGGCGTGATCACCAGCAGCTCATCGGCGGGTCGGCCCCCGGGCAGCTCGGTCCGGCGCGGCGAGCGGCGGACTGGCGGCGGCTGGTCGACGAGCAGTTCGACGTCGTGGTCATCGGTGGCGGTGTGGTCGGTACCGGCGCCGCGTTGGACGCCGCCACCCGAGGTCTCACGGTGGCGCTGGTGGAGGCCCGAGACCTGGCTTCGGGCACGTCCAGCCGGTCTTCCAAGCTGTTCCACGGCGGGCTGCGCTACCTGGAGCAGCTGGAGTTCGGTCTGGTCCGGGAGGCCCTGCGCGAGCGGGAGCTGATGCTCACCCGGTTGGCGCCGCATCTGGTCAAGCCGGTGAGCTTCCTCTATCCGCTGGCCCACCGGATCTGGGAGCGACCCTACGTCGCCGCTGGGCTGGCGCTCTACCAGACACTGGGCGGTGCGCGGTCGGTGCCGGGTCAGCGCCACCTCACCCGGGCGGGGGCGCTGCGGTTGGCGCCGGCGTTGCGCCGCGACACCCTCGTCGGCGGGGTGCGCTACTACGACGCGGTCACCGACGATGCCCGGCACACCATGACGGTGGCCCGCACGGCGGCTCAGTACGGTGCCGTGGTGCGCAGCTCCACCCAGGTCGTCGGCTTCCTGCGGGAGGCGGACCGGATCCGCGGCGTCCGCGTGCGGGACTGCGAGACCGGCGAGGAGACCGACGTCGAGGCGCACGTGGTGCTCAACTGCACCGGCGTGTGGACCGATGAGATCCAGCGCCTGTCCGGCGGACGGGGTCGGTTCCGGATACAACCCTCCAAAGGGGTGCACATCGTGGTCCCGAGGGACCGGATCGTGTCGGAGAGCGGGCTGATCCTGCGCACCGCGACGTCGGTGCTGTTCGTCATCCCGTGGCGCAGCCACTGGATCGTCGGCACCACCGACACCGGCTGGAGCCTCGACCTCGCGCACCCCGCGGCCACTCGCGCGGACATCGACTACCTGCTGGACACGGTGAACACCGTGCTAGCCACACCGCTGAACGACGGCGACATCGAGGGTGTCTACGCCGGCTTGCGGCCGCTGCTGGGCGGGGAGAGCGAGCAGACCTCGCAGCTGTCCCGGGAGCACGCGGTCGCCCGGGTGGCACCCGGCCTGGTCGCCATCGCGGGCGGCAAGTACACCACCTACCGGGTGATGGCCGCCGACGCGGTGGACGCGGCGGTGCCCGATCTGCCCGGGCGGGTTGCTCCCTCGATCACCGACAAGGTGCCGCTGCTCGGCGCGGAGGGCTACCACGCTCTGGCGAACCAGGCCGACGCGCTGGCCGCCCGGCACGGGCTGCACCCCTACCGGCTGCGGCACCTGCTGGACCGCTACGGCTCGGCGGTGCACCAGGTGCTGGGCCTGGCCGCGGACCGCTGCGGCCTGCTCGCGCCGCTGCGGGAGGCGCCGGACTACCTCAGGGTCGAGGTGGTGCACGCGGCCAGCCACGAGGGGGCCTTGCACCTGGAGGACGTGCTGACCCGGCGCACCCGGATCTCGATCGAGTACCCGCACCGGGGCGAGGCGTGCGCCGAGGACGTCGCCGAGCTGATGGGCGAGGTGCTGGGCTGGAGCGCGGTGGCGCGGCACCGGGAGGTGCAGATCTACCTCGCCCGGGTGGCCGCTGAGCGGGACTCGCAGCGCCAGCTCAACGACTCCACCGCCGCCGCCCGCCGCACCGCCGCCCCCGACCCTCGCCCCCGGCTCCTCGCGCCCGCCCGATGACCCGCATCCTCGACATGGAGACATATCGGGGCTACTCGAGAGCCGATGACCCCGTTATGTCTCCATGTCGGGGAGGGGGTGCGGTGATTGAGCAGAGGACGGTGGCTGGGGTGACCGGGGTTCCGGGCTGTGCGGTGAGGCCGGTGATGGTGCCGTCCCTGTGCGCGGTGACCGGGTTCTCCATCTTCATCGCCTCGAGCACCATGATGAGGTCACCGGTGCTGACCGGGTCTCCGTCGGATACCGCGACCTTGACCACGGTGCCCTGCATGGGCGCGATGACCTGCTCGCCCGATGCTGCGGCCGCCCGGCCACCGCGGCGCTGAGGAGCTCTGGCCCTGCCTGCGGCGGCACCTCCCAGTGCCAGGTCGCCAGGCAGTGAGACCTCCAGCCGCCGGCCACCGACCTCCACGACCACGGTCCGCCTCGGTACCGGTGGCGGTGGCTCCGCGCTGACGCCGTGCGGCGGGAGCCGCGCGGCGAACCGGGTCTCGACCCACCGGGTGTGTACCGCGAAATGCTCGCCGTCGGTGGCGAAGGCCGGGTCGTCCACGACCGCCCGGTGGAACGGGATGACGGTGGGCAGGCCCTCGACGGTGAACTCCGCCAGCGCCCGCCGGGACCGCGCCAGGGCCTGCTCACGGTCCGCGCCGAGGACGATGAGCTTGGCGAGCATCGAGTCGAACCGACCGTCGATGACGCTGCCGGCGCGCACCCCGGCGTCCAGCCGTACTCCCGGGCCGGACGGCGGATCGAACACCGTGACGACACCGGGGACGGGCAGGAACCCCCGGGCCGGGTCCTCGGCGTTGATCCGGAACTCGATCGCGTGGCCGCGCGGTGGCGGGTCGGAGGTGATGGTCAGCCGCTCGCCGGCGGCGATCCGCAGCTGCTCGCGGACCAGGTCCAGCCCGGTGGTCTCCTCCGATACCGGGTGCTCGACCTGCAGCCGGGTGTTCACCTCGAGGAAGGAGACGGTGCCCTCGGCGTCCACCAGGAACTCGACGGTGCCCGCGCCGGTGTAGCCCGCCTCGGCGCAGATCGCCCGTGCCGCCTCGTGGATGATGCGCCGCTGCTCGTCGGACAGGAACGGAGCGGGGGCCTCCTCCACCAGCTTCTGGTGCCGGCGCTGCAGGGTGCAGTCCCGGGTGCCGACCACGACGATGGTGCCGTGCTGATCGGCCAGCACCTGGGCCTCGACGTGGCGGGGCCTGTCCAGGTAACGCTCCGCGAAGCAGTCGCCACGGCCGAAGGCCGAGAGGGCCTCGCGCACCGCGGAGTCGAACAGCTCGGGGATCTCCTCGACGGCGCGGGCCACCTTCAGGCCGCGCCCGCCACCGCCGAAGACGGCCTTGATGGCCACCGGCAGGCCGTGCTCGGTGGCGAAGGCCACCACCTCATCCGGCTCGGTCACGGGATCTCTGGTGCCCGGCACCAGCGGTGCTCCCGCCTTGGCCGCCAGCTGCCGGGCGGTGACCTTGTCCCCGAGGTCACGGATCACCTGCGGGCTGGGCCCGATCCAGGTCAGCCCAGCGTCGATCACCGCCTGGGCGAAGTCGGCGTTCTCGGCGAGGAACCCGTAGCCGGGGTGCACCGAGTCCGCGCCGGCGCGGGCCGCGACGTCGAGCAGCGTGGCCGCCTTGAGGTAGCTGTCCGCGGGGGTGGCGCCGCCCAACGCGAACGCCTCGTCGGCCAGGGTGACGAACGGAGCGTCGCGGTCGCCCTCGGCGTACACGGCGACACTGGCCAGCCCGGCGTCCCGGCAGGCCCGGATCACCCGGACGGCGATCTCGCCACGGTTGGCGACAAGCACCTTACGCAGGCCTGTCGGGTTGGGCTGCGGCACCAGTGCCTCCGCGGCGGTCGGGTCGTACTCGCCGCATTCTAGGGCCGGTCAGCGGCGACGCCCCTGGCTGGCCACCTGCAGGGGGCGACCTAGGCTACGACCAGAGCGACACCACGGGAACCCCGACCTCGGCGAGCAGGCGCCGGGTCAACGGGAGGCTGATGCCGATCACACTGGACGGGTCACCGTCGATCCCGTCGACGAACCAGCCGCCCCGGCCGTCCAGAGTGAACCCGCCGGCCACCCGCAGCGGTTCCCCGGTGCCGACGTAGGCCTCGATCTCCTCCGCCGACGGGGCGCCGAAACGGACGAGGGTGATGTGCGCGCCACTGCCGGTCGCGCTGTGTTCGCCCTGGTCGAGACGTACCACGGCGTGCCCGGTCAGCAGCTCTCCGGTACGGCCCGCCATCGCCCGCCAGCGCCGCGACGCGGCGTCGGCGCAGCCGGGCTTGCCGACCAGCTCGCCGTCGATGTGCAGCATCGAGTCACACCCGACGACCACCGCGTCGGGGTACTCGGTGACGACGTCCGCCGCGACCGCGTCGGCCTTCGCCCGCGCGAGCGCAGTGACCAGCTCCGCCGGCGTCGAGTCGACCAGCGTGGCGGTGAGCGCGTCCTCGTCCACTCCGGACACCCGCACCACCGGGTCGACCCCGGCGCCGCGCAGCACGGCGAGCCGGCCGGGGGACGCCGACGCGAGGACCAGGCGCACGGCGACGCACTGTACGGACACCGGGTGCTTGGCTTCATCGTGGGTATCGTGTGAGGCGGAGTTTCACCCTATTCCCCCTCTTGACAGTCAGTAAGCTGACAGTCAGGGAGGCCGGAGAAGTCGGGGTAGCGGGTGCCAGACGCCAGGTACGTCGTCCGGGTGTTGCGGGCAGGGTCGTCGGCCGCGACCGTGGTGGGGTTCGTGGTCGGCGACCGGGAGGTCCTGACCCGCGCGCATGTGGTGAACGCGGCGCTGGGCCGGGAGCAGCGCACTCACCAGGCGCCAGGGCTGGACGTACGGGTGCAGGTCGACTTTCCGACTCTGGGCGGCGTGCAGGGGGCCCCGTCGTGGAGCTGCCGGGTCGCGGCATGCGTCCCCCCGCCGGACACCGGGACTCACGGCGGTGTTCAGCCCCGCCAACGCAGCGGACTTCAGCCCGTCAGCGTCACCGGCGATGATCTTGTAGTCACCAGCTCCACTAGGCTAGCGCCGAGTGGGCCGTTATTTAACGGTCTACCTTCCGATATTTACGGAATCCGATGAACGAATCACGATGGTCCCAGATCTCTGGGTATGACGCGTTCATTTCCTACAGTCATACACTGGACGGGGCCCTGGCACGAGCGCTGCAGATCGGATTAGAACGCTTCGCCAAACCCTGGTACCGGCCGCGGGCGCTACGCGTCTTCCGGGATACCACCAACCTTGCCGCCAACCCAGACCTGTGGTCCTCCATCGAAAACGCGTTAGCATCCTCGACCTGGCTGGTGTTGATGGCCTCACCGCAGGCAGCGGAATCAAAATGGGTCAACCGGGAACTCGTCTGGTGGCTGCAGAACAAGTCGCCGCAACGAGTGCTGGTGGTCCTCACCGAGGGTGAATTGGCTTGGGGCAAAGACGCCACAGACGGTCATAGGATGACAGCAGCCCTCCCGCCGGCACTGCAGGACGCCTTCATCAAGGAACCCCGCTGGGTCGATCTGCGCTGGTTGCACAATCTAGACCAGGTGGATCAGTCCAACCCGCGGCTACGGGAATGCGTGGCCGACGTCGCCGCAGCCGTCCGCGAGGTACCCAAAGATACGCTGGTGGGTGAGCACATCCGCCAGCACCGCCGCACCATGCGGCTGCTTCGGGGTGGTGTCACCGTCCTAACAGTGCTGTTGATCGCGGCTATTGTAGCCACGGTGATTGCGGTAGACCAGCGGAACCAGGCTGTGGCGGCTCAACACATCGCGATCGCCCGGGGCATGATGACCGAGGCCGATAGGGTCCGCGACCACGATCCGCGCGGCGCCCTTCAACTTGGCGTCGCCGCCAAATATTTTGATGGCAGTCCGCCGGTCCAAGCAGACCTTCAGCTCACCCTTACGTCTGCCTTGCACTTCCGTACTCTTCGCAGACACAGCGGTGCGGTGTACGGGGTGGCATTTGTCCGCGACGGACGCACTCTGGCCACCGCTAGCGCCGACCACACCGTCAGGTTGTGGGATGTCAGCGATCGTGACCGACCCCGGCCACTCGGCCCATCCCTCACCGGACACACCAGCTGGGTATACGGACTGGCGTTTGCCCCTGACGGGCGCACACTGGCCACCGCTAGCGCCGACCGCACCGTCAGGTTGTGGGACGTCAGCGACCTCGCTCGACCCCACCAGCTCGGCATGCCCCTCACCGGCCACACCGGCTCGGTGTACGGAGTGGCGTTTGCCCCTGACGGGCGCACACTGGCCACAGTGGGCTTTGACCAAACCGTCAGGCTGTGGGATCTGAGCGATCGTGACCGACCCCACCAGCTCGGCATGCCCCTCACCGGCCACACCAACACGGTGCTTAGTGTCGCGTTTGCCCCCGATGGGCGCACCCTGGCTACCGCCGGCGACGACCAAACCGTCAGGTTATGGGACGTCAGCGATCGTGACCGACCCCACCAGCTCGGCATGCCCCTCACCGGCCACACCGGCTCGGTGTACGGAGTGGCGTTTGCCCCTGACGGGCGCACACTGGCCACAGCGGGCTTTGACCAAACCGTCAGGTTATGGGATCTGAGCGATCGTGACCGACCCCACCAGCTCGGCATGCCCCTCACCGGCCACACCAACACGGTAAGGGCAGTGGCGTTTGCCCCCGATGGGCGCACCCTGGCTACCGCCAGCTTCGACCAAACCGTCAGGTTATGGGACGTCAGCAATCGTGACCGACCCCAACCACTCGACCCACCCCTCACCGGCCACACCAACGCGGTAAGGGCAGTGGCGTTTGCCCCCGATGGACGCACCCTGGCTACCGCCAGTAGCGACCGAACCGTCAGGTTGTGGAAGCTGCCCCATTTTGAGGAGTTCCTCGACGGTGGAGTCCGAGAAGCCTGCCTCCGCGCCGGCGGACCACTCGACAAAGCGACGTGGAAACTCTACGCCCCCGGCGTCAGCTACCAAGACACGTGCGCCGTAGAACATTGATCGGTCAGCTCAACCAGATGGACTCTACAAAGCTTCGCTCAAATGAATATATACGTTAAGCTAGCCGCCGTGAGGCGCGCAATAGCGAACTCCACGCACGCTGCATTGTGGGATGGTTCGGGTCGTAGCGCTCCCAGGAAAGATCCAACCGAATCGCTCTTCGGTCTTTACGTTGCAGCCGACCGGTTACAGTCCTGGGGTTATCGGCTCCAAATGGCCAATTGACCGATGCTCGCAGCCCGCTCGTCACGGCTTCTTCCATAAATGGTCTCCACGGACCGTCGCTCAATTTCGGTTGCGGGCCGAGGCCGATACAGATTTCCACCCCTCTCGGTCGGTCAGCAAGTCGTCGAGACAGCGGTGCAGGGCAGTGGCGCGTTTCTCGCTTACTACGTGCGAACCTGGGTGCCCGCTGCGGCACTGCTGCTGATCTGGCCCGTCGTGGCACGGCCATGGACTCGCTGGTGGGCGAGCCACGCTGTCGGCCGGCCGTGCATGCCGAGCCACATCCATGCCACAGCAGCGCTGCTGGTCACGATCGTGCAGTTGCCGCTGCTCCTGCTCACACTCTGAGTACTTCACACCCCGGGCTCTCCAGCCACCGCACGCCGGGCGCCACGCCGCCGGGGTCGGCTGGGGTCACGCTTGGGCACACGCCTGTGCCTATCCGCCCTGCTGAAGACTCACAGGCTGAGTGCACTCATCGCACGGCCGGGCGGTGTGGTGACCGCTCGGCCGTGGGGTCCCGGTTCGGTCAGTCGAACTCGCCGCACGGACGCCGGTGGTGAACGCGGTCCACTCAGCTGCGGCGAGCACCAGCGCTGGGCCGGATCGGTCTTTGCTGTCTCGGACGGCGCGGTGCCCGCCGGGCAGACCGGCGACCTCGACGCAGGCGTTGGCCGCATAACTGCGGCTCGGCGTTCGCCACTGCGCATTTCTCAGATCACGCATCGGATCCTCTCTCCGGTAACTCGGACAGCCAGGTCAGGCTCCGCTCGATGGTGAGGGCCTGGCTGCGCAGCAGCTCCCACACCTCGGCCAGCCGTTGGACCTCACGCGGGTCGTCCATAACTCCCGCCGACGGTGTGCTCCTCGTAGCCGAAGGGTGGCGCCACGTCGGTCAGCCGGGGTTGCCGGCGCATCCGGGCTGCCACCAGCATGTCGATGTCGGTGGGCTTGACCAGAGGCCCAGCCACCAGGTGGAGGCGCCGTGCGTACTCCTCGGTCTGCAGCAGTCCGTGGATCACCTCGCTCTCGAAGCTGCGCATGGTAGCGGCATTGGTTTCGAGCTCGACATAGTGCTTGAGCCAGGACAGCAGCCGGTAGGTGGACATCCAGCCCCGCTTGCTGGCCGTTTGACGCAGCGCTTCGAGAGTCTCGTGCTCTTCGTCGCCGGCCGCCGGTGGGGACGTGTGCCCCCGGATTCAGCTCTCGGCGGCCGGGGCCGGCCACCAGCTGTCCTCACCACCCCGATGCGCCTCGCCCGGCGGTGCAGCCCGCCCATGACCGCCGCCTGGCGAGGTGTCCACACCCCTCCCGCCTACACTGACCAAGGCGCTTCGCCAGGCCACCTTCCTACCCGGGCGGCTGACGAGAGGGTAGTCCTGATCTTGGGTGCTCTCAGTGCACCAGCTAGAGTTGGCCACAAATCACGAGACTTACAGGATATGCCCTGGATCCGCACTTGGATGCGGTCGGGAGAACAGGGGAACAGATGACTCGGCCGACTCCTGTGGATTACGAGTGGATGAGGGTGGCCATAAGGCTGGCCCACCAGTGCCCACCGAGTCCTGGCGCCTTCTCGGTCGGGGCTGTCATCGTCGACCAGAACGGAGAAGAGGTCAGCCGGGGATACTCCCGGGAAACCGACGGCCACGTCCACGCTGAAGAGTCGGCGCTGGCGAAGCTGGCACGTGGCGACCCACGTCTGAGGACAGCTACGATCTACAGCACGCTGGAGCCCTGCTCGCAACGAAAGTCACGGCCGCGTACCTGCACCCAACTCATTCTCGCGGCGGGAGTCCCTCGGGTCGTCATGGCCTGGCGAGAGCCCAGTCTCTTTGTCGCGGATTGCCGAGGCTATGAACTGCTCGCCGATGCCGGCGTGGTGGTGGTGGAAATTCCCGATCTGGCGCACGAGGCTCAAGCGCCTAACACCCATCTTTCGCTGGGGCCATGACAGCGCGAGCGGGAGGGCTGGGACAGCGGGATCTGAGGTGGCGTAGTGTCACCTGGCCATGGGGTGGATGAGGCGATCAGGGGCGCGGTACGCGGTCGCGCTTGTCGTGGGCGCCACGGTGCTGCTCGCGGCCTGCGGTGGTGGCGGTAGGGCGGGTGGCGGCCAGCGCCAGACGGGGTCAGCCTTCGCCGCCTGCGAGGCCAGCCCGAACACCTGCAACTCGGCGCGGCCGGGCACGCTGCGGCAAGGTGGCCAGCTCACCTTCGTCATCGAGAAGAACGTCGCGAACTGGAACCTGCTGGCCAGCGAGGGCAACGTGTTCGAGAACGGCGAGGTCCTCAAAGCCGTGTTGCCCTACACCTTCGTCACTCAGCCGGACCTCACCGTGGCGATGAACACCGGTCTGCTCGACTCGGCGAAGGTGACCGGCACCAGCCCCGAGACGATCGTCTACAAGATCAAGAAGGACGCGGTGTGGTCGGACGGGACACCGATCACCGCTGAGGACTTCAGCTACAACTGGAAAGTCCAGAACGGGCGTGACTGCCCAGGCTGCCCCGCCTACACCACCTCCGGTTACGACCAGGTCCAGTCGGTTGTCGGCTCCGAGGGCGGCAAGACGGTGACGGCGACCCTGACCAAGCCGTTCACCGACTGGAAGCAGCTCTGGGGTGGTGGCTCACCGATCTACCCGGCGCACGTCGCCGCGCGACACGGGGACATCACGACCCCACAGGGACTGGCCGCGTCGTTCACCTGGTTCGAAAAGAACACGCCGACCTACTCCGGTGGCCCTTACCGGATCGACGACTTCACCAACAACGAGTCGGTCACCTTGGTGCCTAACCCCAGATGGTACGGGCCGCGCCCGAAGCTCGACCGGCTGATCTACCGGATCATCACCGATGCGAACCAGGAACCGACGGCGCTGCAGAACCGTGAGGTCCAGGTCATCTACCCGCAACCGCAGGTCGATCTCGTGCAGCAGGTGCGCCGGATCCCCGGCGTCTCGTCCTTCATCGGGCTCGGCCTGAACTGGGAGCACTTCGACCTCAACCTGCAGAACAGCTACCTCGCCGACCCGGCGCTGCGCACCGCCATGTTCACCGCGGTCGATCGGCAGGCCATCATCGACAAGACCGTGGGCCAGTTCACCAATAAGGTCAAACCGATGAACAGCCACAACTTCATTCCGCAGCAGAGCGGCTACGAGGACGTGGTCAGCGAGACGGGTCAGGGTTCCGGCAACCTGGCGCGGGCCAGACAAATCCTCGCTGCGGCCGGTTACAAGATCGACGGTGACCGGCTCACGACACCGATCGGGATGTCGGTGCCGCCGATGCGGATCCGCTACACCATCGGAAACCAGATCCGCCAGGTCGAGTGCGAGCTGTTCGCCCAGGCAGTCAAGCCGCTGGGGATCACGGTGCAGGTGGTGCCGACCGACGACCTCGGTGCCACGACCTCGCGGGGGGACTATGACATCGTTGTCTTCGCCTGGGACCTGAGCCCGTTCCCTTACGGTGGCGCGGTGCAGCTCTGGGGCACCGGGCAGGGTGACAACTTCGGCCACTACAGCAATCCCGACGTCGACCGCCTGATCGCCGCGGCCGGTAGCCAGACGGACGCCTCGCTCGCCGAGGAGATGCTCAACCAGGCGGACCGGCGGCTGACCAAGGACGCCTACGTGCTGCCGCTGTACCAGAAACCCACGTTCATCGCGCTGTACGACGACATCGCGAACGTGCGCGACGACTCCTCGCAGGACGGCCCGCCCTACAACGTCGCCGAGTGGGCCCTCCGCCCCACCAGCTGACCCCAGGCGGTCTCATGGATGTTTGTGCACCTTCCAGGGCACCCATGCAGGGTCTCATGGATGCTTGTGCACCTTGTGGCCTGGCCGTGCAGGGTCTCATGGATGCTTGTGCACCTTCCACCAGCTGAGGCAGGAAGACGTTCATGCTCGCCTACGCGGTTCGCCGGATACTCGTGTCGGTGCCGATTCTGGTCATCGCCACGTTCGTGGTGTTCGTGATGGTGTCGTGCTCCGGTGACCCGCTGTCGCGGCTCAAGACCCGCAACCCGCCGCCACCGCCGCGTACCCTCGAGCTCGAGGCCCACCGACTGCATCTGGACGAGCCGCTGCCGGCGCGCTACTGGCATTGGATCACCGGTGTCATCCGCGGTGACTTCGGTCCATCGGTCCAGTCCACCCAGGTGATCGGCCCCGAGCTGGCCCATCGGTTCCTGGTCACCTTCCGCCTCATCGGGCTGGCGATGCTGCTGGCGTTGGTGCTCGCGGTGTTCGTCGGTGTCCTCAGCGCCGTCAAGCAGTACTCCGCGACCGACTACACGTTCACCTTCGTCGGGTTCCTCTTTCTGGCCATGCCCTCGTTCTGGTTCGCGATCCTGCTCAAGGAAGCCA
>Ga0213882_10000218_pt1 | contig 22947 bp, 20 predicted proteins | sample BarmaccoBMER_R09_FD_160106 | JGI IMG/M metagenome (GOLD analysis project Ga0213882, IMG submission 160106) | Barbacenia macrantha exposed rock microbial communities from rupestrian grasslands, the National Park of Serra do Cipo, Brazil - ER_R09 ...
CAAGCTCGACGCGCTCGTGCGGACATTGGGCGATGATGCTATCGGCCTGCTGGATCACAGCCAATTCGCTTTGGATGCGGTCGCCAGGACTTGTATCGACCCTCTTCTGATGGAGTCGTTTGGTTTTACCCATAGCATGAAAGATCTGCACAACGGGAATAGCGAGGCGACGTCGTAACTCCACGGCTACCCAACCGGACATCCAGAAGTTACCATGTACGAGGTCATAGTGAGTCTCATCGCGTTCTATAAAATGCTGCAAGGCATCGCGAAAAGCTGGCATGTAGGGCCACAGTTCATCTTTCGGTCGGGGCTGTAGCGGCCCTGCTGACAAATTTATGACACATACCCCCGGTACATAGCTAGTAACCTCGGGTGTAGCAGGACTATCACGGCGCGTAAAAACATCAACCACATAGCCTCGCTGCGCAAGGTTGCGGCTCACCTCACTGACATAGACATTTTGCCCACCAGCATCCGCTCCCCCAAGCATAGCTAGTGGATTGGCATGTTCACTTAAAAACGCAATCCGTCGTGGTCGATTCATTCATCAATCCTCTCAGCGTGTCCAGATAGTTGGTAAGATGAGAGCGAACGCTCTATTCCAATCTTGAATGAAACGGTCAAGGCCAAAACGTTCGCGGGCAACGACCTGCGCATTTCTGCCCAGCCAGAGTGCTTCTTCACGGTAAGTAAGCAGGAAGAGCATGCGTTCGATCAATTCGTCGATATCGCAGGAGACATAACCTGTTTTGCCATTTGCAATGACAGTTGCCAGTTCGGTTGTGGCAAGCGCTACCACTGGCATACCAATCGTCATAGCCTCAATGACAGCTAAAGGCAAACTCGTGTAACGGATAGGGCTGAACAGAAAGCGGTAGTCGGCGACGAGGCGATGCAGGTCACGATACGGTATATCGCCGAGACCACCGAAAGCTTCGCTCTGCATGCCCACGACATCAAGTGGCACCCTCTGCCGCGCCTGCAGAAAAACGTCATAGCCTGCAACGCGTGGTCGCTTTTGCATGCCGTTGACCACCGTGATGCCCCCTTCACGGTAACCGTTGTAGTTGATTGATGGGTCAAGAGCGACACTATGCTCGATCACGAGTGTGGGTGTGCGCCCATTATTCCACATCAGTCTGTTGTAGTGAGTGACATGAACCAGCAGCACATCTGGATCATCGACTGGGTGAGCGGTGTCCACAGCATTGGGCTTGGGAGTGTTGTGCTCCAAGTAGATTTTCGGCAACCGACGTTGCTGGTCCGTCAGGATTTCAAACCGATCCTCAAAGTAGTTCTTTGGCGTCTGATAGATCACGAGGTCTAGTTGCAGATCGCGTATTTGTTCAACTGGTACCTCGCGCACATAGTCAGGTAGGTCAAAGGTTGGGCCACGACCACCATACCCCTCTGGGCGATCTGGTTTAATAGGAAGGTACCAGTCGTGCTCGATACGAGCAAGAGTATTCAAATAGCTACCGTGGATGTGCCAAATAAGAATTTTCAGACGCCGCATGAACCTCCTCCTTTCCTAAAATGTAACCTCTCAGCAACTTCAATGACCCTCTCGGGCTGAATCAAGCGCAGGCAACGATGGTCAATCGGGCATTGCCAGTAGCCACAAGGGCTGCATTCAACTGTATGCCGCACAATGGGATGGCGTGTTTGGTCAAGTGCAGCCCAACGTCGATGATCTGCCGGACCGAAGATCGTAATACTGGGAGTATCAACGGCAGTGGCGATGTGGGCGGGGCCAGTATCGTTGCTGACAAATGCATCCAGTTCGCTGATCAGTGCGGCAAGTCCTCCCAACGATGTCTTACCCGCTAGATTGAGTGGGTGGATCGTCATCTGTTCTGCCACTGCATCTACAATTGTTGCTTCAGCAGGACTTCCGGTCAGGAGTATCTGCGCATGAAAGCACAGGGCAAGGCTATCAGCAAGATGGGCAAAGTAGTCAGCAGGCCATCGACGAGCCGGAGGACGTGCGCCCGTATGCAGTCCGATCCACGGTCGATCTGTACGTAGCAAGCTGGCAAGGAGTGTGCTAGCTTCGGCACGGTCTTGCTGGCATAGTGGGAACTCTAAAGTTGGGTCATATGCAGGGCAGCCGAGTAACTTTGCCACTCCCAGATTGCGGTACACCTCTGGTTGATCGTCGGGATAAGGTGCTGCAAGTGTCAGACCTGCAGGCAACTGGCCCTCATAGTAGCCAACCGTCATCTTAGCACCAAGGGCTAAAGCGAAAGGATTACTCGTGCGACCACTGCCATGCATTTGAATGACAAGGTCATAGCCATAAGCTCGCTGCTCATTGATGAAACTGCTGGTTCGTTCGGGAACAACATCGACTTCACCGATACCTGGAAAGCCAACGAACTCGACGAAGCGGTCAACGTAGTGATGAAAACGCTGCATAAATAGTTGCGCCCAGGGTAGGCCAATAAAGGTAATTTCGGCGTCGGGAAAGCCAGCGCGGACTCCCCGCAGGGCAGGAATTGCTAGCAGAAGATCACCAAGGTATAGCGCACGAAAAATCGCGATACGTCGTGGTGCTATAGCTCTAGCGATCATTGTTGGTCCCTTAAGATGAGTGATGGGATCATCTATCCTGATGGCTTCTCGTATCGGTCAGCACTGCTTCGATCTCTTCGGCTATTTCCTGTGGTGAGATGTCAAGACATGCTAACCCGATGGGACACTCGAAAAGATAGCAGGGATGGCACGGTGTCGGAAGGCGTAGGAGCGTGGCTCGCGTGGCTCGCGGTTGCCATTGCTCTTCATAGTCAGTTCCAGAGAACAAGACGACTGTCGGTGTCCTAAGCGCATCAGCAAGATGCATTGGCAGTGTATCATTGCAAACCACGAGCGAGGCCCGTTCGATAAGTGCTGCGTACTCTGGCAAAGTCGTTTCTCCGACAAGGCCATGTGCTTTTGGAGCGTGCTGAAGTACCGCATCAACAAGTGCAGCCTCCCGCTCAACCCCAGTTACGAGCACCGACCAACCCTTCTGGTTTAATACACGAGTAAGAAGCCCAAAACGCTCCACTGGATAGCGACGGGCTTGCGCACTGGCCCCAGGATGAAGCAGAATAAACGGAGTATCGGCGTCAAGACCGACCTTGGCAAGTAGAGTAGGAACAGCCGCTCGTGCCTGTTCTGGCAGAGCAACCATAAGCTGTCGCTCCCTAGCAACGTATCCCAGACACTCAACAAGGCGCAGGTTTCTTTCCACCTGGTGTAGTGTGTCCAGAGCACCCCGTAACTCTGTGGTAAGAATACTGCCACCAAACTCTTTTGATTCTCCTGCACGCAGTGGAATGCCTGCTAGGTAACAGATATAGCCTGGAGCATGTGGCGTTTGGCTAAAAGAGGTGAAAATCAGCGCAGCATCAAACCTCTGTTCTGAGAGCAGTTTGATGAGGTGCAGCTCGCGTATTGGATCGAATGGCATGCGTCCACCGACATCCTGCCAAATAGCACGCCAAGTGATTACGTTGTCAATCCAGGGGAGCAAGGACGCCGCCGTTGTCCCGGCAGGGCTAGCCAATAGCGTAATGCGTGCTTGTGGTGAAGTTTCTTTTACAGCTCGCAGGGCTGGCCCAAGCATGATTACGTCACCGATATTATCCAGACGCATCGCTAGAATGTTGCGTGCTGCCAGCCATTCCTTCATAACACAATCCTTCAACCAAACATGGCGACCGCAAGGGATCGCCCCTACTATACACGCATGATATAATGCTTACCTTCAACCATTGGCCGCTGATATTCCAGCATGGGTATTCTCACCGCATAGTTGCGCTTCCACGAGTAGCTCGCTGACAGCGCTAAGCACCATCTCTGGAGTGACTAGGCGCAAGCAATCATGACTATAGGGGCATGTGCGGCTATAGCAAATGCGGCAGGACACGTCATGGTAGAGCTGCCTATAGGGAACGCGCCAAGGCCCCCATTGCTGCGGAGGATTCGTCAAGGCAAACAACGCCACAACGGGAGTCTTGACAGCAGCCGAGATGTGCATCGGCCCTGTATTGTTAGTGACCGTGAGGTCGGCGGCTTCGATCAGAGCACAGAACTTTGGGAACTGTAACATGCCAGCACAAGCAAACGTTGCGCAGCGATTCTCTGCTTGCACATGGTCGAGTACCTGCTCAACCAGCGCTCGTTCGTCAGTGGCTCCAGTCACCATAACTGTCGCACCAAGGCATTCGACTAGTAAATCGATGACCTGAGCATACATCTCCCATGGGTAGGTACGGGCTGGCATACTGCACCCGGGATGAACAACAACCAATGGATGCTCAATGTCGCGAGCGGGCAAGAGATCAGAGATAGACGTGCGTGCTTGCTCCGGTATCTTCAGCACCAAGTCAAGGTCGCTTGTTGTCAGCCCAAGTACACCAACGAGGTCAAGCCCCCGTTCTACCTCGTGTATAATATGCTCTGGATGTTTATGACGGGTAGTCAAAAGTGAACCAGGGCCGTCGATGGATGCTGCCAAGCGCAGTGGAATATCGGCTAAGTAGCACAGGTAGGCCGCTGGTAGCGGACTCTGACGGAACGAGGTGAAGATGATAGCTCCGTCAAAGTGTCGCTCTCTGATCGCTGCAATCACCTGCTGTTCCCGCGCACTGTCTTGTGGCAAGGTACGCCAGGGGTCCATCCAGGGTGCCTGATAGACGATGGCATCGGCAAGGTCTGGATTGAGCTGAGCGACTTGTGCTCCCACCGGGCTAGCCAACAGAGTAAGTTCAGCATTGGGGAGCGATTCCTTGATTGCGTGGATAGCTGGCGTGGTCAGCAGTACATCACCGAGATTGTCAAGCCGCACAACTAGGATGCGTTGAGCTGTGCTCCAAGAAAGGTTCATCACGCCTCAACTCCCATCTCATCATTGCGCGCTAAAGTGACGATGCGATCAATTACACTGCTGGTACTCATACTACCAGCTAATGGCAAGATCACCACCTGACCGCCAACCTCCCGTACCGCCTCGGCCTCCGGTAGAACCTCATTAGCGTAGTCGCCGCCTTTGACATGGATATGTGGGCGTAGCACACGGATGAGAGCGGTGGGAGTATCTTCATCGAAGAGCACAACGTAATCAACAGCATCGAGAGCAGCGACTACTGCCACGCGGTCTTGTTCGCTATTAATGGGTCGGTTCTTGCCTTTGATGCGTTGTGTACTGCTGTCGCTATTGATAGCGACGACAAGTACATCCCCAAGCGCGTTGGCCTGACGCAAAAAATAGATATGTCCAGCATGGAGGATATCAAAAACGCCATTGGTGAAGACGATTGTGCGACCCTGCTGCCGCTCTGTTTCGAGCTGGGCAACAAGCTGAGAGAGTGCCTGCGCTGAACTAGCTTCAGACAGTGCAGTAAGCGAATGTGTATGCTGGATATGATCTCTGAGGCTTGCTCGCTGCAGTAATTCCTGATGACGCACAACAGCAGTCCAGCGTTTACTAACAGCAATAGTGGCTGCATCGATAGCAATGCGTGCAGCTTCCTCAACACTTCCTCCTGCTGCAAGTGCCAAGGCCATCGCCGCTGCAAATGAATCACCTGCGCCGACATCATGGGCCTGTGCTACTGGGTGAGTAGGTATATGCACAGTTCTTTGCTGGCGATCAACCAGTAACACACCTTCCCCCGCCATAGTGATTGCTGCATGCTCGGCATTCATCGTCGTCATCAGGCGTTTGCCAACATATTCGACGTGGGAAATGTTGATAGTTGTTTCACGAGCCGATAGACCTCGATCAGGCTCGAAGAGCAGGCGTGCCTCTAGATGGTTGGGGGTTACAACGGTTGCTCGCACATGGCGGAAACGGGTCAAGTTCTTGGAGTCGATCAGCAACACACATGGATAAAGGGAATGCAGTTTGCGCAATCGCTCAATGAGCTTCCCAGACACAACACCATAGCCATAATCGGATATCACAACAAGATCACTTTGTGGGAAGACCTCTTCTAGATGAGCCAACAACTGTTGCTGGCTCTCTAGTGAGAGGGGACGTACCTCGGCATCACAGCGCACGATATACTGCCCATTAGCTAGGATGCGCAACTTGTGCAGTGTATTCGTGAACGCATCTTCAACTATGCAGCGATCACTGACACCTTGTGCGCGTAGAGCTGACAGCAATGCGCTGCCAGCCGCGTCTTGCCCAACGATACTAAGGAAGGTCACATCGGCATCAAGTGCATGCAGATTGGCAGCAGTATTGGCTGCACCGCCCGGTACACAGTGCTCTGCCTTCTTTTGCACAACTGGAACAGGCCCTTCTGTACAGAGCCGAGTGGCACTTCCCTCAAGGTAGGTATCAAGCATAGCGTCGCCAATTACGAGTGCGCGAAGGCGCTGGAAACGACGGACAAGATCAACTGCTAGACTCACTGCTTGCACCCCTCGTGGCTACTATTGCCTGCTGCGGAACCAACTGCCAAGCCGTAGGACGATAGGTGAGGTCCGTTGTGAGGCCAGAAAATTCAAGTGCATTAATGATGCGCAAGGCATGCACGGTATCGCGAGCAACGAAGTCAGGGGAGCGCAACGGTTGCTGCGGGCGTTGCTCAGTGCCAAGATCGACTAGGATAGTGTGACAACCAGCACGGTTGCCAGCTTCAACGTCGTCGAGTATATCGCCAATAAACCAGGAGCGTGCTAGGTCTAGATTGAGTTCTGCAGCCGCTCGTAGCAACATACCGGGCTGTGGTTTTCGACAGTTGCAATGCATTGACAGCTCTGCAATGACCCCCGCTGGGTGATGAGGGCAGTAGTAGATGGCGTCGAGGCGAACTGTTAACTGCGCGAGCTTGTTGATTAGATACTCATGCATACGTTGTAGATCGGCCTCAGTAAAGTACCCTCGTGCAATACCTGCTTGATTGGTAATCACTACCAGACGGAACCCAGCTTGCTGAAAATCCCTCAGATACGGGCCAACACCATCGTAAAGGTGCAATTCCTCGGGTCGAGATGGATAGTGACGGGGATGAACGAGTGTGCCATCGCGGTCGAGAAATACAGCCCTGTGTTTCATTTGCCTGTATCCCCTTCACAAGCTGCTAGTTCCGACTCAACTAAATCGCAAAGGATATGGATTACTACCATGTGCAGTTCCTGAGTGAGGGCGGTATCAACTACAGGGACGCGCACAGTTACATTAGCCAGACATTCTAGACGATTCGGCCTATCACTTGTGAGCACTATAACGGCCATGAGGCTTCGTTGGGCCGCTTTTGCTGCACGTATAATATTCTCAGATTCGCCGCTCGTACTAAAGGCAAGCAACAGATCACCCGAGCGGCCAAGTGCCAAGACCTGACGCTCGAAAACATCCTGGTAACTATAATCGTTTGCTATGGCGGTAAGAATTGAAGTGTCAGTGGTGAGAGAGAGCACAGCATAGGGTGCTCTCTCGCGTTTAAAGCGGCCCACCAGTTCTGCTGCAAAGTGCTGTGCTTGGGCTGCAGCTCCCCCATTTCCCACAGCAAGCACTTTGTGCCCCGTGCGCAATGCCTCCACAAGAAGTATAGCAACCTCGGTCAGAACCATAGCCTGGGTAGAGAGCTGAGACAGCGCAACATCCAATGTACTACGGCGGCAAGCTAAAGCATTCACAATAGTAGCGTGGTAATCCATAGCGGCTACTGGCTCAATCGGCGGCATTGGGACTGCTTGTTCGTCTCTACTAACTATGCTCATACCGCCTCATTTTCGCGAAACGTCAGCTACTGCACGGTGAGATATTGGACACTAAAGAAATTTCGTGAGTCAGTCCACACCCGCTCAACTGTAAAGCCTGCCTTCGCGGCCAGTTGTGCAAATTCCTCCAGGGTATATTTGTACGAACTCTCAGTCCAAATACTCTCCCCTAGCTTGAAGGGTATCTCCACATTACCTACACGCACCACCTGATGTTTAAGACTCACCAAGTGCATCTCAACGCGGCCCTTGCCAGGATTGTAAAAAGCGTAGTGCCCAAACTGGTTGATCTGAAAGTTGGCCCCTAGTTCCTGGTTGATACGCACCAGCAGATGCTTGTTGAACTGCGCTGTCACTCCTTGTTGATCATTATAAGCACGATGCAGAATGTTGAAATCCTTCTTCAAATCTACGCCAATCAACAGCCCACCACCCCGACAAGTCCTGGCAATCTGCTGCAGAAAGAGCTTAGCTGGCTCAGGGTCGAAGTTCCCAATGGTCGAGCCTGGGTAGTAGCCAACTCGGCGTGCTGATGGACGTGTGTAAGCAGGTATCCTAAAGGTGCTGGTGTAATCAGCACAGATCGGAAGAATCTCCAGACCACGATAGTCTGATGCAAGCGAAGCTACTGACTGCAGCAGTAGCTCCTTCGAAATGTCTATGGGCACATACCCCGCTGGCGTTTGTAGTGCATCCAGAAGCATGCGGGTTTTCAGACTACTTCCACTGCCATACTCAATGAGCAGACAATCAGGTCCAAGCAACGTTGCTATCTCCTGAACATGCTGCTGCATGATGCTGAGTTCAGTACGCGTGGGGTAGTATTCATCTAGCTCACAGATCTGCTCAAATAAAAGCGAACCCTCCTCATCATAGAAGTACTTGCTGTACAGCTCTTTGCACGGCTTCTGCATCCCTTCCAGTACGTCCCGCTGAAACGTCTCCCGCTCCGGTGCAAAGTCATGGAGCAGGAGCGTGCTTTCTGTGTACTGTGTGATGTCACACCTCCCGAGCTAACCGGATGCCCATAAACTGCCAGCGAGCATGCGGCGGAAAGAAGTTGCGGTAGGTTGGCCGAATATGCGTAAGAGAGGTGGCACAGGAACCGCCGCGTAGGACTTGTTGATTACACATGAACTTTCCATTATACTCGCCTATAGCTCCCGGCGCTGGTTTATAGGCAGGATATGGTAAGTATGCGCTTTGAGTCCACTCCCATACATCTCCATACATTTGACTAGGAAGCTCCTGGGAAGGGTTGCTAGCGAGGGGCACGGGGTGGTAGACTCCCTGCTCGACGAAGTTCCCTTCTCTAGCCACATCTTGTGCTGCAACCTCCCATTCGGCTTCGGTGGGAAGCCGGGCATCGGCCCAGTGAGCATAGGCATCGGCCTCGTAGTAGCTCACATGACAGACTGGCTCCGCCTTATCGACCTCGCGCATTCCGCTTAAGGTCATCATCCACCAGCGACCATCACGCTGCTCCCAGTAGAGGGGAGCATTCCAACCTTCCTGTTGTACCGTGTTCCAGCCATCCGAGAGCCATAGCAAGGGGTCGCTATACCCTCCATCTTGCATGAACTCGATATATTCCCCATTCGTGATCAGCCGCGAGGCCAACTGGAACGCGTGCAGGAACTGCCGATGTCGCGGTCCCTCATTGTCAAAAGAAAACCCTTCTCCCTCGTATCCGATCCAGCGGATGCCTTCAGTATAGTGGACCCATTGCAATGGTGGGACAGAAGATCTATTCGTCGGAACTTGGGGCAGGTAGACAGGATAAAGTGGATTACAGGCCAAGACGTGCTTAATATCTGTCAGGATTAGCTCCTGGTGTTGCTGTTCGTGGTGCAAGCCAAGGACGAAGATGGAAGCTAGCTCCGCCAATCGTCGCTCGTCAAGCTTCTCAAGCAGGTCGAGAACACACTCATCGACGTAGTGACGGTACTGATAGACTTCTGCAACGGTGGGTCGAGAAAGCAGACCTCGCTGTGGTCGGCTATGTCGTTTTCCCAGCGTGTTGTAATAAGAATTAAAGAGATACGCATACTGGGGATGGGGTGACTTGTAGTCAGGAACTGCCTGGGAGAGGAGAAACGTCTCCCAAAACCAGGTGACGTGGGCCAAGTGCCATTTAGTTGGGCTAACATCGGGCATAGACTGCACAACATAATCTTCAGCCACAAGCGGTTTACATAACTGCTCGGAAAGATAGCGCACAGTCTGGTATTGCTCGATCATATCACGGTTAGACAAAGATAGGGGAGGCAAGGGCTGTCTGTGTATCTCCTTGACCACAGGAGTTTCTCCTTTTGCTGTTTGCTCTCGATGGAGAGCCGTGAGGGACAACATGATGACTATTAGATACTACTGACTCTCAGCAGGCGCTTTTGTTACACGCTTCTTTTTGAAGATCAGAGCGAACAAATTACCTATACTTCATAAGTATACGTAAAAGATATATTTTCGGTTTCACTAACTAAACATGATTGTCATGACAGGGCTTCTCCATGCTGCTCAGAACCGTTGAGCAGTTGCCGCCCCACCCAAAAAGGTGAGAGAAGGGGGAGGGGTGGGGAACACTGCAACGAGAATTGGAAAGCCATAATTGTCATGAACCGAAAGTGTACTTTCTACGTATCCTATGATAGGATATATAAGCCGAGCTATAAGACAACAATAAGAATGTAAAAATACGTAAAACGATGACGCTATTCTTGTCAAACTGTATCAAGGCGTCGATGCGAAACCGAGTAATCCGCTTTTACACGGTAATCTGCTGAGGCTTCTATAGCGTAGTGTATGGTAAGTCAAGTAGACAGAACGGAGTGTTCCACGAATGACATGCGATGATTTTAACGAACTTTCAGGGGCTTACGTCCTTGATGCTATAACGGAAGAGGAACGTAAGGCTGTTGAGGAACACTTGGCCCATTGCTCAAGTTGTGTACTCGTGGTTAAAGAACTACACTCTATAGTTGATTTGCTGCCATTAGCAGTGCCACAAATAGACCCTTCACCGGAACTGAAGCACCGGGTGCTCGCTTCTCTTCAGGAGAATGCAGACGTTTCGCCACAAACTACAACACCTGCACGGCTGGTGGAGCTAGTGAAGACACGCCCAGTACAGCAACAACTTACACCCAGTCGCACATTCTGGTCACGCTGGGGTACACAACTGATTGCGGCTGTCGCAGTGCTGCTACTTGCACTCTCATCAGGTCTGACCGCTATCTCATCTGCCTTGCAGGGGCCAAATCATGCACTGCAAACACCAGTCGTCGTCCTCACAGACACTATATATGGTCGGGCAATGGCTCCTGAAGCACAGGGACAACTGCTCTATATCCCCGAGCAGAATGTTACTATCCTTGTCATGCATGGTCTGCCCCAGGTGCATGACAAGGTCTACCAGGGCTGGCTCATCAAGGACCAAAAACCAATAAGCATTGGCCTGCTCACAGTTCACAATAACGTAGCGACATTAGGTTTTCACGATAAGGCTCAGGGGTTTACTGCTGTGGCAGTAAGCCAGGAGCAAGGTCCCAGTCCAAGCGCGAAACCTTCAGAAGTAGTTGCTGTGGGCCAGTTACAATCATAGTGAGCATGGTGGCCTTAAGGGCCGTTATCCATATGAACCTCTCCAGCATAGCTTCCTTATGCGCTTGAGGGCCAACTGCACCAATAGAGGGCGCAAGGCAGGCCAGAGGTGTTCAGCGGCTTCTAGTTCCAAAGGATGAGGGTTTTGCTGAGGAGCTCCCCAACGCTCACGCATAAAGAGTTCGGTAAGTTGCCAGAGCGGAGCACTACGTTGTGGACAGTATTGGCTGAGTATACTGCTATACTCGTAAGGCGTCTGCGCAGAGCAGGGAGACAGTCCTAGCCAGCTTGCGACACGACACAGACGCCAGTACATCCCAGCTACCAGGGTGCTATCGGCATAGAGACGACGCCACCAGTAGACAGCAATAGCTATACATAGGATGAGTAATGAACTGAGCAACAGCAAGAGTGTAAGTGTGGCAAGGAAGTTCTTACTTATTGCAGTGGCAGTATGAACACCTGCTTGCGAATGGATAGTATGTTGTTGCTTAGGCGGCGTGGTAGTCTTGCTAGGAAGAGGCGTGATCGGAGTTTTCGTCGTCACGGGCAACGGTATAGGCTGTGAAGCCGTAGGATGGGGAGCAAAGCCTGGTGTTGGGTCGAAACTGATCCAGCCATGACCCGGTAAATATGCCTGAACCCAGCTATGCGCATCTGTGCCATATACGACCCAGACATTGTGCTGTACATCAAGGTGACCATAACTGAAGCCGTTGACAACTCGCGTGGGAATGCCTAGCAAACGCGCCATAACGGTCATGGCGCTGGCATAGTAGGTGCAATAGCCAGTGCGTGTCTGCAATAGCCAATCAACCACATCCACATTGTCGGGAATGGGTTGATTATCCAGAGAGTAGCTAAATACATGCTCATCGCCCAAATGCGACTCTAGCATCTTCAGAGCACTATAGGTATCTGTAGCTCCACTCGTCCACTGACGAGTAATTGCGCCAACGTGGGTCGAAAGATCACGTGGTAGTTCAGTATAGCTACCCGAGAGTTTACGATAGAGATCATCTGCTAGCCAGAAGTCATGGCCACTACGTGGCAATGGAATGCCGGATAGATTCTGCGGGTCAGAGAGCGGAGCGGTGGACACAACCTGATAATGTTCACCTACGGTCAGGGGACGCTGTTGGGTCCAGGCAACGGCAGTTCCATCGCTATAGACAATAGTAGCGACATCAAAGAGCGCTGGTTGAGCGGGAGCAAAGATATAGTGCTTTGAGTTTTCCGGTGGCTGCCGCACTGTTACAGCCGTTGTGATAGACTGGTTGTTAGCATTGTCGCTATCCGGTTGCAAGGCGCTATATGCATTGACTGTCTGACCATCTGCAGTAGTCAAGCTAGTTGTCCAGGTGTGGCCATCAAAATGATTATAGGTGAAGCCTTCAAGATAGCTTGGACCGATTGAGCTTTTGTAGGAGAGCACCTCACCAACAGGCAGATGGACACTTCCGCTGATAGTCAACCGATCACTAAAGAAGTTAGTCGGTGCCTGATAGGGCTGAAGTAGTGACTCAGGATTTTGCAGGGAGACATGCCCATTGATAATATTTGTCCATGCAGTTTCTATATGATTCCAGAAAACTTTGCCTGCATCCGATTGTGCCTGGATGGGTAACAACCAACTCAGTACAAGCGCTATGAGCGTAAGCACTATAGCGATGCGCATAGAGCGCGAATAGATAGCACTCAGCCAGGAGCGTTCAGCATACATGCCCTCTCTGGCCCACTGTGACACCTGATTACTAAGCTGTCCTCGTGCAATCAGTAGTAGCAATGCTCCTGACATAATCGCGACGAGGTAGAGCATATCCTGCTTCACATAGTTCAGATTGACCAGCAAAATCGAGCAGTAGACCAGTGCTACAAGCCAGGGTAGACGAGCATGGTAGACTAACCAACTGCCAAAGTAGCCCAGGAAAAACGAGAGAAATGAGAGGTAGAAAAAAAAGACCATCTCACTATCAGCAATCGCTGTCGTTGTACCTACACTAGTGATTAGTACACGCAGGCTACTTAATAACAGCAGCCACGATATGTGAAATGCAACAACGCTGGTCAACCAGATTGAGAAGCAGTGACCAAACAGACACGCGCCAAGATGTAAAATACTCTGGGAGACACGGGGCGTCTTGGCAACGAGCAACCCTACCAGTAAACCAAGCAGAGGGCAGCATAGCAGGACCGACCCATGACCGACCCAATTAGCAGAGATAAGAGAATAGACCACGCTGTATGCTGCTATAGCTAATAACACGAGCGAAAGCCATCCCTCAGCGGGAGTAGGAAACCAAGCTTTCTTAGCCTTTGGCAATGAACCTATAGAACTTGCTACGTGAAGTGGAGAAAAGGGTTCGTCTCTCGTAACTCGAATCTCCAGAGGACGCTGGGAATCAACAACACTCGACCGCATCAAACACTCCTCAAATAGAACAGTGACGTGTGTGTCTTTTTTTTAAAGTATACACTATCAATGCCGTCAACGGTGTATTACCCCTACTATTGGTTGGTGGCTCTGCCATTTTCCCGGTCAAACCCTACCACCTCAGTGCTTTGAGAGAAGTGGTGCTGGGCAACTGCTGATGCCTTTGCTGTCAAAATGGCAAAGCCCACCTATACTAACGGGTGCTTCTGAAAGAAGGTCACTATCATTGCGACAATGGGTGTGAAAACAGGGAGCAAAGCGGGCAGGCTCACCGTTGCGGAGAGGCGCAGAACTTGTGGCATTGATGGGTCAGCTACATCCACGCGACACCTCTCCTCACAAAGAATTTGGGGAATTCGAACTGATTACATCCTCGCTATAATACTATGAAATGGTCAAGTCTTCAATAATGACGTCGCAATCTGGAAGATGTACAACCATAGTGTATTTACCATCAGGAATGGCATTAAAGACTATGTTACCCAGATCGTCTATCTGGGTAATCTGTAATGGCATTGTACTATGTTGCTGACTTGGGCTGCTGGGGCGCGCTAGGCCCTGCATCAACTGGAAATCGACAGCCCGGTACAGATCAACGACGATACCCTCGCAGGTATTGGTTTCGCTCACCACATAGCCGTTGCTGAAGACACCCAAGAGGAGATTGTCGCCGTTGCTGGAGTATGAGAACTGGAGCAAGATACCGAGTGCTTCAGCTCGATACTGCTGCGACCACTCCCCCTCTCGAATTATGCTCCGTGCAGCAGCCGAGGTGCGCCGCTGGGGAACTGGGCTAGCGATGATGTGACGAGCGGTGATAGGCATTGCAGATGCTTCGTCTTCTGGGGGAAATGGGTCAAAGTTAGCGAGAGTTTGGCGGATCATAGCGACTTCATTAGCACACAATGGACAGGCATGCAAGTGACTCTCTATAGAAGGAACTTGATCCATGGCTAATAAGTCAGCACAGTAGTAGTTGAGCATCGTCGCACTCGGGCACTGTGTGCGATAGAGCCTTGTCAGTAGATAGGCATGCGTTCGCTTATAGTCATCAAGTCGCTGCTGGCAAATAAAACAGTAAGCGAGATGCCCTTCTTTTTCTCTAGGCAGAGGCTCATCATCAAGCGCGTAGCTCAAAAGTTCCTCGTCATTGGGGGCCATTGAGTTGTTACAATCCGTCATAACTCTCCCTCGTATCTATATGGCTTTCACATATACCAGAGCACCAAAGCAATGTGTGTTGCTGGTAAAGAATTCGTGTATTACTATCTGAACGATGTGTACCCCCTTTTTTTGCGGTCCATTTTCGAGGTGAGTGACAAGTATAAAATACCTTAACTCAGCTCTCACTTCCCCCCAGTCTCCATAGGAACTTATCTTTATTACGTATGAGACGGTCTATAACGTTACGTTTCAAGCGATAAATTTCGTGCTCACTACCGAATTCGCCAGGGCAAAACTGCATGATCTCGCGTGCTTTGAGGTTGCAGTGGAAGTGCAGGTAGGCTAGACGTTTCTCCTTGTCATTGGGCAGCAATCTCTCCATAGCCTCCCATACCTCATTCTCGTGATAGAGATCCTCTACGAGAGGTTCTGGCGCATTGGCCTGCGTATAATCGGGCAATGGTGCCTCCTTAGGTCGCGTACCATCACGCACCATGTCCATAACGGAACAGTTCAGGCACATATGCAGGTAGCTCATTGCCGCTGCCAGTGTGGTAAAGGACAACTCTTGCTTACGCACAGACTTCCAGAAGCGCTCGAAGGCCAGGTCCACGTAGTGCTCTTCTTGTTCATATTGTAGCACCATATCCTTCCAAGGGTGGCGGCGGAACCAGAGACGCAGGTTTTCACTAAATTGCCTGTACAGTACAGTCCACGCCTCATCGTCACCTTGGAGCACGGCACGCCGCACAATTTCCAGACAGTAGCGGTCATCACTAGGCTCTTTGCGGCGATACTTGCTCATTTCTTCAAAAGAACGGTGTGCTAAAGAGGTTAGACTCATCTCGCGCGGAGAGTTCTCCATACTGATACCCATTGTTTTCTCCTTGCTTTGCCCTCTGCCTACGCCATTAGGCTCTATTTCGACTCGCACATAACTAATATGCACTCACTACTTTCTTATGTAAAAGAGTATAGATTATCGTCTTTAAAGAGACACATGTCATTTGTCCTATTTATTTGGCGTTACTAGAGCTATGATTATTGACGTTGCAGGGCTATGAGTGGTTCCTCCTCTTTTTTTATCTAAGAACAAGAGTAGCATCATCACGACTACTAGACCATGATGTATGTCACTAGCATAGTGTGAGCTATTTTACATAATGTGGGATGGTGAAGGGCAGGGCTGTTTAAAAGTTGTCCCTCTGCTCACGTCGGCCCGCAAGCGGGCCTGCGAGGAAAGGCGACTTTTAAATAGCCCTGGAGTGAAGGGTGGCAGCTCTTGACCTGGGGTCATGATTGAGGATCATATTGCTATAGCAGGCTCTCTAGCTCCTCCGCTGTAGTAACAGGAGCCTGACAAGCAAAATTCTGACAGACATATACTGTCGGCTTATCATCTTTCAGAGGTCTGTCTGCGAGCAATGCAATCGCTGCTCTGGACTGAGTATCGTCGGGAGCACCACAAGCCAGGACACTATTAGGTAGATACTGGCTGTTAACGACTTCGAGCAGAGCATGGGTATCTTCGGCACGTGCTGTACCGATAACCGCAATCTCTTTGCTGCCCGAGATGGCAAAATCCAGCGCGCCAAGGGCATGTGCGAAGGCTTGGGGATGCTGGATCATGATCTCGGCAAGGGGCTGTAAGTAGGCATCGGCATGCTGGCGATAAGATGGTTCACCACTGAAAGCTGCCAGACGCAACAAGACATCGCAGGCCACACTATTGCCTGCAGGAAGAGCATTGTCCATAATATCCTTCGGGCGACTAATCAAAGCCTCGTGATCGCTACCGGTATCGAAGAAGCCAGCATTCTGCTCGTCGGCAAAGAGCGTGATGGCCCCATCCATGAGAGCGCGTGCCTCCACAAACCAGCGTGGGTCGAAGCTTGCTTCGTACAGTGCCAGCAAGCCATCGGCGAGGAACGTGTAGTCTGCCAGATAGCCGTGTAGACTTGCTCGTCCATCCTTATACGTACGCAAGAGCCGACCATCCCGGCGCAGTTCACTAAGCAAGCAACTGGCATTGCGTACTGCCACCTGTAGGTAATCGGCGCGTTTGAGATAGCGTGCAGCCTCTGCGAAACTGCGCAGCATCAGCCCGTTCCACGATGTAAGAATTTTCTCGTCTCGCCCTGGCTTGATGCGCTGCTCACGCACGCGAAAGAGCACATCGCGGCTGCGCCGGAGGGACTCTTGCAGCACTTCCTCGCTCACCTGTGTATTTGGCGACTGGACATGGAGAATATTCTTGCCCTCAAAGTTACCACGCTGCGTGACATCGTAGTAGCGCATGAACAGTTCTGCATCGTCAGGGGGCAGTGCCTGCTTGATCTCTTGTGGCGTCCAGGTGAAAAACTTGCCCTCCTCGCCTTCGCTATCGGCGTCCTGCGTCGAGTAGAAGCCGCCCTCCGGTGATGTCATCTCGCGCACTACATAGTCGAGCGTCTCCTCAGCGATGCGTCGGTAGAAAAGGTTGCCTGTCACCAGATAGGCGTGCAGGTAGACGCGACTGAGCAGAGCGTTATCATAGAGCATTTTCTCGAAGTGCGGCACTAGCCACTCGGCATCTACCGAATAGCGATGAAAACCACCACCCAGGTGGTCATAGATACCGCCATTGGCCATGTGTTGCAGTGACACCTCGACCATCTCCAATTCCGCTATCTGCGGGGATGTAGTGATCTCACCATGCAGTCGATGCAGGTGGATGCGTAACAGAAGTTCCAACGACATGGTATTGGGAAACTTAGGAGCATTTCCGAAACCACCCCATTGAGCATCAAATTCAGAGGCTAGCGCCTGACTAGCGCTACTCAACATCTCTGGAGACGCTGTTTCCATTGGATGAATATTCATTCGGCGCAACGGCGTATTGCTACGCTGATTGAGGTAATCTGCGAACTGCGTTGCCTGCTTCTCCACATCCTGGCGACGGTTGGCGTAGGCATCGGCCATACTCAACAACACGCGTGAGAAGCTCGGCATCACCTGCCCGCGCCCGTAGTTGCGATCATCCGGCGGGAAATAGGTACCGCCATAAAAGGGACGGCCGTCGGGTGTCAAAAACACCGTCATGGGCCAACCACCCTGCTGGGTCAAAGCCTGGACCGCCTGCATATAGATAACGTCTATATCTGGCCGCTCTTCGCGGTCCACTTTGATAGCTACAAAATACCGATTCAACAACTGCGCGGTCGCCTCGTTCTCGAACGACTCACGTTCCATCACATGACACCAGTGACAGGCAGAATAACCAACGCTGAGCAGAATTGGCTTATCCTCTTGCCGCGCCTTCTGCAGCGCCTCTTCGCCCCACGGGTACCAGTCAACCGGGTTATGCGCATGTTGTAGTAGATACGGGCTAGTTTCATTAATTAGCCGATTTGTATATTTATACTGCTCTTGTGCCTCTGACATGTATTGTTCTCCCAATGTGTCTATCTTTTCACTGACTTACGCATTGTACGACATTGTGAGGCAAACAAAAAATGAGCAGAGAGTTCTTGGTTGTTCTAGCAGAACACTTCCGGCGGTGACCCATATGCTACCGTAGCCAGCGGTTACTGCGGCTTCTGACCCCATGCAGTGAGGATAAACATAATAGCACGGAAATCCTCCTGCATCATGTCCAACTCCAGTTGCTGCTGAATCTGGTCGAGTTCTTCTTGCGTAGCGACTCCACTGTTAAATATAAAAGGTTGCATAAATCGGGAACTCAAAGCAAAGTCTTTGCAAAAGGCCTGATGAACTTCTTCCCCGAAGGAGTAGTCAATTGTGTGTGCTTTATGTTGGATGTTGACACAACCAGCATCACGTAGTAGAGACCGCAACATGGGCGTAATTCCAACAAGGTTTCCACTTGGGGAAAAGCTCTGTCCCCCTTTCTTCAATGCGTGTATAATCATCCCTAGCTGTTGCTCTAGCGCAAGACTCGTGCTGAAATTCCACCACTCACTTTCTGTGAGGCGGATACTTCCTCCAGGTCGGGTGACACGCAGACACTCTTGCAGAAATGACGGCCATGCCTTTATGGGTAAAAACGCGATGAAGCGCCCGTTGACGAGATCAAAAAAGTGATCAGGAAACTGCAAGGGCTGGAGCATATCCATTGCGTGGAAACTAGCATTATGTAGCCCTTGCACTTTGGCTCGTCCACGCGCATAGTCAGTCATCGCTCGACTAATATCAATGCCCACCGCCTCAATCTCTGGGTGCTCAAAGGCGATATCCAAGAGCCAACCCCCAGGACCACAGCCAATATCCAGAATACGGTGCATATCAGCAAAGTCATTCGACTGCTCAGGCAGAGGTCCGCCCATGCCTTGGGTGATAAGACGGTCTTGATCAATTAAGCGAGCCATTTCTGCACCGCTCTCTGGGTCGTTAAAATAGACATTGCCATCTGTGGGCGGCTCAACGGGTGTTGTCATGTAAAACTCCAGTTCTTTAAACTGTGCATTGTGTTACTCGTCACCAAATGGTAGTTGTAGCAGTTCCTCTTCGATCTGTCGCCAAACTATTTGCTCGGCCTCAAGGGTCGAGAGAGAATGCCCATTTTGTGCATGCTCTTTCATAATTCCAGCAACTCGTGGCCAAAACTGAGAGAGATATGGATACTGCACCTCATAAGAAGGCGCGACACCCAGTTCGATGCACGCGAGTGGGTAGAAGTCTCGGGCAACGAAGGCCACTGTGAACAACTCAGCGTAGTTCTCAAGGAGCGTGCATTGAGCAGGCACAAAGTAGTCAGGCTGTGTACTTATGGCAAGAAGACTGCCAGTAACCTCTCCTGTACGCATCATGGGAGCAGCAGCAGCGCTCTGTTCCCATGGACCAAGATAACCAACAGAGAGACCACCCCCCTCTCTGAGTCTCTGATTGACCTGAAGACGACCTGAGAAAGCCGCATATCCTGCCAACGACTCGACTCCCACCAGGATACCCTGCCGCTCGAAGTCTCTCTTCCAAGGGGGATTGCCCTTGCCTAGCACCTCACGTAGGCTATGTATCCTACCATCAGGGCTAGCAGGCATACAACGCACTATAATGATTTCCATACCAAGACGATGCGGGTCCAGTTGTTCAAGGGCCTGCTGCAAGAGCAGGTTGCCCAGTAACGGGAAGAGCAGTTGTTTAGGAAGACACGCTGCGGTATGCATGACGCGGGTAAAAAACTCGGAGGGAATAACAAGTGCTTCAGGCTGTCTGAAGGCATTTTGTCCACTCTCAGAAGAGAAGCCGGGAAACTCTTCCTCGATCAAGGCAAGCAGACGCTCATAATGGTGAGGCAACACATCAAGCAAACGACGTAGATTGGCGATGCGTGGAGTCGATGTGTTATTGGCCCAGCGGTTCAAGGTGAGCGGGTGCATGTTCATTGCAACGGCGATCCGCTGTCGCTCACTAGAGTCCTTGATAATTATGCCTAATAATTCGCGCCATGTTTGGGGTGAATCCATCTCCCTCACCATTTCGCTAACGCCTTAGAGTATCCTCTGCCATATAATAAGAATAACAGCAAACGTTGTATATGTCAATCATTATAAGAAAAAGTGCAACAAAGATAGATTTTCTCTTTGTTCTTATGAGATGACATTGTGAGGGATGTATACCAATTTGTAGTAAATTATATCAAAAAATGCCATAAGACCCTCTAATTCTAGCGGTAGGGGTGTGAGGTGTGCTCCTCTATAGCTTTCCGTACGAAGTGGCTTGTAGTAATCCTTCAGGGCTTGCTACGTTTCATCAGAGTTATTACTGCCTGGATGGTCATGGAGATGATAAACGTATGCCGCAATGAGGGCAATTACCACGACCAGGACTGCAAAGAAGACGATTCCTATGACCCAAGAGATGTGCCAGAGCGCTGCATCAATACCAAGCACTGCTACAGCGATACCCACAAAAAACGCAGTCTGCACGAGTCTTACAATCTTTCTGTTAAGAACACCGTATTTGTATCGTTCCTCCATCGTATGAAGGACAATAATAATACTAAGGAGAGGGAGAGAGATAGCAAATGCAAGTACAGAGAGAAAAATCGGCTCATCAACATCACGCTGAGATACGGAGAGAAACCCTTGCAGAATGACGAAACTGACAACAAAAAGCCCGTTGGCATAAAGCTGGTAAAGGCGATTAGTATGCTGCTGGTTGGATTGCTGTTGGTCGGATTGCTGCATGGAATAAATTCCTCCTATGCATGTGTCATATAAATTTTGTAAATTTGGTAATACCTATAAAAAATACTCATACAATGCAGAAGTAGTTCCCAATAAAGCCTGGTACAATCGTTTTCCTATGTCAAGTATAGCACGTTAATATACTGGAAATTATGCCAAAAAATGTCTTTTTTCTACCAAAAAAACATTGACTTATGGAAGTTTAAATAGTATACTTACAACACGACACTCTTATGACACTCTTATGGCACCAATGGGCACGCTTGCACATACATTACTGTGTCCTACCTGTTACGATAGGGAAACAAAAGGAGGAAATACCGATAGCACTACACCCATTACTCTTGCTTTCAAGGAAAGCTGTAATGTCATATCCTTGACTACTCGTCCTGATGTATTGCGCGTTCTAGGTATAAATTCGTTTTTCTACATAGTAAGCAGAAAAAGAGGCTACCTTGATGGAAAATCTTTATCACCCTTATGCTCATATCGTTCATTATATGCCTGATTACTGGCAGTTTGCTTATGCAATCCTCTCATTGTCGTTACGCGGAACTCCTTCTCCCCGGTAAAGTTGAAAGAAAAAGGTTTTAGAGAACTAGGAGGATGCCATGTTCCCATCGAATGGAGAGGCCCCAATGTCAAACAGATCAAGAACATTTGACCCCAAGAACAAAGAAAGGGATAATACGCAAGATTGTGATACTGTGAAAGAACTACCCGCGCCGCAAAAGCAGCGCGAAAGGCCCGTAAAGGAACGAGTTCAACTCGACTTTTCACCCGAGGCGCTCGAACGTCTCGATCTGATTAAAGAGAACATTGGCGCAAGCACCCGTGCTGAAACTATACGCCAAGCTCTGCGCCTCTTCGACTGGTTCGTCCGCGAAACGCAGGATGCAGAAAGTGTTATCGAAGTCACAAACAAAGAAGGAAAGGTCACTTCGCGGTTTAAGGCCCTGCTCGTTCATAGTGCGCTTTGCCCATGAGATGCGCTAACAGCATTTTCCTCCTCTCCGTGGAGGTGGTTACATGCCAAAAGGCAGACTTTACATGAGCAAATGCGCTGTAAGGTCTGCCTCAAGCACGGCCTTGCAACCGTTTTTTAAAGAGGTGACGCGGTACATGCACAAATATACAAGGCGCTACAGAATAAGCTTCATAGGAGGAAAGAGCTTCCCTCCCCACCTCTCATACCATTCCTGCCATTTTTTACCCAAATCTACCAGCCTCGGAATGGGTTTAAGATCAGCGATATATCCTAAACCCTTAAGCTTCTCTGTATCCACAAATCCCTGCTCATCAACGTGATCAATTGCATGGCTTTCTTCAAATGGACCGTCCGTACTGTCTTCTTCACATGGAGCGTCCAAATCAAACCAGAAGCGTAGTTCGGTGAATTGTCCCTCGTTCTCGTGCATAGACTTGCTACCTACATATAAAGTAATTAATCAAGAGCGAAGTGAGTAAAAAACGAGATATTATTATATCTCATCTATATGTCCTTGCTCAATATAAGTGTACCATATTTCTTTGCATAACACAAGGTTTTTTTACTCCACACACTGATAAAAAAGGCTTCTGATTTAAGACTTTATGGTAGTAGTGAGAACATTTTTCGCATGTTTTCTGAGTGGATGGTATATTATAGTAGAAAATCCTCTTGACAATCTCCCATTTCATCAGCACAAATATGACCATATAAGCTTAAATAGTCATAAATTTATGATAAAGCGCAACGGTTTGTTAAACATGAAGGGAAGAAAATCTGCATGCGTACACAGGAACATGTAAAACTATCGAGCGCGGCAGCACTGATTGCATTGCCGTGGCTCAAAACTG
>Ga0213882_10000220_pt1 | contig 22622 bp, 16 predicted proteins | sample BarmaccoBMER_R09_FD_160106 | JGI IMG/M metagenome (GOLD analysis project Ga0213882, IMG submission 160106) | Barbacenia macrantha exposed rock microbial communities from rupestrian grasslands, the National Park of Serra do Cipo, Brazil - ER_R09 ...
AAATTATGGGAACAACTAGCGCCGAAAATGTTCGTGACCTGCGTTACCCGATTGGCCGCTTTGAGCCTCCCCAGACGGTGACCCGTAAGCAACGCGATGCTTGGATTGGCGATCTGGAGCGTTTCCCTGCCGACCTGACGAGAGCGGTCAGAGACCTCAATGATGCGCAGCTTGATACGGCCTACCGCCCGGGCGGCTGGACAGTACGTCAGCTTGTTCATCATCTTCCGGACAGCCATCTGAACGCCTACGTGCGATTCCGCCTAGCCCTCACCGAGATCACGCCCGTTATCAAGCCGTATGACGAAGCAGCCTGGGCGCGACTGCCCGATGCCAATACGGCGCCAATCGAGCCGTCGTTAAAACTTCTCGAAAGCCTACATATCCGTTTAACGCTGCTCCTTCGATCGATGCAGGATGCCGACTTCGCCAGAAGCTTCCAGCATCCGGAGCTCGGAGACGTGCGGCTGGATAGGAATCTTGCGCTGTATTCGTGGCACGGCCTACATCATTTGGCGCATATTACAGGCCTGAAAGAACGAGAGGGTTGGTAGTCAGTCAGCAACACGCGCGATGATGCGCCGGGCCTTTGGCGCTGCAGAGATTATGCGCGGTATTGACAAGCGCCAGATGTGAGAACGCTTGGGGAAAGTTGCCGAGCTGGCGGCGTTCCTTGGGATCGTATTCCTCCGAAAGCAGACCCACGTCGTTGCGAACAGCCAGGAGCTGCTCGAATAAATTGCGAGCATCCTCATGGCGGCCCTGCAATATGTAGTTGTCAGCCAGCCAGAAGCTGCACGCGAGGAAAACGCCTTCATCGCCGCCGCCTAACCCGTCCACATTGCTGCCGGTGTTATATCGCGCGACGAAACCATCGTGCAGCAGAGATTTCTCGATCGCCGCGACGGTGCTGAGCATTCGTGGATCGCGCGCGGGCAGGAACCCGACGAGCGGCATCATGAGCACACTGGCGTCCAGTTCCGTGCTGCCGAAATATTGAACAAAAGCCTGAGCATGCCGGCTGAACCCGAGACGGCACACGTCCTCATGTATCTCCGAACGGAGCCTTTTCCAACGCTCCAACGGGCCTTGCTCACCGAATTCCTCGATCGTGCGAACTGCGCGATCCACGGCCACCCAGGCCATAACTTTCGAAAATGTAAACTGGCGGCGTCCTCCGCGGATCTCCCAAATGCCATCATCTGGTTCGGGCCAAATCTTCTCGAGATGTTCCACCAGCTCGCGTTGGAGAGCCCAGCTCTCGTCGGATTTGCGAAGGCCTTTGTTGCGCGCTAGATAGAGCGAATCGAGCACTTCGCCGTAGACATCAAGTTGCAGTTGAGCGGCGGCTGCGTTCCCGATGCGAACCGGTCTTGATCCTTCATAACCATAGAGTTCCACGAGCTCGAATTCGGTGAGGCGGCGTTCACCAGCAACGCCGTACATGATCTGCATTTGCGCGGGATCTCCCGCAACGGCACGGAGCAGCCAATCCCTCCAGGCTTTGGCTTCATCGATGAAACCGGCTTCGAGCAGCGCGTACAGCGTGAAAGTGGAATCGCGCAACCAACAGAAGCGGTAATCCCAATTGCGAACGCCGCCGACGCCTTCAGGAAGAGAGGTCGTGGGGGCAGCGACAATACCGCCGGTGCGATGATCGGTCAACGCTTTGAGGGTGATGATGGAGCGCAGAACCGCCTCGGAATACTCGCCTTTGGGAGTGTGCTGGCTGGACCATTTCTGCCAAGCATGAGTGACATTGGCCACAATTTCCTTAGCGGGCTTCGGATTAGGGAGCGGTGCGTAGGAGGGAGACCAGGTGAGAACGAACGGGATCTCCTGGCCTTCGGCGATTTCGAATTCAGCGCGAGTCGTCAGGTCTTCCCCGCGGAGCTCAACGGGCGAGTCAATCATTAAGCGCTCGGCGCCTGCGATCGCCTGAATCCGATTTTTGTCCAGGCTGCGAACCCAAGGAACGACTTGCCCGTAATCGAAGCGCATGATGAGCTCCATTTGCATTGCAACGCGGCCGCGCAAACCCCGAACCAACCGGACCACGTCTTGATGCTGGCTACGCTGATCCATGCAGTCGACGAGAACGACTGAGCCTTCGGGCGTACTGAATTCTGTTTCCAACACCAGAGTGCCTTGACGGTAATGGCGTGTAACCTTTGGGTGTTCGCTTTGAGGGGTGATGATCCAACGTCCGTTCCATTTCGAACCGAGCAGGGAGGCGAAGCAGGCAGGAGAATCGAAACGCGGAAAGCCGAGCCAGTCAATAGAACCATTCCGGCCCACGAGCGCAGCGGTCGCGTTATTGCCGATGAGCGCGTAATCTTCAATCAAGAGCGTCATAGCAGCAGGTGCAGCTATGCCGAAGCAAGTTGAAGGACCACCTTAATGTCATCGGGATCGCGTTTCAGCGCGTCTTCGAAGTTCGCTAGCGGAACGCGGCGCGAGATCAGCCGGGAGATCCAGTTTCGATCCGCCTTTAAGAGAGCTTGCTTGGCCAACTCGTAATGCCGATGATTGGCATTCACACACCCGAATATGACGGCATTCTCCAGCACGAGACAGCGATTTATCTTGCCGAAATCGATGCTCTGCGCCTGATTGCGCGAAGAGACGCCAAGTAGACACAGAATGCCGTCGCTGGCCATGTGAGCCATGGTTTCAACAATCACTTCCGCAACACCTGTGCACTCGATCGTCACGTCCGGAGCAAAGCCGATCTTATTCACGGGACCGGTGTGGTACGTGCCGCCAAGATCGTGCACCAATTGCGGCTTAAGGCCTTCCTTGACGACATCCAAGACATGAACATCGAGGCCGCGCTGTTTTCCTAGTAACGCCGCCAGCAACCCGATAGGACCCGCGCCGGTGACCAGCAGCGTGCGCGGCTCCCACCTGGCGCGTTCGCCAATGCGGCTGATGTGATCCCAGGCCTTCGCGACTATGGTGGTCGGCTCCATGAGAACGCCAATAGTGTCGAGGGTTGGCTCGAGGCCGAGAGCAAACTCCGGTTCAATGCGCCAGTACTCGGAACCGAATCCGTTTCGTTCCTTTATGCCACGCTCAGTGTACTTCCCATTGCGGCACATGTCCCACTGACCTACCGCGCAGGCGAGGCACGGAACCGGATCGGGCCGGCGAACAATGCCAACAATGAGATCGCCCTTATTGAACCCGCTGCCTGGCGGGGCTTCTTCGACCCGTCCAAATGACTCATGGCCGAGAATCAGATGGTTGCTTCCCGGGGGCGCCCAGCCGTATTCGGCGCGAATCAATTCGAAGTCGGTACCGCAGATCCCCAATTCCAGGGCTTTTACGAGAATCGAGCCGTCGCCTGAAGGAGGATCTGGAACATCTTTAACCGCGGCGGAATTCGCCTTTCCCGGGACTATTGTTAGGGCCTTCATAAGAGATTTTCGATAGTGAGAGCAAGCTGCTGGCGCGAGCGTTTCTGCGCCGTCCAAAAGCTTCCGCTTGGTAGATGAGAAAGGGGCAATTTAGTAACAACTCGCAGGGAACTACAGAGTCGGGGATACCATGCGAGTAGATGAAACGTGATGACGGAACGGACTTGCCATGAAAGCGTTGGTGAAGAGCCAACGGGCGCCGGGGTTGTGGTTAGAGAATATAGCTGAGCCAACGATCGGAATCAACGATGTTCTGATTCGAGTAAGTCACACGGGAATTTGCGGCACCGATCTTCATATCTACGAGTGGGACGAATGGGCGCGAGCGACCATTCCCGTGCCGATGGCGATCGGCCATGAGTTTGTCGGCGAGATTATCGATGTTGGAGCAAACGTAAACGATTTTCATCCCGGTGAGATCGTCAGCGGCGAGGGGCATGTGGTCTGTGGCCGCTGCCGCAATTGTTTAGCCGGTCGGCGGCATCTGTGCGCGCACACCCAAGGAGTGGGGGTGAACAGGCCGGGAGCTTTCGCCGAATACATTGCGCTTCCGATGAGCAATATCTGGCGGCACAATTCAAAGATCAATCGCGAAATTGCGGCCATTTTCGATCCCTTCGGGAACGCAGTGCATACTGCGCTTTCATTTGCAGTACTTGGAGAGGACGTACTGATCACGGGCGCCGGGCCGATCGGGCTAATGGCAATTCCTGTCGTGCGCCATGCGGGAGCGAGATATGTAGCAGTTACCGACCTGAATCCTTGTCGGCTCGAGCTGGCACGCAAGATGGGGGCGACGCTTGCGGTGGATCCAAGGCAAACCTCGATTCGCGAAATCCAACAGCGACTGGGAATGCAGGAGGGGTTCGATGTCGGATTGGAGATGTCGGGCACTCCTTCCGCATTTCGTGACATGCTCGCGAACATGAGCCACGGCGCCAAAATCGCGATGCTCGGGATTCCGAGCAAAGAAATGGCAATTGACTGGCACCAGGTGATCTTCAACATGCTCACAATCAAAGGAATCTACGGCCGCGAGATGTACGAGACGTGGTACAAGATGACGGTGATGCTGGAATCCGGCTTGGATATCACGCCAGTGATCACGCACCGCTTTTCGTATTGCGAATACGACAAGGGTTTCGAAGCAATGCGATCGGGAAACTCGGGCAAGGTGATTCTCGACTGGACTCATGTATCGTAAGTCGGCGACCTTTAAAGCCGGGTGCGCATGAAGACCAGCGTCTTCGATCTTTTCAAAATCGGGATTGGTCCTTCAAGCTCACATACGGTTGGACCGATGCGGGCAGCGCTGCGCTTTACGGAGCGGCTGCTGGAATCGGGGCGTCTGAATTCGGTTCGCCGCGTGTTCGCCGAATTGTATGGCTCGCTCGCTCTGACAGGAATCGGGCATGGTACCGATCGCGCGCTTCTGCTCGGATTGTCTGGAGAGAAGCCTGAGGAATTAGATCCCGAAACGATTCGAGCCAAGCTCGACAGAATTCGAAGCAGCAAGACATTGCGGCTGCTGAGCGTGCACGCAATCGGATTTGAAGAGGCGCGGGATCTTGTCTTTCACGAAGATAAGCGGCTACCGGGCCACCCAAACGGGATGAAGTTTACGGCGTTCGACACAGCAGGAGATGTGCTGTCGAGCGAAATCTACTACTCGGTGGGAGGCGGCTTCATCGTGCGCGGGGGAGAGGCAGTTGATAGCGAGCCCGAGGCATTACATGTGCCATATCCATTTTCCAATGGGGCCGAACTACTGGAGCAGGCGGAACGGAACGGATTGCCTATTTGGGATTTGATGCTGCGGAATGAGAGCGCGCTGCGGAGCGAGCAGGAAGTGCGCGATCACATGCGCAGGATCTGGTCTGTGATGGATGCCTCGATCGAGCGCGGGTTGCATACGGAAGGAATTCTGCCCGGCGGATTGAAAGTCCGCAGAAGGGCGCCACGCCTACTGAAGAAGATCGAATCGCAAGGGGCGAACAATCCGCTGAAGGCGATGGATTGGCCGAATGTCTTTGCGATGGCGGTGAACGAGGAGAATGCGGCGGGCGGCCGGGTGGTAACGGCTCCGACTAACGGCGCCGCCGGATTGATTCCCGCTGTAGGACGATACTATCGCCAGTTTCTGCCCGAGAGTTCGAATGAAGGTTTAATGCGCTACCTCCTGACCGCTGGGGCAATCGGGATCCTCTATAAGGAGAACGCCTCGATTTCGGGAGCCGAGGTGGGCTGCCAGGGCGAAGTTGGCGTGGCGTGCTCGATGGCTGCGGCTGGCTTGGCGGGCGCGCTGGGTGCGAGCAATGAAGAGGTGGAACACGCCGCCGAAATTGGAATGGAGCACCACTTGGGGATGACGTGCGATCCCATTGGCGGCCTGGTGCAGATTCCTTGTATCGAAAGGAATGCCATCGGAGCGGTGAAGGCTATTAACGCGTGCCGCATGGCGATGCAGGAGGGCGGCGAGCATAAAGTGTCGCTGGACCAAGTGATTCGAACGATGTATCAGACAGGTTTGGATATGCAATCGCGCTACAAAGAGACCGCGCTGGCCGGACTGGCGGTGAACGTGAAGGATTGCTGAGAAGGAGATTGTATGTACGCGAGTGTTGAACCGTATTTAGAGCAGAAGATTCGCGATATTGAAGCCGCGGGATTATTCAAGCGCGAGCGGCTGATTGAGAGCCCACAGCAAGCAGAAGTGAAGGTCGGTGGCGATTCGGTCCTGGTGCTGTGCGCGAACAACTATCTTGGCCTTGCGAATCATCCGGCAGTAGTGGAAGCGGCGCACAAGGCGCTCGATGAGTGGGGATATGGGTTATCGAGCGTGCGCTTTATCTGTGGGACACAATCGATCCACAAGCGCCTGGAGAAAGCGCTGAGCGATTTTCTCGGGACGGAAGACACGATTCTGTACACGTCTTGCTTTGATGCGAACGGTGGATTATTCGAGACCCTAATGGAGGCGGAAGACGCGATCATCAGTGACGAGCTGAATCACGCCAGCATCATCGACGGAGTGCGGCTTTCGAAGGCGCAGCGCTTCCGCTACAAGAACGGGGACATGGCGGATCTCGAAGTCAAGCTCAAGGAAGCGAGCGGGCTGCGCAACAAGATCATTGCCACGGACGGCGTCTTTTCGATGGACGGGTACGTGGCGAAATTACCGGAGATCTGCGATCTGGCCGAGCGATACAACGCCATGGTTATGGTAGACGATTCGCATGCGGTTGGATTCATGGGCAAACACGGACGGGGAACCCATGAATATCACAACGTGATGGGCCGGATAGATGTCATCACAGGGACGCTTGGCAAGGCATTGGGCGGAGCGAGTGGTGGCTACACGAGCGGGCGCAAGGAAATCATCGAGCTGCTGCGGCAGAGATCGCGGCCCTATCTGTTTTCTAATTCCGTAGCTCCGGCGATCGTTGGCGCGTCGTTGAAAGTGCTAGAGCTGTTAAGCGAGACCTCCGATCTGCGGGAGCGGCTGTTCTCAAATACGAAGATGTTTCGGGACCGGATGACGGCAAAGGGATTCCAGATCCTTCCGGGTGAACATCCGATTGTGCCGGTGATGTTAGGCGATGCTTCGCTGGCGACCAAGATCGCAGACGCACTGCTGAAACGAGGCGTGTATGTGATCGGATTCTCCTATCCCGTCGTTCCCCAGGGAAAGGCACGGATCCGGGTGCAAGTCTCGGCGGCGCATACGCCCGAAGAGCTGGAATTTGCGGCCGAGCAGTTTGGGGAGTGCAAACGGAGTTTAGGGATCTGACGAGATGCTGCGCGCCGCGACCGTCGCGATGAGCGCGATCCTCTGTGCAGGAATCGTGTGGGGGCAATCAAATGAGCATCGCACGATCCTCCTTTGGCCGGAGGGTGCTCCGGGCGCACAGGGCGAAACGGAGGCGGACACACCATCACTGACGCTCTATCCGGCTTCGGACGCGAACAAGGTTCCGACAGGAGTTGTGGTGTGTCCCGGCGGCGGATATGTACATCTTGCGATGGATTACGAGGGGTTTGAAATCGCGGAGTGGCTGAATAAACTGGGAATTTCCGCTTTCGTTTTGAGATATCGGCTGGGCCCGAAATACCACTACCCGGTTCAGCTTCAGGACGCGCAACGCGCTATTCGATACGTCCGGCTGCATGCGCAGGAATTTGGAGTACAGCCGGATCGCATTGGAATTTGGGGCTTCTCGGCAGGCGGGCATCTGGCATCGACTGTTGGGACGCATTTCGATGCGGGAGACAAGGGCTCCAGGGACGTGATTGAGCAGCAGAGCTCGCGGCCGGACTTCATGATTCTCGCCTATCCGGTTATCACGATGATGGACCCGTACGTGCACCGGGGCTCGTTGCACGCGCTTTTAGGAGATGATCCTGATCCGCGCCTCGTCCGGCTTCTATCCAATGAATTGCAGGTGACACGGCGGACCCCCCCAACGTTCTTGTTCCATACTGCGAATGACAACGTTGTACCGGTAGAGAACAGCATCGAGTTCGACGAAGCTCTCAACAAAGCCGGCGTACCCGCGGAAATGCACATTTATCTCAAAGGCCGCCACGGCGTGGGGCTTGCGGCGGACGATCCGGTCCTGCGCACGTGGCCGGACCGGCTGGCAGATTGGCTGAGAGTCCAGGGACTGCGATAGACTGCCGGGGTAATTCTTTCGAAGGGAGGTTCATATGGCTGAGCGGGATTCCAGGCGCGGTTTTCTGCAGAAATCTTTGATCGCCAGCGTTGGGTTGACAAGCCTTGGGGCAGGCAGTCCGGGGATAACGGCGCAGGAGCATAACGCAGCTCGAACTACGGCGGAGTCGCCGATTTTGCCGCTGAGCGAACCAGCTCCGAACAGCGAATGGCGCAACAAGCAGGCAGGCATGGCCTACAGGCGGCTGGGGCGAACGGGTTTGATGATCTCGGAAATTGTATGCGGCGGAGACCCTATTGGAACGGACAATTACAAGCACTTGGACCTGGCCTTGGAAATGGGGCTGAACTATCTCGATATGGCCCCAGCTTATGGAAACGGCGATTGCGAGATCGCATATGGCAAATTTCTGGGAGGTCCGGCCAAGCGAAATAAAGTTTTCCTGCAGACCAAGGTGAGTGCGTTCGGTCGTCTGCGGAACCAGTTATATCGTGAGATTTTCAACAGCCTGCCTTCGGAAAAGCAGCAGTCCATCATGGCGCGAGTGGAAGAGATTCGCCGGACAAATCTCGCTGAGAAGCCTGGTTACTACTTGACGTACTTCCCGGGGCAGCACAATCAGTTCGAAGGCGCATATCTCAGCAGCGCCATGATGCCGGATTACGCTCACCTTGTCGAAGGCAGCCAGCAGTTTCGTAAGTGCATTACGGATTCGTTAGAAGCCAGTCTGCGGCGCGTGGGTACAGACCATTTCGATCTGTTGATGTGCCCTCACGGCGCGAATACCCCGGACGAGCTCGACAATCCCCACATATACGAAACTTTCTTGGAACTGAAGACGCAGGGCAAGGTCCGGTTTCTGGGCGTGACATCGCATAACGACGCAGCGGGAGTGCTTCGCAAAGCGACGGAACTAGGTCACTACGATGCCGTGCAGATGGCATACAACGTCATCAACGGAGGCTACGTGGACCAGGCGATTCTGGATGCGGCTGCAAAGAACGTAGGAATGATCGCGATGAAAACAGCGCATGCCGTGGCAACACATCACAAGGAGCTGCAGCCCATTCCGCAATGGCGTATCGACAAAGTGAACAAGATCATTCCCGGCGATATGAAGCCGCCGCTGAAGGGCTATCTCTGGGTACTGCAGAACCCGTGGATCTCAGCGGTCAATTCGAATCTGTGGGATGAGACCTTCGTCCGCGAAAACCTTGGACTCGCCGGCAAGAAAGTGCAGCTTCAGCAGGTTTAAGCTGTATCTCAATTTGTCGCGAGTGAAGCCGTTGAACCCTTACGGGCGCTCTTTCAGGATGCGACGGATGTTGCGTTTCCCATGAAGGACAGCAACGACTTGAAGCGGGGACGTATCTGGCCGGTAAACAACGGTGTAGTTGGGATAGCGAGTCAGTGTCCAGAACCGGAGTGAACGGTTTGTAAGATCAGGCCCAAGGTGACCCCGCGATCGACCTTCGGCGAGAAACCCGCAAGCGTCATAGATTGCCTGCTCGACGCGGTCCGCCGCGGTTTCGGTGGCCTCCGCAATGTACGCCCAGATCTCGAAAATGTCGGCCTTGGCAAGAGCCGTGAGAGCATAGGCCCTCATTGTCGGCGCGAACGCTGTTCACGCCATTTCTCTTTCATAGCCCGAATTTCACGATGCGCTTGTGGGCTGTCGATAAGCTCCCCGCGTTCCGCCTGCTGATAGCCTTCCTCGATGTACGCCGACAAAGCGCGGCGCTCGTCGTCGTCCCAGCTTTCCTCAGCGTCCTGCGCCTGAAGAGCGCGGCGTAACACGTCCTCCGCGTCGGCATAGGCGCCGCTGGAAAGGCGCTTATTAATCAGCATCTCAAGGTCGGGGGGAAGGGTCAATTGCATATCGTTTCGTTCTCGCTTTTCATCGTAGCTTTTTGCCCGTGGTTCGGTACGCGCGCCAACGGCATCGGCCGGTATCGCGGTTAAGGCTAAGGTTGCCGCGAGTTACGCAAGGCGGTCGACGATCCCCTTGAGGTCTGTTGGATTTGCTTCGACCGCGCCACGGGAAAGATTGGGGCCGATCGCGAGTGCTTCACGATGGCCTTCGAACCAGACGAGAAAACGGGCTTGATCAGCGCCGGGTAGCCGCTGCTGGTTGATCCAGGTGTAATAGCTGCCCATATCGGCGTCGACGAGAGAGCCTCGTGGATCTGGCGTTGTGGCTTGGCGGTTGCCCGCGAGGAGCTCGCGCATGGATTGCTCACGGACGCGAGGTGCAAAGCGAGCCAGAAGAGTCAACGGTTGAGCCCGTCGTAAGACCTCGCGCGCTGACCATTGAACAAATGTTGTGCTGAACAACTGGGTGCCGGATCCTTCCGTCAGGATGCTGATCTGAAACCGGTTAAGAACGGCTGTATCACCCCAGCCGGTCATGCCGAGGTCTTCCGGTCGCATGGAGGCCAGCATCGTGCGGAGCACTTCCGGGCCACCACCGCCCGGCTGCATGACTCGCCGCATCTTATCCACTAACGTTGTCCGAACGGGAGTGAGGGAAGTGTAACAGACGGAGGTTACGGATGCAGGTATGGGTTCATTACTACCGCCGTCGATGTACCAATGCCCGAACGGCAGGGGCTGCGCCGCTGCTCTCGCCGCCACGGTATCGAGCAGAATGCGGCAGCCATTCTCCGGCTGGACGTTCGTGAAATACACGCCTTGTGGACGGAGCTTTCGGAAAAGCGGATATTTGTTTTCGCCGACGCCCTGACCCACAATGGCGATGCCGAGCCGGTGTGTAGGCGGGGCCGCTTGCGGAGTTGCCGCATTCAGCTTGCTGATGTATTCAATCGACGCGCTGCGAAATGCATCGATTTGATGCGATGCCCACAGGTGCGCCGTGAGTTTCTCGGAAAACTGTTGCGGCGAGTTGAGCCAATCGAATCGAATTAGGTCGTCCGATACGTGGAGGCGTGCAAACGGTGCCATTGCTTGCGCGACTTGGTCTCGCGACAGGGCCGTTAGATACGAGAACTGATTATCGAGGTCGCGGCGCTCTGCCGGAAACTTCCAGTCATAGGCAATTACCTCGCGTAATAGCAGCGGCAGGAAGGATAGCGGGAGCTGCTGAAGCAACGAAACGTGGCTGCTTGCCAATTGGCGCGCCAGGGGTGGATAGCTCGCGAAGGATTCAGGCGTCAGCTCGGCAGGCAGCATTTACGACACCTCGGAAATCGGATTGCCGTGCGAAAGTTGGGCTGAGAAACCAAGTACAGACCCCAGCGTGGGGACGAGATCCACCGATTCGACAGCGCGATCTATTACGACATTCTGGCGAATGCCCGGGCCGAGCACCATCATCCAGGTTGTGCGCGATAACGGATCACCGGTTCGATGGTGCTGAAAACCATTGCCACCGGCATCGTTATCCGAGTCGCGGCCGAAATCAGGAAGGATGAACAGGGTAGTTTTGCCCGCGTACTCAGGGTCGCTTTGGATGGTGTTCCAAATTTCAGCGCAGAGACGGTCGGAACGCTGAATGCCTTCGATGTAGAGCGAATAAGCGCCGGAATGTGCGATATCGATGTCGTGAAGAGTGATCCAGAGCAGGCTCGGCGCGAGTTGCCGCATGAGCTGGCGGGCGATGTATACCGAGAGCTCGTCAGGGCTCGCGAGGCTGCGGGCGTGCGCAGTGAAATCGCTAACCGACAGCTTCAGGATTTCAGCCATTTGCCGTAGCTCAATTTCGTTGCCGCTGAGTTCCGGCGTGTAGAGCGGGGTTTCGTAGTTGTCGCGCAGGAGATGCTCGTACTGGCCTTCTCCCGCCGAGGAAAGAGCCGCTGCGAGAAGCCGTTTGGGAAGAATCACCCCGGCGCCGAGTCCTCGCCCATATCCGCGATGATCGCTTTCACCAATACGATTGAAGCCGTTACTCGGGGCAACAACCCACGCGTCGCTGGCCGGCCGCTTCAGCTCTCGGCGGAAATACTCAAAGACTGTCGGATTGTCTGGCGGCACGGCGGCGAAGTTATTGAACGTCTCGTAAACGCCGGTGGCGAGGCTCGCGGTGGCCACATAGTGACCAAGAATGCCGCGGTTCACCACCTGAGTGAAGAACGTAGATTGCGGGATGAGCTCATTCAGCAGATGCGGAATGTTCTCCTGACCTTCGGGCATGAAAGTCTCTTCGTCGCGCGCGCCACCGCCGAAAGTGACGACAACAACTTTTCTGGTCCGTGGCAGAGCGAGGGCGCGAAGCGGGGCAAGACTGAACAGAGCTGCGCCTGCCGTTGCCCCGGTGATGCTGCGCAGAAAATCCCGGCGATGCGTGCCGACGGCCTGTGTCATCTCACGAGGGCTGCCGGCCCCGTTCAGGAGACTACGATAGAAATTCAAGTTAGCTCTTTAGTTAAGTCTTATTATGCCGAAGATCAAGTCATATAATGCCGGGCGGACTGAAGAATGAGAACACGTCTTTTTCTCCCGGTCAGTTTCGGACTGCTGCTAGCTGTGTTGGCGTTCAAGCCATCGAAGAAGTTGCCAAACCGTAATGGGTGGCCGGTGTACGGCGGGGCGCCGGATAATATCCACTACTCGACGCTGAAGCAGATCAATCGCAAGAACGTCAAGGATCTCCAAGTGGTCTGGACCTTTGACACCGGAGATGCGTTCCCGGGCTCAGAGATGGAGTGCAATCCGATTATCGTGAACGGCATCCTGTACGCGACCACGCCAAAGCTCCGGGTGATTGCTCTTGATGCTGGCACGGGCAAGCCCAAGTGGAGCTTCGACCCAAACGAAGGTCGCCGCGTTAGCAGCAAAATGCGGAACCGGGGCGTGGCGTATTGGGAAGGCTCGAATAGCGACAAGCGCATTTATTTGACGATCCGGCAGTATTTGTACGCGTTGAACGCGGAGACCGGAGAGCCGGTGACAGAGTTCGGCGACAAAGGAAAGATCGATTTGCGGTGTGACCTTGGACGCGATCCAGCGCAGTTGTTCGTTTCCGACACGAGTCCCGCGATCGTATACAAGGATTCGCTGATCGTCGGGAGCATCGTTCCTGAAACTCTGCCTGCCGCGCCCGGAGACATCCGGGCTTATGATGCGCGAACAGGCAAACTGCGCTGGAGCTTTCATACGATTCCCCATCCCGGCGAATACGGTTACGAGACTTGGCCGAAAGACGCCTGGCAGTATATCGGGGGCGCGAACAACTGGTGCGGCATGAGCCTGGATGCTGAGCGCGGCGTTGTGTTCGTTCCCACGGGCTCGGCAGCATTTGACTTCTATGGAGCGAACCGGCTAGGAGACGACCTATTTGCCAACTCACTGATTGCTCTGGATGCCAACACAGGCAAGCGACTGTGGCATTTTCAAACTGTCCGGCATGACGTGTGGGACCGCGACCTGTCTTCGCCACCCGCTTTGGTGAGAGTGAAGCACGACGGGAAATGGGTGGATGCGGCTGCGCAGCTCACAAAGTCCGGATGGGTTTACCTGTTCGACCGCCAAACAGGACAACCTCTGTTTCCGGTGGAATATCGCAAGTACCCGAAGAGCGAAGTGGATGGCGAAGTGACTGCGGACACGCAGCCGCTGCCCGTGAAGCCGGCCCCATTTTCGCGGCAGATATTCACGCCCGATATGGTTACCGACCGCACGCCGGAAGCGCACGAGGCAGTGCTGAAACAATTGCAGGGTTCGGTCAGCGCGGGCCAATTCGTGCCGCTGAACCTGAAAGGAACGATTGTCTTCCCTGGGCTGGATGGCGGCGGCGAGTGGGGCGGCCCGGCTTTCGATCCAGAGACAGGAATTCTGTATGTGAATTCCAACGAGATGGCGTGGAATCCTCATTTGATCGAGCGTGGTCAGAGCGTCGCACACAGCGGGAAGGAACTGTATCTGAACAACTGCGCAACCTGCCATCGCGGTGACATGAAGGGCAGCCCGCCTGAATTTCCATCGCTCGTGAACATTGCCACCAAGATGGACGAAAACGAAGTGATGAACATGATGGAGCAAGGCTCGGGAAGAATGCCGTCATTTTTAAACCTTCCTTCTTCAGACCGGCATGCCATCATGCGCTATGTCGTGTACGGCGAGGATATCCCGGTGGGAGCTGGTCCGAGAAAGCCCTCACCTATCGACCTTAAATATCAATTCAGCGGTTACGACAAGTTTCTGGATCCTCAGGGCTATCCGGCTGTGAAGCCGCCGTGGGGCATGTTGAGCGCCATCAATCTCAATACAGGCGAGTATGTCTGGAAAACACGATTCGGTGAATACCCGGAACTAGCGAGGCAGGGTGTTGCTTACACTGGCAGCGAGAATTACGGCGGCGGAGTGGTTACCGCCGGAGGTCTCTTCTTCATCGCGGCCACGAGCTACGACAAGAAGATGCATGCGTACGATAAGGCAACGGGCGAGTTGCTTTGGCAAACAGTATTGCCGGGTGCGGGGAATGCTACTCCCGCCGTTTACGAACTGAATGGCAAAGAATATGTGGTCATCGCATGCGGCGGTGGGAAATCTAAAGATCCGCCTGGCGGATCGTATGTCGCGTTTGCCTTGCCGTCCAAGCGATAAGCTGCAAGCGTACCGAGTTTTTGGGGGAGTCTTTATGAACCGACGAACATTTGCAAAGGATCTGGCGGGAGCGGCAGTGGGAGCAGCAGCGCTGGGGAAGGGGCCCGAGTTGGCCAGAGCCGAACAAGGTGAGGGAGGCGCAAACGCACCGTACAAGATCTCCGTGATGCTTTGGACGATACTTCGCGACAAGCCTTTCGAACAACGGCTGGAGAAAGTTGCCGAAGCCGGCTACAACCAAGTCGAGCTGGTAGGCGAATACCGGAAGTGGTCCGACGAGGAGTTCAATCGGGCGAACGCGAAGCGCAAAGAGCTCGGAATACGATTTGACGTCACAGCGGGGCTGCGCCATGCGGTGGGCAATCCCGCCGACCGCGACGCCATGCTTGCGGATGTGAAAAACGAACTGCCGATCATGGAGCGGATTGATTGCCCGGCCGTGATCATCATGTCCGGCAATGTAGTTCCGGGGATGGCGCGAGAACAGCAGCATCAGAGTTGCATCGAAGGGCTGAAGCGTGCGGCGGCGTTGGTGGAAGGCAAGCAGATCGCGGGTGAAACTGTCAGGTTGCTGCTCGAAAATATCGATCCGGAAGAGAATCCGAAGTATTATCTGACTTCTGTGGCTGAAGGGTTCGAGATCGTCCGGGCCGTAAACCATCCGCAGGTTCGCCTGCTCTATGACTTCTTTCACGAGCAGATCTCAGAAGGAAATCTGATTGAGAAGTTGCGAAAAAACATTGAGTACACTGGACTGGTTCACATCGCCGACGTACCGGGGCGTCACGCGCCGGGAACAGGCGAAATTCATTACGACAACATTTACAAAACATTGGCGGAGCTGAACTACTCGCATAACGTTGCAATGGAATTTCTGCCACTTGGCGATCCAGTAACGGAGTTGCGCGCCGCAAAGGAACAGGCGTTACGGGCGGGAAAGAGCGCCTGAAGCGTTACTCAAACCGATAGACCACGACCTTTTCAATGCTGGTAGTTTGGGGAGCAAAGCGCCAATACTGGCCCTGGTCGTTTTCGTCTCCATTTAGCCGGCGGCCGGGCGTCCATACTGTACTTGCAAATTTGCCTTCCTCCACATAACCGATTCCCGCGTGCGCGGGGCCGGCTGAACGAGGCTCGAACTTGACGCGGAAACCCCGGCCCGCTCCGACAAACTCGTTCGGACCAGTGGCGACAATAAGGCCGAAACCCTTATCCGCGCTGGAACCAAAAATCTCGTCGAGGCTGATAAAAAGAAGATAGCCATTCATGACTCTTGAGACGCTTGGATGCGATTTGTCGAGAACAAAGCCCGTCGTTTCGTCCGCTCCCTGGTGCTGCAAGATGAGAGGCGTGAGTTGGGCCAGCACTTCATAGCTGTTGCCGAGATCATTCTTCTGATCGTTCCAGGAATCGATACCGAACGGCGAAAAACAAATGGCATCGTGTTCGCCCAGAGCATAACAGGCATTCGCTTCTCCGGTCGCGCCGCCCGCAGCCTCCGGGATGAACAGCGGATTCCCAGCGCGATGGTACCGATCGCACCATTCCGCGAAATTCGGTGCGTAAATATCCGGCGAATAGATATCGATTGCGGAGCCCGCGGCTTTCCAAACGTCGATAACGCGGGGTTGTGGACCGCCGCTCGGATAGACGCCGGGAGTGGCATCCTCTCCGGCAAGCCAGGTGTTCACATACATTGGCAAGGAATATTCAGCTTTACCCGAGGCAGCGACATGATTCACATAACGGCCGTAATTCCAGGCCATAAAGATTTCATCGGCGCGCGGGGTGTTGCCGAAGACCTCCGTCCACGTGCCAGATGTCTTAGCTCCGTTCGAATCCCAAAGCTCACGCAAGTCCGGGTACAGCGTGTCGTGATGCTTCCGGAGGTGGCTGGTCAGCTCCGGCGGCACGGCGGAAGCGAATGCCTTATCGGCAGCCGCGGAATGGTCGCGAGTATTACCTAGCACGCCAACTTCGTTTTCAACCTGCATCATCAGCACCGTGTGATTCTGACCATCGAGCTCGCGGATATGCCGCAGCGTTGCCGCGAACGCTCTTGAATCGGCGTCCATGGTGGCGCGTCCCAGAGTGCTCAGGATTTCGACTTCGTTTCCGTTTTCCTCGACGCGCGGAAACCGGCGAGTGTCTCTCTTCAACCAAAGTGGCGCGTAGCTGGACATGCCGTTCTTCCAACTTGCGAGCCAGAGAAAGACAACATGGAGATTGCTTTCACGGGCTTGCTGGATCAGGCCATCTACTAGCGCGAAGTCGTATTTGCCCTCCTCCGGTTCGATCAGTTCCCACGAGAGCGGAGTCAATACCGTATTTAGAGGGATCGCGGCAAGACGCGGCCAGATTGGCTTCATGTAATCGAGGCTGGACGAGCTGGAATTGTGTATCTCGGCGCCAAGAATCAGAAACGGTTTGCCGTTGACCATCAATTGGACTGCGGTGCCCCGCCGTTCGAGGTGAGGCGCGGAGTCAGTTTGGGCTGAAACGGATAGGCACAGCAGAAGAAGACCAAGATGAAGATATCGGGCCCTCATTTCATTGAACTCGATGCAGCAGCACAAGCGTGCTGTCGAAGTCTCCTTTCAACTGGAGTTGTAAACCGTTCTGCATAAGCCATGCGCCGCTGGCCTCTTGTTGCTGGTTCGGCAGTTTGTTGTCTATTGACTCGACCCGGTAAGTCGCATGCGCATCCAGGCCTTCCAAGTAGATGATCGGCGGCACGGTGTTGTACTCCTGCGAATGGCGGAAGCCGAAGAGAACTGCTTCGGTGCCGTCCCGCGAGACGTACTCGTTTGCCGTAGTGTCGCTTGTGCGGGGAGAGAGAATCCGATAGAGCTTGCCGAATTGCACGGTGTCGCGGATCTTCTTATCGAGCGCGATCATTTTCGCGGCAAGCTGTGTATCCTCATCCGTCCATTTGTTCAGGTTGGCGCCGACCCCGAGAGCGCCTTGCATGGCGACGAGAAATCGATATTGCAGGGGCGTACTGCGCTGATTCATGTTCGGTACATCTGTTACCCACGCCGACATCAGTTTCGGGGCGTACGCCTGAGAGAAGCCCTCCTGAATGCGAAGGCGGTCGAACGCTTCCGTGTTGTCGGAAGTCCAGAATTCGTCAACATAACGTAGAATGCCGAGATCGATGCGGCCGCCTCCGCCAGAGCAGGATTCGATCTCCAAATTCGGATGCTTCGCGCGAAGCCGGGCCATGATGTCGTAGAGATTCCGAACGTACTTCACCCAAAGCTCCTTTTGCTCCTCGGGCGCTACTTCGGGCCAGCCTGGTTCCGCAAACGTACGGTTCATATCCCATTTGAAGTAACTGATCTTGTACTCGGTCGCGAGCTTGTCGAGAACGTTAAATATGTATTCCTTCACGTCATCGCGGGCGAGATTCAGCACGAGTTGATTCCGCAGTTCGCTGCGCGGCCGCCCGGGGAAATTCATGACCCAATCCGGGTGTGCTCGATACAGATCGCTGTCCGGGTTCACCATTTCGGGTTCTACCCAGAGGCCGAAATCCATGCCCAGCCCGTTCACATAGCTGATCAAAGCATTCAGCCCGTTTGGAAACTTTTGCGGATTGACCACCCAGTCGCCAAGCCCGGCATGATCGTTATTGCGCTTGCCAAACCAGCCGTCATCGATCACGAAGAGCTCGATAGCCAGCTTGGCCGCTTTTTCCGCCAGTTCCTTTTGCCCGGCTTCGGTGAAGTTGAACTCGGTGGCTTCCCATGAGTTGTACAGAACGGGACGGGCGCGCGCTTTCAGCCCATGCGGCTGTATATCCGCCAGCTCTAACTGATGCAGGAGGCGGGAAGCTTCGCCGAAACCCGAATTGGAATAGCCGCCGTAGAACACGGGTGTTTCGAGCGATTCGCCGGGTTTGAGCGGATAGGCGAAATCAAAGGTGTTGAAACCGCCTGTGACACGCACCTGCTGATATGGAGTCTGCTCGATGGCGATGCGCCAGTTCCCGCTCCATGCCAGCGCCCCGAACCAGACGCGCCCATGCTGTTCATCTGCATTGCCCGGATCGATTGCAAACCACGGATTCAGGTTGTGGCCCGTGTGACCGAGGCGGCTCTCGAGTATTTTCATTCCTTCCTGAACCGGCTCACGATTGAGCTGCGTCTCGGCCGCCCAGCGTCCACTTAGATACGACAATCGATAGCTCACTCCGCGCGGCATATACCAGGTGGCCGATTGCGCGCTCTCCAGGGTAATGGGCTGATTCGTGCCGTTGCGGATGACGGCCCAGCGGCCGATGATTCCGCTGTCCGGATAAACACGATAATACAGGGTGGCTTCGATATCGTCACGGATGTCCTTCAGCGCGATCTCCAACTCGTTTTCCTGAATGCTGTGGCGCTCGTAGTGCAACACGAGATCGCGGTCGCCATTCGCGCGCGTGATCTTCAACCCGGGCTCATAATAGCGGGGACCACCCCAGCCGGGGAACTCTTCGTTTTCGAGCATCTGGTGCGGATCGAAGGAAGAGATGTCGTGAGACTCCTGTGCCGCAGGAACATCCGCGATGCGCCAGAGCGGCGCGCCCCAATACAAGTGCTGAAGCTGACCGGTGGGCCCGATCCCCATCGCATACGAGCTGTGCGAAGACGTGATCAGCCAGACTTTGCGGCTTGCGTCGTACTGAATCTGGGCAAGGGCGGCACAAGCGAAGAAAAGCGCGAAGCAGCAGCCGATTGGAAGAGAGCGCATCGAGTCGATTGTACGCGGGATGCCGCGCTCGATGATTTAATGAGGCAATACACGAATGCCTAAACTCCGACTCGCGGCATCAGCAGCGCTCATTATGTCGCTTACCTTTCAACCTGTGCTGCTGGCGCAGAATCCTGATTGGTTCCCGAAAAAGGACATGCTGACGATCGGTGTTTATTACTATCCCGAAGCATGGCCCGAATCGCAATGGGCTCGGGACATGGCGAACATTCGGAAGCTCGGCATGGAGTTCGTCCACATGGGCGAGTTCGCCTGGTACTTTATGGAACCGGAGGAAGGACATTACAATTTCGATTGGTTGGAGAAGAACGTGGATCTCGCCGCGAAGAACGGGCTCAAAGTCGTTCTTTGCACGCCGAGTGCGACTCCGCCCATCTGGCTTGAGCGTGAGCATCCCGAAATCCTTATGGTTGACGCGCGGGGGCGGACCATGCAGCACGGCAGCCGGGAACAAGCCGATTGGAGTTCGCCGGTTTATCGCGAATATGTCGCTAAGATCGATACCGAACTCGCGAAACACTTCGGTAACGACCCGCGCGTCTGGGGCTGGCAGATCGATAACGAGCTCAGTCACTATGGACGGCAATATTCGTATTCGAAAGCGTCAACGGAGAAGTTTCGCGACTGGCTCCGCGAGAAATATGGAAGCATCGACAAGCTGAATGAAGCCTGGGGCGGCACCTTCTGGTCCGAGATGTATCAGAACTTCGATCAGGTCGAGATGCCGAATCCGCAAACGCTTGTGGCGGACCCAAGCCCGCACGCGCTTCTCGATCTGAATCGGTGGTTTGCGGACGAGGCGGCGAATTACCTGAAATTTCAGGCGGGCATTCTCCGCCAGTACACGAAAAACCAGTGGATCACTACCAACTTTATGACGCTGCACAAGGATGTGGATGCATCACGTTTGCAAAAAACGCTGGATGTGTTCACCTGGACTCACTACCCGGTTCACGGCGAATTGGGAGAAGGCGCTCTCGGTTTCCGGCTGGGCAGCGCGGAACAGATGGGCTTCATGCACGATTGGATGCGATCGTTCAACGGGCTCTCCGGGCCGATGGAGTTGCAACCTGGCCAGGTCAATTGGGGCGATGTGAATCCATGGCCGCTGCCCGGCGCGATCCACATGTGGATTATGCGCGCGTTCGGAGCCGGAGCGCGCTTGGTCTGCACCTATCGGTACCGTCAACCGCTCTATAATTCGGAGCTCTACCACAAAGGTCTGGCGGAGACAGATGGCGTCACTCCCTCACCCGGCGGTCGCGAGTATGCACAGGCGATGCAGGACGTAATCAAGCTACGCCAATACTTTGATTCCAACGCCCAGGAACCGCAGGCGTACGCGAAGCGGCGGACAGCGTTCCTAATCAACTACGACAATTGGTGGGACATCTCGAACCATCCGCAAACGAGTCGTTGGAATACGGTCGGGCATTGGATGAGTTATTACCGTGCTCTGAAAAGCCTGGAAGCGCCTATTGATGTGATCACGCCCAATCGGGATTTCAGCAAATATCCGTTTGTGGTTGGGCCTGCATATCAGTTGGTCGACGAGGAGCTGATTCGACGGTTTCACGAGTATGCGAGGAATGGTGGGCACTTGATCCTGACCGCTCGTACCGGGCAGAAAGATCCGCATGGGCATCTTTGGGAGGCTCTATGGGCCGCGCCGATTTATCCGCTTATTGGAGCAAAAATTCCACGCTATGATGTGCTGCCTGTTGGCGTGGACGGACACGTCAGCTCAGCTGGAAAGAGTTATGCCTGGGGCGCGTGGGGCGATGTCCTGGAACCCGACGTGGGAACACAGGTGCTCGCGACGTACGCCGATCAGTTTTACGCGGGGAAAGCCGCGGCCGTAACGAGGAAATACGGAAAGGGAACTGTGACCTATGTTGGCGTTGACACCCTCGATGGCGAACTGGAACGTGCGCTGCTGCATCGCTTGTATCAGGACGCTGGTGCAGCTCCGGCGAATCTCGATCCGAATTTTCTCGTCGATTGGCGTGATGGATTCTGGGTGGCGACCAATTTCGCAAGCAAGTCTGAGGCAATCCCAGCTCCGCCCAATGCGCGAATACTAATCGGCCAGCGAGAGGTGCCTCCCGGCGGCGTGGCGGTTTGGCAAGAGCCGTGACGCTAACGCGGTTCTGTGATGGTCAGGACACGGTCGCAGCTCTGGTTGTCGAGGACCTGCCGCACTCCCGACGGCCAGGCAATTTCTATCCGATCAATGTTGGTTGCGGACCCGACTCCAAATTCGAGACGAAGATCGCTCTGCGACAGATAACTTCCTCCGCTACGGACCTCACTGGTTTGCGAATGACCGCCAGCAACGAGCTTGACGCGCGCCCCGACCGCGCTGCGATTTGAGTGGGTACCGGTCAGTTTCAGAATCGTCCAATGGCCGGGAGGGTTCACTGACTGCTTGAGCAAGGAAGGTGGCTCGTTTTGGTTATTAACCGCGATCTCGATGGCGCCGTCATTATCGATGTCTCCAAACGCGGCACCTCGAGACGAATGCAGCTCGCGCAGCGCGGGCCCAGCCTCTTGTGAAATGTCCCGGAATCGCCCGTTCGCGAGGTTTTGGTACAGAATTGCGTGGTCTTTGTAGTGAATGTCAGTGTGGAGATTGTCGATTTCGGGGAAAACGTGGCCGTTGACCAAAAGCAAGTCCTTCCATCCGTCGTTGTCGAAGTCGAAGAAGCCGGTTCCCCAGCCGACGTATCGAGTATTCCCGCCCAGACCCGAGTCGAGCGTCACGTCATCGAAGATGCCCTTGCCGCGGTTTCGGTATAGTGTCTCGAATTCATCCGAAAAATTGGTTCGAAAGATGCTGAGGTGCCCGTCAGCGCAGTAATCGGCTGCAGCCACGCCCATCCCGGACATGGCCTTCCCATTCTGGTCGAATGCCACGCCGCGAATCACTCCTTGTTCCTCGAACTTACCTTCGCCCTTGTTGATGTAGAGCAGGGAGGGGGTCTGGTCGGCCGCGACATAGATATCCGGCCGGCCGTCCTCGTTGAAATCGCCGGTAAGCACGCCGAGCGAATAGTGGCCCACCGGTTCGGCAATGCCGGATTGTTCGGAGACATCGGTGAACGTGCCGTCGCCGTTATTGCGGTAGAGCGCGTTGTAAGCGACGGGCAACGCGCGCGGTCCGCACGCCACCGCCATGCCCTTCCATTCGCAGAATGGAACGGACCCGGCT
>Ga0213882_10000223_pt1 | contig 22286 bp, 19 predicted proteins | sample BarmaccoBMER_R09_FD_160106 | JGI IMG/M metagenome (GOLD analysis project Ga0213882, IMG submission 160106) | Barbacenia macrantha exposed rock microbial communities from rupestrian grasslands, the National Park of Serra do Cipo, Brazil - ER_R09 ...
CGTCGGGGCTCCAGGCGCCGCCGCTCACCACGTCGGTGTGGGCGGTGAGGGTGAGCTGGGGCCGGCCGGTGGCCGCGTCCCAGATCCGGGCGGTGCCGTCCCAGCTGGTGGTGAGCAGGCGGGTGCCGTCGGGGCTCCAGGCGCCGCCGCTCACCACGTCGGTGTGGGCGGTGAGGGTGAGCTGGGGCCGGCCGGTGGCCGCGTCCCAGATCCGGGCGGTGCCGTCCCAGCTGGTGGTGAGCAGGCGGGTGCCCTCCGGGCTCCAGGCGCCGCCGCTCACCGTGTTGGTGTGGGCGGTGAGGGTGAGCTGGGGCCGGCCGGTGGCCGCGTCCCAGATCCGGGCGGTGCCGTCCCAGCTGGTGGTGAGCAGGCGGATGCCATCCGGGCTCCAGGCGCCGCTGGTCACCCCGCCGGTGTGGCCGGTGAACGCCGACATCTTGGCGGCGGACGGGCGCGCGGCGCTGGTTGGTGCCACCAGCCAGCCCTGCCGCCGCCGGTCCTGCGCCGGGTGGCACCGCAGCGCCTGCGTCTGGTACGCGGTCGAGCCGGTCCAGCGGGCTCCGGTCAGGTCGCAGTGGCGGAACACCGTGCCGGTCAGGTCGGCGCGGCGCAGCTCGGCGCTCCTCAGGTCGCTGTCGTGCACCTCGGCACGGGTCAGGTCCGCGCCGCCCAGCTCCGCCCTGGACAGGTCCACGTCCCGCAGCACGGCGTCGGTCAGGTCGGCTCCGGTCAGCGACAGGCTGCGCAGGCCGAGCCGGCGGTCGCCGCCATCGATCCACCAGCCGGTCAGGTCGGCGCCGGCCAAGCGGGAACCGGCCGGATCGTGGCTCGGGTGGCCGCCGCGGGCCGCGGCCAGGCTGTATGCGAAGGCCAGCACCGCGGCCGCATCGGCCCGGCCGGCCGGGGTGTGTGCCGCCAACGCCGCCAGGGCGGCCGTGGCGCGCGCGCCTCCCGCCGCGTCGCGTCCGGCCAGCCACTGGCCGAGGAAGTGGAGCGTCTCCGGGCTGGGCACAGGCAGCTGCCACCGTTCGCGTACCTGTTCTGGCGGCAGCTCCAGCGCCCGGCCCAGATGGCGGGCGAGAAAGTACTCGCGCAGTGAGGTGTGCGCGAAGCCGAAGGTGTCGTCGTCCCGGCGGACCAGGAACGTCGCCGTGCGCAGGTCCTCCTTCCACACATCCGGGACGCGGGCCGGGTAGTGCAGTTCCAGGTCCGGCCGGCCGTTGAGGAACTCCAGAAGCCACTGCTCGACGTCGACCACCCCCCACGTGGTGCGGCCGGAGCGCCACAGCTCGGCGGCGAGGTGCTCCATGAGCAGTTCCTTGTGTTCGGGCAGCAGGGAGTGCTTGCCGTCGTCCCGTTCCAGCCACTGGCTGACGAACGACTCGTACAGGTCGACCGCGCGGACGGTGCGGCCGGTGAGCTTGGCCCGCTCGAGCGTCTCCAACTGTTCGGCGACCATCCGCAGTGTCAGCGGTCGCTCGGCGATCTCGCGCAGGTTGTGCACGCTGTCGATGAGGTCCAGCAGCCGGTCGACGTCGGCGCCGGGCAGGTTGGCCGCCAGGTAGGCCCGCACCTGCTCCTCGTCGAAGGGCAGCATGAGCAGGGCCAGGTAGTCGGTGGTGGCCGGGCCGTCCCGGTGCTGCCCGGTGAAGTGCGTCATCTCGTGCCGGATCGTGCGGAAGTAGTGGGTCCGGCAGGACAGCAGCAGCTTGCTCGGCCGGGCCGACTTCCGGTCGGCCGGGCGGAAGCGCCAGGTGTCCTCGGTGGCACGCCAGAGTGTGCGGGTGAACACCTGGCCGGCGTGCGGGTCCAGATGCACCAGCACCTCGTCCAGCCCGTCGAAGATCAGCACGCAGTCACCGCCGGCGACCAGGTCCAGCACCTGATCGGCTGATGGGCCGGCGCCGAGGCCGCCCTGTTCCAGCAGCGCCGTCAGGATCGCCGACAGGCCCGCCCCCCCGCGCACCACGTCAGGGGAAAGGTCGCGCAGGTCGAACAGGATCGGCAGCGGCGCCGACCGGTCATGGTCGCGGAGGTCCAGCAGCTCCTGGGTGAACAGCGTGATGGTAGTGGTCTTGCCCATGCCGACGTCGCCGAGCAGCGCGCACAGGTGCCGGGCGGTCGCCGACCTGTCGGTGGCCCAGTCCAGCAGCCGCTGCACCGCCGGTACCGTTTTGCCCAGCCGCCGCGGACTCGGCTCGGTCAGCGCGTCGGAGGCGAGCGAGGTCTCCCCGGCCTGCGGCGGCACCGGCTTCACCTCTAGGGCGCGCCGATCGGCGAGCCGCCGGGCCAGCGCCTCCGAGTCCGGTGGCGGTGGCGTGGCCGGTGGGACCGTCTCCCGCAGCCGATCGTCGATCAAACCCACCACATTCTCGATGAACCCCAGGCGGGCTGTCCGGTTCGCGCGCCGGCCGAACGGCTGATCAGCGCCGTGCACGACGTCCGCGGTGCGGTCCGTGCCACGCGCCACCCTCTCCAGCGCCACCCTGATCGGCCGGCGGACCGTTGCGCCCGGATGCTCGTCCCGCCGGGCGGCGGCGCTGTCGAGCTCGACCACCACATCCGCGGTCTCCCGCAGCCGCCGCCGCTCGGCTTGGAGATCGACCCCGAGTCGGATGTCCAGCGCGCTGCTGACCCGGTAGCCGGGGACCGCGGACAGCTGCTCGGTCAGCAGCGCCACGAACTTCCGCTCGCGTCCCCGGACCGCCTCGGACGCGTTCCTGGCGGTCTCCACGTACACGACCGGGTGCAGCACCTCGGTCGCGAACGGCCCCACGGGCTCGTCTGTCGTCAGCCGGGCCGCCTCCCGGCCAGACAGCTCGGCCACCTCGTCATCGGTGACGTCCGCGCCCTCGAACCAGCAGAACCTGTCCCGCGGCGGGGCCTTCCGCTGGTCGCTCACCAGCCGCAGCTCGACGCCCGCTCCATCCGCCGCGTCCTCGAGCGCGGCCCGGAACTTGCGGAACGCATCCTGCGCCTTGGTGTCCTCGCCCCCGGGCGTCGCCGCGTCCAGCGCCCGCGGCAGCGGGATCCGGCCGTCGTCACCGATCAGATCAGCCAGCGCCCGGAGCCGGGACAGCTGCCGAGAAGTGAGGTCCTCAGCGAGCCGGTCGAGGTGGCGGAGCACCGCCCGCCGTGGTAGCCGCCGCATCAGGAGGCGTCGCTCAACACACGCTCGCGCATCTTTGTGGCGAGCTCGAGCGCGAAGCGCTCCCGACCGGCGCCCCGGGTCTCGGTAAAGCAGCGGCCGCCGGACCCGAAAAAGATCTGCCGCGCGTCCACCCCGTGCAAGTGCCGCGAGCCGTCCATCGGCACCCGCTTCAGCATCACCGGCAACACCTTGTCCACGCCCCGCCCGAACAGCCGGGGCAGCTCCTCCTCGCAGATGAAGCGGCTGCCGAAGAAGCCCGGGCTGAGCAGCAGCAAGCCATAGTCGCAGCCGTCCAACCGGGCGAGGATCCGCCGCCGCCAGTCCTCACCAAGCAGCAGGTGCGAGTCCTCCCACCAGCTGATACGCATCCCCGCCAGGCCGTCTAGATGCATTTGGCCGAGCAGCGCCTCCTTGGCCTCGGCGTCCTGGTGACACCAGCTGAGGAACATCCCGACATGCACCAGCTCCGTCACGACTGGGCCTCCATTCACGTTCTTCCGGATGGCTTCACGATAGCACCTGGTGCGCTCCTGCCTAGCGACCCACAGCCACCGAGACGACGCGGCACGGCAGCCCGGGCTCGCGGACGTTCCGGAGGATCTGGCGGGCATGGCGCCGGGGCCGGAGCTGTCGCGCGTTCTGACCGGTCTTGAGCTGTCTCGGCTGTCGGGTTTCGACTGTGTGGAGGTTCTCAAGGCGCCCTGGCCGCGAACCCGACCGCGACGGGCCGGTGGGCGGGTGTGGTCGCCGACCTGCGCCGCCGACTCGACCACGACACCCCCGGCGAGGACCGGTACCGCGCCGATGCCGCCCGCCGTGCACCCGGTGCCGCGCTGCACCCGGCCCGACCCTCGGACCCAACCTCGGCGACGCCTGCCGCCACGACCACCGGCTCAAACACGAAGGCGGCTGGACACTGCGCCAACCCCGACCCGGATCCGCCGCCCGAACCCGACCCTCACGGCGATGTTCCCCCCGTTCCGACCCGGCCCATGCCGGTTCGCTTCGTGCGATTCGGGTACCCGGTGTCCATGGTGAGCGTCGGCTACGCGCTGTCCTGTGCAGGACTTCGGGCGTAGGACTTCGGGTGTAGGACTTCGGGCCGCATGAGCCGGTGCGGCTGGCACGGCCGGCTGAGCGGGCCGGCGTCGAGCGGTTGTGGATCTCTGGCCACTGTCCTACCCCAGCTCCGCTGACCCCAGGAGCTCTTCCCGAAGTAGCTCGTCGAGCTCAGCGCCGTGCAGTGTATTGGTCTCCAACAGTCGGGCCGCAATAAGCTCAAGCCGGACGTACTGCTCTTGGAGATATGCCTCCACTTGGTCCCTGATCTCGATGGTGTCGTAAATTCCTATTTCCCAGCATAGGCGGTGCGCCAACAGCAGCTCGTCAAGCTCAGGCGGTACGGGGTCTGTCGCCCATTTCCTGAAGACGATTCTTTCCGCGAACGGGCCTCCGTATAAAACCCATACCCGGTCGAGCTCTGATGGTTCTTCGCGCAGACGCGTCCCCCCCTCTCCGTCGCTGCTATGCAGTTCGATGACAGCGACACCAAGACCACGTGAGGCGGCAATGAGGGCATGCCCGGCCTCATGCACGGCCGCCCTGTTCCGCTCTGTGTCAGCAAAGCTCATGCGCGGATCCTAGCCCTCGATGCCGGCCTGACTGAGCCGCCCCGATTGCGCCCTTCCGCTGTCTTCAACGACTGGTCTGAGCGCATACCGCTGGGAGCAGATGCGGGCTCTCGTCGCCGACGTGCTCGAGGTGAGGCAGGAGATCGGCGGTGTCGATGGGGTCGAGCGGGTCGGCCTCCGTTACGTCGATGAGATCCGAGTCCCCGGCGGCCCTGAACAGGACTGGGCGCCGTGGGTCGATCCCACGCTGCGTAGGCCGGCCAGCGTGTCGCGACTACCACGGACCAGCGCGGCTGTCATCCCTGCTCGCTCGGGTGGAGAGCAGACGGAGCCGACGTGGCTGTCAGCGCAGGACTGGTCAGCCGGACGGAGATCGCGTCGTAGCCGCGCAGGACGCGGGTGGGGCGTCGGTGGGGGGTACCGGTGAGGGCGAGGTCGGGGAACCGGCGGAACAGGGCCCGCAGGCCGATCTCACCCTCCAGCCTGGCCAGGGCGGCGCCGATGCAGTAGTGGATGCCGCTGGAGAATGCCAGGTTCTGGTCCGCCTCGGGCCGGGTGACGTCGAACCGGTGGGGGTCGGGGAAGACTGCGGGATCGCGGTTCGCGCCGCCGAGCAGCACGACGATGAACGAGCCGGCCTTGACCGGACAGCCGGCGACCTCGGTGTCCCGTTGCGCGAGGCGGCCGGTGCGCTGCACGGGGGAGTCGTAGCGCAGGATCTCCTCCACGGCGCCGGCCCACCGCTGCGGTTGCGCGCGCAGCACGTCCAGCTGGTCGGGATGGCGCATCAGCAGGACGGCGCCGTTGCCCAGCAGGTTGATGGTGGTCTCGAACCCGGCGGCGAGCAGCAGCATCGCGATGCTGCTCAGCTCGTCGAGGGTCAGCTGGTCGCCCTGGTCGTGCGCGGCCACCAGCGAGCTGAGCACGCCGTCCCGGGGAGTGCGGCGGACATCGGCGAAATGGCCGAGCATCCAGCGGTGCAGCGCGGTGATGTCGAGCTCGGTGCGGCGGAAGTCGCGGTAGCTCAGTCCGATGTCCAGCGACAGTGCCGCCCCGGCCCCCCAGTCGAGGAACTGGCGACGCATCGCGACCGGCGCGCCGAGCATCTCGGCGATCACGGTGGCGGGCAGCAGGCTGGCGTAGCGCGAGACCAGGTCCACCGGGCCGTCGGCGCTCGACTGGGCGATCTCGTCGAGCAGGTCCTCGGCGATCTGCTCGATGCGGGGACGCATGGCGGCGATGGTCCGCGCACAGAACGCCCGGGTGACCAGCTTGCGGTAGCGGGTGTGCTCGGGTGGGTTCACCACCAGCATGGAGGGGGGTTCGATCGGCGTCAGCACCGGGTGGCCGCCGAGCCGCATGCCCAGCCGGAGAATCCCGGGTACCTGGTCCAAGCACATCTGGCCGAAGTCCGGACTGCGCAGCACGGCCAGGCAGACATCGTGGTGCGCCGACAACAGCGCCAGGTCGGTGCGGACGAGCCGGCCCTGCGCGCGCAGCTCGTCGTAGCAGGGGAAGGGGTTCTCGCGGATCGTCGGGTCCATCATCAGCCGCGATCCCAGGTCACCGGCGCGCATCTGGCGCTGCACCGTCCGCCGGACCAGCCCGTGCCGAACCACCCACCGGATCCCGCGTCGTAGCGTCATCGAGACCTCCACTGCCGGGCCCCCGCATACGACGATACTACGGAATTAGACAGACGTATGTATAGTCCCGCCGAGCCGCCGACAAGGCGTGTCAGAGATCCTCGCGACGGTGGGCGCGCACGGCCCAGGCGGGGGTCTGGGTGCGTCCCTTCTCGTCGACGGCGACGGTGTGGCCGAACTGGGTAGCGAGATCAGGGGAGACGACGACCGATATCGTGCTCTGGCGCAGATCGGTGACAGTCCATCCTGCGGACGCCAGCGTGGTGCGCCGGTTCTCCGCCGAGACGCGCAGTGGGGCGGGCGGTCCGTCGACGGTGGTGTCGGAGAAACACAGCAGGTTGAGCAGGGCGCCGGGCTTGGTGGCGCGGTGCAGCGCCGTGGCGTAGAGCCGGCGCTGTTCCTCGTCCAGACAGTGGTAGAGCACGCTGTCCAGCACGGTGTCGAACCGGCCCTCATACCCGGTCAGGCTGGTGGCGTCCGCGTCCAGTGTGCGGAGGTCGAACTGCTCGCCAGGGCCGTTCCCGGTCATGGGGATCTCCTCATCGGGAGCGGTCCTGGCGAGCAGACTGTGGGTCAACGACCATTGACAGGACGATAGGCACGACGGATTGGTAAGTCAACAAGCGTTGGCCTACGGTTGTCGTCATGGACGTCGGTCGAGCGCCACGGCGTTCCGCCGCGACCCGCACGGCGATCCTCGACGCGGCACGCAGGCGGTTCGCCGCTGATGGCTACCAGCGGGCCACCATCAGGGCGATCGCCGCCGACGCCGGCATCGACCCCTCCATGGTGATGCGCTACTACGGCAGCAAGAACCGCCTTTTCGCCGCTGCCGTGGACGTCGACCTGCGGCTGCCCGACCTGGAGGCCGTCGTGCCCGAGCGGCTCGGCGAAGTGCTGATCCGGCACTTCCTCACCTGGTGGGAACACCCCCCCGGCAATGAGACGCTGCTGACCTTGCTGCGCTGCGCGGTCACCGACCCCGACTCCGTCGCGGGGCTACAGCAGATCTTCGCCGAGCAGGTCACCCCTGCCGTGCTTCGTCTCGGTGACCCGGCCGACGCCGCGTGCCGGGCCGGCCTGGTCGCCACCCAGATCCTCGGCCTCGCGCTGTGCCGCTACGTGCTACGTCTGCCCCCCGTGGCCGCGCTTTCCCCGGCGCAGCCCATCACCGAGATCGCCCCCACCATCCAGCGCTACCTGGCTTCCACGCCGTCGGGATGTCTTCCCCCAACCGATGAGGCCGTCACCGCCTGACCAGCTGGGCTGCCATCGAAGACTACCCAGTGCAGCGTGGAGGTCTCATACTGCGACCAGAAGCACCAGCAGACTACGCTGAATGGCTGACTATGTGACCTCATTTCGCGTTCTCTGAGTGACTTTTTGATGGTGCGTCCGATATATATAGCCTAACCATCACTCGATGGACTGACGGGGCATCCGGAGGGTTCGATGTTGAGCAGTAGGTGGCGGAGCTGGACTCTGGTCCTGGTGGCTGTCGGCGTCGGTGGACTTGCGGGATGCACAGGCGGCGGGACGCCGGCGGAGTCCGCAGCATCCGCGTCGGCGCTCGCGGAGCCTGCACAGCAGGTGAGCGCGGCGCAGGCCGCGACGGGTCTGCGGAAGATCGAGCGGATCGCCAAGGAGATCGCCCGGGTCTCGGCTGCCGACAAGGCTGAGGCGGCCGGCCTCGATGGCCGAATCGAGCCGATCTGGAAGCCGGTCGAGGATACCGTCAGGCGCAACGACCAGGACACCTACCTCGCGATGGAGGACGGCTTCGTGGCGCTGGAGAAGGCTGCGGGCGGTGGGGACGCCGCGTCGGCGGACACGGGCTCCGCCGGGATCTCCTCAGCGGTGCGGGCGTACCTGGCGAAGTACCCAGGATGATCGGGCGCCGGCTGCTCGGTGTGCTGCTGGCGCTCGCCCTCCTGACGCCGGTCGTCACCATGGTGGGCTCCGCGAGCGCCGTCGCGGCACCGCGGGCTGCCGCCCAGCGGCAGGCGGTCTCGCGTGCGGAAGCGATCCACCAGCTGACCATGGTGCGCGCGTCGATCGACCAGACCCTGGAGCTGGTCGAGCAGGGAAAGATCGGCCAGGCCTACGCCCAGGCCAAGACCGGGTACCTGGACCACTTCGAGTACGTCGAGGTGTCGCTGCGGGTGGTGGCTCCGGACCTGACCGACGATGCCGAGACGCAGTTCGCGGAGATCCGCGACCTGGTCAGGTCTGGGGCGTCGGTGGGTACCGTGCGGGCGAGTATCGTCGAGTTGCGGCGGCTGATGGATGACATCGAGCGGCGGCTGACCGACACCGGCTTCGCCGCTGTCACGGTGGTGGCCGGCCAGTCTTTCCTGGTCATCTTTCGGGAGGGCCTCGAGGCGGTGCTGCTGTCGACCGCCTTGCTGGGATATCTGGAGGCCACGAAGTCCACTCGGCATCGCAGGCCCATCGCGTGGGGAGTGATCCTCGGGCTGGTGGCTACCGCGCCGGCCTACCTACTCCTGCGGTACGTGCTCGCGATGGTGCCGGCCGGGCGGGAGGCGCTGGAGGTGGTCGTCGCGGCGGCCGCTGTCGCGGTGCTGCTGTACGTCCCCTTCTGGCTGGTCGCCCGGCCGGAGCATCGCCGCTGGATGGAGTTCCTGCGCAGCCGGCTGTTCAGCGCGGTGTCGGTCGGGTCCACCACAGCGCTGGTGTTGGTGGGGTTCACCGGGATGTGCCGGGAGGGACTGGAGACCGCCCTGCTTTACCAGCCGCTGGTCGAGTTCGACCAGGGGCTGGGCTGGTGGGTCGTGGCCGGGCTGGCGGCCGGTCTGGTGGCCTTGGCGGTGATGTCCTGTCTGATCTTCAGGTTGGGCCGGAGGCTGCCGGTGAGGACATTCCTGGTGGGCGCCGTGGCGCTGCTGATGACGACCTCGGTGGCGTTCCTCGGTAACGCGGTGCGAAGTCTCCAGACAGCCGACCTGGTCGGGCGCACACCGCTGGACGGACTGCCACACGCGCCGATCTTCGTGTGCCAGGCGTTGGGTTACTGGCCCAGCGTGCAGACCTTGGCCAGCCAGGCGGTACTGGTCGCCGTCTACGCGCTGGGGGCCACGTGGTTGTCGATGGTGCGGCCCCGCCGCGCCTGGGAGGCGCGATGGGTGTCCGGTTAGGCGCCGCCGCGGTCATCGTCGGGCACGCCTGATCATGGTACTCTCCACTCCGCAGGCCCGACGGCACCGGCAGCTGGTGGTTGTCGCCCTCGCCGCGTTCCTGCTCGGCGGCGTGCTGGGCGGGTTGGCCGGCCGGTCCACCGCGCCGACACCGGCGGACCGGGTGGCGACGGTGCGGGAGCAGGCCCGGCAGACCTCCGCGCAGCTACGCGTGCTGTCGCTGCACGTCGAAGCGGGGGCGGCGTCGTTGGGAGCCGGTGGCGACGCGGGCGCCGGCCTCGCGCTGCGGCGCGCCGAGGACGACCTCACCCGCGCGCTGGGCCAGGCCCCGTGGATCACTGCGGAACGCCGCGACGCGCTCATGACGCACCTGCACGAGCTGGAACGCGCGGCGCGCTCCGCAGCGACGAGCGCCTCCTTCGCCGCCGACGTCGACAGCCTGGCCACCGAGGTCGACACCACATTCGGCCTACGCCCCACATCCTGAACCCGGCCCGCGCGCCGGCTGGTCGGCGGACGTGTCGGCTTGGCCGACTTCATCGCCGGTGCGGCCTGCGCTCGAGTTGGCCTGGGAGCAGGGAGTGCTGAGTTGGACAGCAACCATTGACATCTGCCGGCTGCTCGTGAGACGCCGCGCCGGGATCGGTACGGCGGGAGCGATCAGGGATGGCCGGCCCAGGTGGACCAGACGGCCGCGCGGGGGATGGCGCAGTGGCGGGAGATCCGGTGGCGGGCGATGAGGGTCGCGGGCAGCCGGGCCAGCACCTCGGCGAGCACCCGCAGGCGCAGCGGCGGCGCGAAGTTGGGGGTGTCGGGGTGGTCCCGGCGCCAGGGCAGCACCAGGGTCAGCCCGGTGAAGCGGACCAGCTCCCGGGCGGCCACCCGGGCGGGGGCGCAGCGCAGCAGCACCAGCAGCCGGTTGCGCTCGTTCCAGTGGTGGAAGGCCGGCGTGCCGTGCCGCGCGGAGGCGCCCCCGAGGTGCCGGACCCGGGCACCGGGCACGGCGAGCACCCGGTGGCCCGCCAGCCGCAACCGCCACGACGTGTCGGTGTCCTCGTAGTAGCAGAACAGGGAGCGCGCCACGCCGCCGACGGTGCGCAGCGCGTCGGTGCGCAGCAACGCCGCCCCGCCGCAGAAACCGAACGGCAGCGCCCCGGTGGCGTCCCGGCCGTACCCGAGGCGGGTGAGCGCCACGCCGGTCGAGGTCACGGTGCCGTCCGGGGCGTGCAGCACGGAGGCCGCGGCGGCGGCTGCGCCATCGTCGTCCAGCGCCTGCTCCAGCACCGCGAGCCACCCCGGCTCCGGTTGCGCGTCGTCGTTGAGCCATGCCATGAACGGCGTGCTGACCTGGGGCAACGCGGCGGCCAGGGCTCCGGCGTAGCCGATGTTGCGGGTCATCCGCAGCACCTGAGCAAGCCCAGGATGTGCCGCGATCTCCGCAGCGGTGCCGTCGGTCGAGGCGTTGTCGACCACCAGCACCCGGTGCGGACGGGTCTGGGCGGCCAGCGCGTCCAGGCAGCGACCGACCAGACCGCGGCCCTGCCAGGTGACCACGACCACCGTGGTTCGGGCTTGTGCTGCCACGGGACGTGACGGTACCCGTGTCACACTCACCGGCGTGCCCAAGCTGGTGGTCCTGTTGGAGCAGCTGCTCGCGCCGGTGCCGGGGGGTACCGGGCGGTACTCCCGTGAGCTCACCGCGGCCCTGGCCGCCACCGCGCCGGCCGGCTGGACGGTGGGCGGCGCGGTGGCCCGGCACGCCGACCCCACTGCGGCGGTCATCCCCGGAGTGGAGGGGCCGCACCTGCTGCCGCTGCCCCGCCGGGCGCTCGTCGCGGCCTGGGACCGCCGTCTCCTGTGGTGGGGCGTCCCGCTGTGGCCGGGCGGTGACGCCGTGCACGCTCCCACCCCGCTGGCCCCGCCCGGTCCTCGCCGCGGCTGCGAGCTGGTCGTCACGGTGCACGACACGGTGCCCTGGACTCATCCCGAGGGGCTGACCCGGCGTGGGGTCGGCTGGCACCGCCGGATGGTCGGGCGGGCGGCTCGCCGGGCCGATGCCCTGGTGGTGCCCACCGCCGCGGTCGCCCACGACCTGCCGCGGCATGTGCCCTGCCAGGCCCGGGTGCACGTGGTCGGCGAGGGCGTCACCGCGACCGTGACTCGCCAGCCGGAACAGGCCGCCGGGATCGCCGCTCGGTTGGGCCTGCCGCCGCGTTACGTGCTGGCGGTCGGCACCCTCGAGCCGCGCAAGGGCATCGAGACACTGCTCGCGGCGCTGGCCGTGCCGCACGCCCCGGATCTGCCGGTGGTACTGGTCGGTCAGCCGGGTTGGGGGCGGGTGAACCCGGCCGCGCTGGCCAGGCGCTCCGGGCTGGACCCGGCCCGGGTGCACATGCTGGGCCGGGTCACCGACCAGGAGCTGGCCGTCGTGCTGCACGGCGCGGCGGTGCTCGCAGCACCGAGCCTGGCGGAGGGCTTCGGCCTGCCGGTGCTGGAGGCGATGGCGGCCGGGGTGCCGGTGGTGCATTCCGACGCCCCCGCGCTGGTCGAGGTCGCCGGGGGCGCCGGTGTGACGGTTCGGCGGGGCGACGCCGATGGACTCGCGGCCGCGCTGCGCGTGGTGCTGTCCGACCCCGGCGCGGCGCGGGCCATGAGCGTCGCGGGCCGGTCCCGGGCGAAGCGGTTCAGCTGGGAGCGTACCGCCCGCCGGGTGTGGGCGGTGCATCTGGAGCTGCGCCGTCGGCGTTCGTGAGTCGCCCCGGACCCCGATCGTCGTTGCCGGCGGCGCGCTGGTGGGCTGTGCCGTCACGGTCCGTATCGTCGTAAGATCTCCGCGTGTTCACCGAGCCGCGGGTGCTCATCGACGCGACGGCGGTGCCGGCCGACCGCGGTGGCGTCGGTCGCTACGTGGACTGCCTGGTCGCGGCGCTGGAAGCCGACGGTGCCGCGCCCATGGTGGTGTGCCAGCCGCGGGACGCCGAGCTCTATGCCGCGCTGGCCCCGCACGCCGACGTGCTGCCCGCCATGGCGCGGCCCGTCGCCCGGACCGCGCGGCTGACCTGGGAGCAGACCAGGCTGCCCCGGCTGGTGCGGCGGGCGCGGGTCGACGTGCTGCACTGCCCGCACTACACGATGCCGCTGGCCGGCCCGGTGGCCACGGTGGTCACGCTGCACGACGCCACCTTCTTCACCGCCCCCAGGGTGCACTCGCCGGTCAAGGCACGCTTCTTCCGGGCCTGGACGCGGACCTCGCTGCGCAGGGCCGAGGTGTGCGTGGTGCCCAGCGAGTCGACGGCTCGCGAGCTGGGGTGCGTCGCCGGCGCGGGCGTCGGCGACCTGCACGTGGTGCACCACGGGGTGGACGCCGACCGCTTCCACCCACCCTCGCCGGAGGAGATCGCCGCAGTCCGGCACCGCCTGCGCCTGGGCCGCAGCCCCTACGTGGCTTTTCTCGGCGCGCTCGAGCCGCGCAAGAACGTGCCGGCGCTGATCCGAGGGTTCACCCTCGCCAGTCGGATCCGGGCCGGCCGGATCCTCGCGGGCCGGTCTGATCCGCCGGTGCTGGTGCTGGCCGGGCCGCCGGGCTGGGACAGCCGGGTGGAGCGCGAGCTGCGGGCCGTGCCGCACCGGGTTCGGGTGGTCCGGGCCGGCTACCTCCCGCTGGCGGAGCTGTCCGGGTTTCTCGGCGGCGCGGTCGTGGTGGCCTACCCGTCGCTGGGGGAGGGGTTCGGGCTGCCGGTGCTGGAGGCGATGGCGGCCGGGGCCGCGGTGCTCACCACCCGGCGGCTCGCGATTCCGGAGGTGGGCGGGGACGCGGTGGCCTACTGCGGCATCGACGCCGAGGACATCGCCGCCGGGCTCGTCGAGCTTCTCGATGACCCGGCTCGTCGGGCGCAGCTCTCGGCCGCCGGGCAGCGGCGCGCCAAGGACTTCTCCTGGGCGGTGAGCGCGGCGCGCCACCGCGAGGCCTACCTCCGCGCCGCGGTGGCGCGTCGACGGTCCCGCTAGGTCCGCTACCCACGCCGGGGTGCACAATCGAGCGTCGTGCCCCCCGGTAACTCCGACGGCCGGTCATATGGCGAGGATCTGGCGATAGTCACGGTCACCTACTCGCCCGGCGACACGCTCGAGACGTTCCTGGACTCGGTCCTCAAGGCCACCAGCCGGCCGCCGCGGGTGCTGCTGGTCGATAACGGGTCCACCGACGGGGCCCCGGAGCGCGCGGTCCACCGCGATGGGGTGCGGTTGCTGCGCACGGGGGAGAATGTCGGATACGGCAGTGCCGCCAACCGGGGAGTCGTCGAGTGGGGACACGAGGTGGGGTGGGTGGTGGTGGCCAACCCGGACATCGAGTGGCACCCCGGCAGCCTCGATGAGCTGCTCGCGGCCGCGCGGCGGTGGCCCAGAGCGGCGGCGTTGGGGCCGCTGATCCGGCGACCGGACGGGACGGTGTACCCCTCGGCGCGGCTGCTGCCCGCGCTGGGCCGCGGCATCGGGCACGCGCTGCTCGGCCCGATCTGGCCGGGCAACCCGTGGAGCACGGCTTACCGGCAGTCCGACACTGCGCTGGGGGAGCGCAGCGCCCCGTGGTTGTCCGGGTCCTGCCTGCTGCTACGGCGCACCGCATTCGAGTCCGTCGGCGGGTTCGACTGCCGCTACTTCATGTACTTCGAGGACGTCGACCTCGGTGAGCGGCTAGGCCGCGCCGGGTGGCTCAACGTCTATGTGCCCAGCGCGGAGGTCACCCACCTCGGCGGGCACGCCACCAGCCGAGTGTCCGAGCAGATGCTCGCCGAGCACCACCGCAGCACCTACCGCTACCTCGCTGACCGGCACCCCGGCCCGCTGTACGCCCCGCTGCGGCTGGCGCTGCGAGCCGGGCTGGCCGCCAGGTTGCGGCTGGTGCGCCGCGCGGCCCGGCGTGCCTGACATGGTGCCGCATCCCGCCGCGCCCGCACCCGCGCCGCCCTCGCGCCGGAGCTGGGCACCTGAGTATCCCGTGGATCTCCGTGCGGTACTGGCTCCGCTGCGCCGCGGCCGGGGTGACCCCACGATGCGGGTGGACGCCGAGGGCACCGTGTGGCGCGCGGGCAGCACTCCAGCCGGTGCCGCGACCCTGGCGCTTCGGCGAGACGACAGCGGCACGGTGCACGCCACCGGATGGGGGCCGGGTGCGGCCTGGGCGCTGGACGGGCTGCCCGCGCTGCTCGGCGCCGCCGACGACGACAGCGCCTTCGTATCACACCACCCGCTGATCTCGCAGGTCCGGCATCGGATGCCGGGTCTGCGCCTGGGCGCTACCCGCCGGGTGTGGGATGTGCTGGTCGCCGCGGTGCTGGAGCAGAAGGTCACCGGCGTCGAGGCTCGACGTTCCTGGCGCGAGCTGTGCCGGCGCTTCGGAGAACAGGCGCCGGGCCCAGCCCCGTTGAGGGTGCCGCCCGGTCCGGCAGCGGTGCGCGCGATCCCGGACTGGGAGTGGCACCACGCCGGGGTGGACCAGTCCCGGCGCCGGGCCCTGTTGGCGGCGGCTGCGGTGGCGCCCCGGCTGGAGAGTGCGGTGGCGTTGACCGGACAGGCCGGTCGTGACCTGCTGTGCACGGTCCCCGGGATCGGGATCTGGACGGCCGCTGAGGTGGCCCAGCGAGCCTGGGCGGATGCCGATGCGGTGAGCGTCGGCGACTATCACATCCCGTCCGTCGTCGGTTACGCGCTCGTGGGCAGACCACTGGACGATGCGGGCATGCTCCAGGTCCTCGCGCCCTACGCGCCACAGCGGCACCGGGCCGTGCGCTACGTCGAAGCCTCGGGGTTCAGGCGTCCCCGTTTCGGCCCCCGGCTGGGCCCCCGCGACTACCGCGCGATGTAGCCGTGCCCAGTCGTAGCGGGCCCGTCACTTCCGCCGTCCGAAAAACCGGTACCCCGCGCCGGGCTGGGAGTTTGCGGAGTCGTCGCGGTGCCGACCGCGGCCGAGCAGCTTGCTGAGGAACCCGGTGCGACGGGATGGTGAGTCACGCTCGAAGAGCAGCACAGCGGCTTGGCACGAGGCACAACGCCGGCCCGGTGGGGAGACCATGGACGCGACGCACACCGTCGCGCCACAGAGGGCCGTGTATCGGCCGGAGCCACCCGACATCCCGGTTACCACGTCGTCTTCGCTGATTGCATGATCTATGTTCTCGGAGCCACAGGTAAACCACGTCACGAACGGCGCTCGGGTTCTCGCATGGTCCATCTCTACGCGTCCTTTGTTTGCGGTTTCATCGGTCGCGCAACCGCGCTATCTGTTTATTTATCCTGTCGCGGCTAATACGAACCAGCGCTGCACTGCTCAGGTCGTGAGAATCTGCGCGAGGCTACGTAGCTGCTCAGTGCTGCGGCTTGCGGCAACCGTCGGGCCAGCCACTGCGCTGTGTGCCACGCCACATCGGCGGGCCGTGTGGCCGACACGCTGACGTGAACCGTCCCCGTCATTGCTCAACAGCCCTTCTCGTGTGCGCCTTTCACTCTTGTGGGTGTCCTGCGCGCATTCGAAGGACATAACATAGCACATCCTGTCGCATGGGTCAATGCACGTGCAATTACGGACGCATGTGCAGAGCTGACACGGGTTGGTCGGTGCTCTGACTGCTGCTGGTGTCGTATGGTGTCGATGAGAAGGTGGTGCAATGACCACCCAGCGGTTCGGGGTACCCGCGAGAGGCCGGCAGCGTCGGACTCGGGCGCGGCGGTGGGCGTGGCTGCCAGTACTGCTGGTGGGGACCGGGCTGTTCATCGCCGTCCTGAGGGCCCTGGTGATTACCGGAAACCCGACGTTGGTGCCTTCGCTGCTGGTGCTGGGGGCGCTGCTGGTTCCGGTGACCTTCGTGGTCTACATGGATGGCCGAAACCCGGACTATGACCTGCCGCTGAGCGTCCTGTTGAGCTGCGCGCTGCTGGGTGGGGTGCTGGGCGCCGCGGTCGCCAGCGTGCTGGAGTTCGACACCATGCGACGCCTGGGCGGGCTGCCGACGGTGCTCATCGGGCTGATCGAAGAAGCCGCCAAGCTCTTGGTGCCGGTCGGAATGCTGATCTTCACGCGGTACCGGGCCAACCCCGCTGACGGGCTGCTCATCGGAGTTGCGGTGGGCATGGGTTTCGCCGTCCTGGAGACACTGGGCTACGGGTTTGTGACGCTACTCGCCACGGGCGGTGACCTGACCGATGTCGAGGGCCTGCTCCTGCTGCGTGGAGTGCTCAGCCCGGCCGGGCACGCCGCCTGGACCGGCCTCGCCGCGGCGGCGCTGTGGTGGGCCCATGCCCAACGCTGGAGACCACGCGCGCTGGCCGCCGCAGTGGGAACCTTCTTACTCGTCGTGGTCCTCCATGCCCTCTGGGATGCGACCGACTCCTGGTACGGCTACCTCGTCATCGGGTTCGTCAGCCTCGCCCTGCTGCTGCGCCAGACCCACCGCAACGTCCTCACCATGGCGGTGTCCGCTGGTGAAAGCAGGTGACGCACCGAAGTTCACTCGACTGGGTTGAGTAAGGCCGGCGGGTTGAGTATGACGTATTCATCGGGCGCTGCTCGTCCTCTTTTCTGTAGCGGCCGAGCTTGACCAGACCCATGAATGGACACGTGACAATGGGACTTTCCCGGCAGGCACACCTCAACCAGGCCCTGATGGGGATTCCGCGACGCGCGGAGGGCGCAGACCGTTCCACCCTCGCCATGACGTTCGTCTCGGCCGGGTCGTTCTCCGCCATGCTGCACTCGACAGACCATCAGATCCTGTACGGGCGCCGGGGAACCGGGAAGACCCATGCCCTGCTCTATCTGAGCAATCTCATCGAGCGCACCGGTGATGTGGCGGTGTACCTGGACCTGCGCACCATCGGCTCGGCCGAGGGCATGTACACCGACAGTAACCTGAGCCCGACGGTGCGCGGAACCCATCTGCTGGTGGACACACTCGAGGCGATTCAGGACGAGCTGCTCGCGGTGGCGTTCGGACCCGAGATCGGCGACCAGAACGCCCTGCTGCTCGCGCTGGACGCGCTGGCGGAGGCGGCGACCGCGGTCGAGGTCGTCGGTGAGGTGGAGCAGGAGACCACACTCGGTGGCTCGGCCGGGTCGTCAGGGGGCATCGAGCTGAGCGTGTCGCCGAATGCCCCGAATGCCCGGGTATCCGCGTCACGGCATGAGTCGGTCGCGGCGCAGAGCCGGTCACGGCGCACCGGAGTCGAGCGGCATCACGTGGTGTTCGGACCGCTCAGCAGGGCGCTGCGAGGCATTACCAGCGCGTTGGGCGGCGCGCGGCTGTGGTTACTGCTGGACGAATGGAGCAGCGTCCCGCTCGACCTCCAGCCCCTGTTGGCGGACCTGCTGCGGCGAGCTGTGCTACCGACCCCGGGTGTGACGGTGAAGTTCGCGGCGGTCGAGCGTCGGTCACGGTTACGCCAGTCCTCGCTCAATGGGGACTACGTCGGGATCGAGGTCGGCGCCGATGCGGCATCCGCGGTCAACCTCGACGATCATATGATCTTCGGCAATGCCCGGAGCCGCGCCCAGGAGTTCTTCGGGCAGCTGTTCCACAACCACACCAGCGCACGACTGGCTAAAATGATCTACGATCCGCCGCCGGACCCGGACAGCTTCATCGAGGCCACCTTCCGTCCCAACGCCTTCTCCGAGCTGGTGCGCGCGGCCGAGGGCGTGCCGAGGGACGCGATCAACATCGCCGCGCTGGCCGCGCAGCACGCCCGCAACGAGCCCATCGGCCTGTCGGACGTGCGCCGGGCGGCCCGGGACTGGTACCTGCGTGACAAGCAGACCGCGATCAACGCGAACGAGCCGAGCCGCCGGATGCTGCGGCTGCTGATCGATGAGGTGGTGGGCCGGCGCCGCTCCCGCACCTTCCTGCTCGACCAGCTGGACGCGCGGCACGCCACGATCGACGAGCTCTACGACGCACGCCTGCTGCACGTGCTACAACGCGGCATCGTGGACTCGAAGAGTCCGGGCACACTCTATGACGGGTTCGCCATCGACTACGGTTGCTATGTCGACCTGCACGTCAGGCCCCGCGACCGCGGCGGGTGGTTGAACTCACCGAGGGGCGTCCCGCCGGATGAGCTCAGCCTCGTCAAGGCAGCCATCGACCTGGCCACGCTCGTATGACGCCGTAGTCACCCGTCTGTGCGGGCCTGCGCCAGCAGCTCCTCGCAGGTCTGGACCAACACCTCGGCCGCGTCCCGCACAGCTCTGGTGGACCCCGGATGGGAGGCGCAGCGCCGCCAGCGAGCCAGCTGTCGTTCAGCGGCTCGGCGCACGGCGTCGGCGTCGGCGTCGGCCGGCAGCCCGAGCCTGGCCCTCGGCTCGGCACCGGTTGCCCCTAACAACTCTTCGGCCGCTTGGCGTTCCTCGCCGGCCAGCGGAAGCCTGCCGGTTCGTAGCTCATCGACGAGATCGATCTCAGTCAGCTCGTGGGTGCTCGAGTGGATGCACTCGAGCTGGTAGCGCAAGTGAATCGCTCGCTCTCCACCCAGCGGCGACGAACGCACTACAGCGTCGAGCGCCCGCAGTGCCGAGCGGGCCTTGAGCGCGCCGGCTCGGTGGACGGTGCCCGCCCGCGCGGGACCTGTGATCCTCACTCGCGGCGGCTCGTCTAGCTGGGCCTGGAGTTCGTGTGCCGCCGACCGCGACGATCCGGGCAGTGACGTTGCGCAGTCCGCGCCCGCCCGAACCAGTGCCGGTACCGGCGCTATCAGCCTGGGACTCAAAGCCCGGTCCATCGTCGCGGACCGTGAAACGCAGCGTGGCGTCCGCCTCCGATACCTGTACCTGCACCGTCACATGTGCCCCCGGTGCGTGCTTGCGCGCGTTGTTGACCGCCTCGAGGCAACAGAAGTAGACGGCCGCCTCGACTTCCGGCGGGAAGTGGCGGTCTACGGCGATGCCGTGCACCGTGACGACAATCGGCGGGTGCGCGCCGCGCAGATCGGTAGTCAACGCCGCGACGAGTCCGCGCTGGGAAAGCAGGGTCGAACAGACCCCGGTCGCGGTCTCTGCGAGCACGGCCTCCGCGGTGTCGATCTGGGTGGTGAGCTGATCCAGCCGATCCCGCGCCTGGCCGAACTGACCGCACGCGACATCGTGCTGGACGAGGCCCAAAGCGAGCCGCAGCGACACCAGATGGTGTTGTGCGCCGTCGTGCAGGTTCCGCTCCATTGTTCGCCGCTCGCTGTCCATGTCTGCGGCCGCCTGTCGACGGGAGAGCGCGATGTCCTCGGCGTGTGCGAGCGCCGCACGGAGTTGTCTCTCGAGCTCGATCCCCAGCCGGTTCACCTGGAGGATGGCGCTCAGCCTGTCCGCGATGTTCTCCAGCAGGTGACGGCGCTGGGCGCGCAGCCCCGTGACGGCGCTCCAGTTCACCGCAATCGCGCCGATGTCCTCGCCTCCCAACTGGATCGGGAGCACCACGTGTTCGTCGGCTGCGGCGGCACCGTCCGTCCATACGTAGGTTCGGTCCTGCAGCCCGGGATGCAGGACGGTCAGCCGACACGAGCTCGCGCCCAGCCCACGCCCGATGGCCTCGGCGACTGGGGCGAGGTTTGGCGCATCAGCCGACCTGGATGGGGCCGACGCGGATCGGGCCGACGGGGCTCGTGACAGCGCCGTGATGTCGGCCAGCAGGTGGTAAGGCGTCGGCCGCCTTCCGTGCAGTAGCCGGTCCACCAGCCGCGGGACGTGCACGTACAGCGGGAGGAACAGCAGCGCGACAAGCGTTGTCGCGGCGGCCGCAGCCGCCGTCTCGCTACCGGTCAGGCGAGCAGCGGCGGCCCGAATGACCACGTAACCGCACCCTCCGAGCACGATCACGAGGGTGGCCGCCAGACCGCAGCTGAACAGTTGTTCCGCAGTCTCCAACCGATGACGCCGCGTGGCCGTCACGGCGCGACCTGACCTGATCCGACCGAGCTGGATCGCGCTTGTGTCACGTCGTCGACCGGTGGCTCGAGCTGGTCGGGTAACCAGGCTCGGAGCACGGCGCCGCGCGCGCCGTGCTCGGCGAACTCGACGTCACCGCCGAGCGCCGCCAGCCGGTCGACGTCGTCGGTCAGCGCGGCGAGCACGCCCTCGGCCGGTGTGATGAGGGCGGGATCATCGATGCGGACGGCCAGCCGTCCCTGAGCATGCTCGAGATGCACCTGTAATGGCTGCTCAGCCGGTCGGCCAACGAGATGCTGCATCGCTGAGGCCGCCAGGAAGTAGATCCCCGATTCGACCTCCCAGGCCAACCGCCGGGACAGCGTCCCGGATAGCCGCACCGGCCGCGGTAGCTCGGTCGCCAGTTCGTCGAGAGCCCCATAGGGACCCTGATCCCGCAACACTGCCGGGTGCACCCCTCGGGCGATCACGCGAAAGCGCTCGAGCAACTCGTCCAGTCCGGTCCGGGCTCGCTCCAGTGCCTGCTGGGCATGCTCGGCCTGCGGCGTACCGCCGGACAGATGATCCTTGGCCTGGGCGAGTTCGGTGCGTAGCGCGGCGAGCCGGTCGGTCGTCACCTGGGTGAGTTCGGCGATCAGTCGACGACGTTCGACATCCCGCGCGCGAGTCAGCCGTTGCCGGGATGCCTGCAGCTCTGTGGCCAGTTCGTCGGCTCGCCGCACCCGCTGGTGAAGCTCAGCGTTGAGCTGGACACCGCGCAGTAACAGTCCAGCGCCGTCTGCAACGTCATGCATCAAGCGTTTGTCGGCCGGCGTCACCGCAAGCCCCGGCTTCCCGATGGCTAGCGCCGCCCGGAGCACCGACCCGTCAAGCACCGGAACCACGTGGTCCACATCCGGTTGTGCCAGCAGGGCCGCCAGGTTGGCGAGCGAATGCGGTTGCGCGCTCTCAACGGCGGGGTAGGACGCGGCGCTGACCAGCTCGTCCTCCACCGCCAACCAGACGACAGCCCGCGCGGCTCCGGTGCCCTCGGCGAGGACCCGGGCCAGGCCGGGCAGGGACTCGTCCAACGAACCCGCCTGGATCCTGGCGGCGGTGTGCGCGAGGGCGGCGTACGGGGTGGTTATCGAGCGGTGCGCGAGGCCGTGGACCAACCGGTCGATCCGGGGCAACGCGAGTGTGAGCCCCGTTGCACTGACCGCTGCCGCCATGAACGGCAGCAGCACCGCAACCGCCGGGGGTGTGACGACCAGTCCGAGGCCGTCGTCCACAACGGCGAACGCGGCACCCACCAGGCACGCGCCCGTGAGCAGGCGTACCGGCCTCGCTGCGAGCGTCCTGATCATTAGTTCTCAGTTCGCTGCGACCGCAGGTAGGTCAGGACGGCAAGCACTCGCCGGTGGTGCGCGGCCGTGTCGGCATGCAGTCCGAGCTTGGCGAAGATATTCGCGATGTGTTTTTCGACCGCCTTGGGCGTCACGTAGAGCTGTCCGGCGATCCCGTTGTTCGAGCGCCCCTCTGCCATCAACCGCAGCACGTCCAGCTCACGATCCGATAGTGCCGTGATGGCATCCTTCTTGTCACCTCGCGGCCGGTCGACCAGCCGTTTCGCCAGCACCGGCTCGATGACGATCTCGCCGTTGTTGATCCGTAAACATTCAGCCGGTACACGTTGGTGTTCTGGGTGGTGGCATGGTGTGATGACCGGCGGGCTCGTGTCGGCCGGGTGGGTTTATCGTGGGTTGCCTGGTCAGGCGGGGGCAGGGTCCGGGGGCA
>Ga0213882_10000225_pt1 | contig 22214 bp, 20 predicted proteins | sample BarmaccoBMER_R09_FD_160106 | JGI IMG/M metagenome (GOLD analysis project Ga0213882, IMG submission 160106) | Barbacenia macrantha exposed rock microbial communities from rupestrian grasslands, the National Park of Serra do Cipo, Brazil - ER_R09 ...
ATCCCAATCGGATTCCGGTCCGGCCAATATTTTTGCGCCATCGCTTCATTGATCACAACCACGGGCGCATTTCGCTGACCATCCGCCTCGGTAAACGTTCTGCCCAGTTTGAGCGGGATACGAAGCACTCTAAAGAAATCGCTGCTGACCGCTTCAAACTGGATCCGGAACGGATCGCGAGACAGCTCCGGGATCTCGACGTCCAATGCGACTCCTATATGTCCCATCGGAAGGCCTGTTGAAAGCGCAGCATCTTCGATTCCCGGGATGCTTCTGACCCGCTGCAGCATGGCGCGGTACCGGCCCGGCAAGGTGTCCTTTTTCAAGTGCTCAACAGCCGGCGGGGCGACTCCTGCTACCAGCACATGGCTGGTGCGAAACCCCGGGTCCACATTGAGTAAGTGAATGAAACTCCGAATCATCAGAATCGCTCCCGAGAGCAGAAGCAACGCAAGCCCTACCTGACACGCCAAAAAACCGCTGAGCCGGCGCGAACCGGAACGAATGATGCGAGCCTGACGGTCCGATTGCGCTGCTGCGCTTTTGGAAAGTACGAATGCGGGGGCGATACCAAAGATGATCCCGGTCAGAAGTGTGATCAGAACGGCGACCCCGAGCACTTGGATATCAATCTGGGTCTGCCCCAGGCGATGCACCTCGAAATCTGGCGGAACAAAGTGTCGAAGTAAGGCATTGCCTCCCATCGCCAGCCCGATGCCACAGATCCCGCTCACCACCGCAAGCAGGGTGCTTTCGGTGAGCACTTGTCCGATAAGCCGCTTTCGCGCCGCTCCTAATGCCGCTCGCACGGCAAACTCTGCTTCTCTGCCCGAAGCCCGCGAAAGTAGCAGGTTCGCAACATTGAGGCACGCAATTAGCAGAAGGCAGCCTACCGCTGCCAGAAGTAAGACGAACGCCCTCCGGTACTCTTTGACATCTCCGGTTCCGAGGTTCTCGATATTCCAATGCATCTCTCGTTCGGTCGCCGGATACTGCTTTGCCAGTGCGGGTAGAAGCCGTCCGAGTTCTCCGCGCACCTGCTCGACGCTCACGCCAGGTCTCAACCTGCCGACAATGCTTCCTAGCCATCCTTGCGACAGGTCGCCCTGCGGCTCGCGGCCGGGCAGCCAGGCATCGACCCCGGGCACCGGCATTTCGAACTCTTTCGGCATGACGCCTGCGATCGTGAAGGCGAGGTTATCGAAGAACACATGCCGCCCAATTACATGGGAATCGAAATTCAAATCCTTCCGCCAAGCCCGGTATGAGATCAGGGCAACCGGCGGGCTGTCCGAAGCGAAATCGGACGGCATCAGCGTCCTTCCCATTAAAGGCCTGCTTCCTAACAGCGGAAAGAGCCCACGCGAAACGTGGCGCACAAACAAATTGACCGGATCGATCCCGCCGGACAGCGTCTCGCTCTCGAAATAGCCGCTCCACGCAAGCTGGGAAAAGGAGCGCGCGTATTTCTGAAGAAACCGAAAATCGGTCAGTGTGGTCCCAATACCGCGATCATGCGCGCCGATTTTCCCGATTTCGACGACCTGTTCCGGATCTCGAAACGGCAGCGATCGAAGAAAGACCACCCGGAACGCGCTGAACATCGTGACAGCCGCTCCGATCCCGAGCGCGAGCGATAGAATCGCGACCGCCGTGAACGCTGGAGTTTGCTTGAGTTGGCGGATTCCGTACGTAAGATCTTGCGAGATTGAATCAAGGCGCGAAGTTCGCATTCCTATATGCCCCGCGCGACTAACGTATCACTTTGGTCATTGCCGGCTCATGTCATATTTGAAGCCGTGCTGACGATCCGGGCAGCCCGACGCGATGACGCGGATGCGATCTGGGCCATTCTTGAACCGGTCATTCGTGCCGGGGACACCTATGCGTTGCCTCGTGACATGGACCGGAATGACGCACTTGCGTATTGGTTCGGACCGGGCAATGAAGTGTTCGTGGCTGAAAACGAGGGCCAAGTGAACGGGACCTACATTCTGCGGGCCAATCAGCGCGGCGGCGGCTCCCACGTCGCGAACTGCGGTTACGTAACGGCCAGTGCGGCGTTCGGACGGGGAATCGCCCGCGCCATGTGCGCGCATTCTCTCGATCACGCAAAGAGGCGAGGATTTCGTGCCATGCAATTCAATTTTGTGGTTAGCAGCAACGAACGGGCTTTGCGGTTATGGAAGAGCCTCGGTTTTGAAATCGTCGGCCGTCTGCCTGAAGCCTTCTCGCATCCAGTTCTCGGCTACATCGATGTTTACCTCATGTACCGTTTGCTGTAGTCTGTGCGAAATCGGCAGGTTCGTCAACAGTTCCTTCCCGCCGCTCTCCTTCACGACTGTGTCGTTCTATCCCATCGCCTTTCGATGTTGGGCAGTCCGGTTCTTTCAACGATCAGGTAAAGCGCTGTGATTTCTTCCACATCTGACTAAGCTCGGAATCGTTGAAAACATCCGGCGCTTCGGGTGCATTCGCGCCGTATTCCAGATTATTGACCCGGCAGTTGTGCAGAGACTTCTCAAAGTACTTGATTCCATCCAGGTGCGGTGTGACCCAATCACCGGCCTTCAACATGGTATGGGCGATGCTCGCCTGAACGGAATCCAGTCGTCCATCAACGCGGGCGGGCTGACTACACTCCCTATGAAAAGATGGCGGCGATCAGGACAACGACCAGCTCGTAGCGGCGGAACGACGAGTCCTGGTTCATCTATTCGTAGCGGAGCGCCTCCGCCGGTGCGATCCGAGCCGCATTTCGCGACGGATGCAGGGTAGCGAAAAAACTGGTCAGGAGCGCAAGACCCGCTACCCAAATGCCGTCGACCCAGTGACTCTGAAAAGGAACATAGCTGATCGAATAAATCTGCTCGTCCAGCTTGAGCCAACGGAAATGGTTGAACAAGGCGGTCACGGTGTATCCCAGCGTCAGGCCGATTGCCGATCCCAACGCGCCGATAATGAGCCCTTGCAACACAAACACACGCTGAATCTGCCGCCGTCGCGCTCCCATCGACATCAGTATCGCGATGTCCCCGTGCTTCTCCATAACGAGCATAACCAGCACCACTAATATGTTCAGCGCGGCTACGAGTTCAATCAGGCTCACGGTGATGAGACTCACCGTCTTCTCGAGCTTCAGCGCATCGAGTAGCGACCGGTTCTGATCCATCCAGGTCAAGGCGATTAATTTGGGTCCGATAATTGTCTCGGCCTGCTTGGCCACTTTCGGCGCTTCAAAGATGTTATCCAGCCGGAGCTCGATGGTGTTTACCACGTCTTCCAGATCCAGAACGTGCTGGGCGGCTGGAAGCGAAGTGAACGCCCAGGTCGAGTCCAGATCATAAAGCCCCGTTTCGAAGATACCCGCGACGCGGAAATGGAACAGGCTTGGTACAACGCCGATCGGAGTGAGCTGGCCCTGATAACTGATGACCGTAACCGGACTGTAAAGGACCACTCCTGTCTGCTCGGCGAGCCGGGACCCGAGCACGATCCCGTACACGCCATGCGGCGACTCGAAGCTCTCCAGAGATCCTGCCTTGAGATGTTGCAGCATCGGCTGCATCGGCGCGCGATGTCCTAACGGTATTCCCTTCAAGACCGCCCCCGCGCCCACCAAGGGCCCTTTCAGCGCGATCTGCCCGTACAGCCCTGGGGTCGCCGCCACCACATGCGGCAGGCGCCGCAGCTTCGGCAGAAGCCGCTCCCAGTTATCGATGCCGAACACCGGGTTCCGTTCGAGAATGCTGACATGGGCAGTAGCGCTAAGCAGGCTCGATTGCAGTGTGCTCTGAAAGCCGTTGTTGATCGCCACTGCAATGATGAGCGCCCCCGTCCCAGCCGCCACTCCCAAAATTGAGATGACCGTTATGACGGAGATCACCGTTTGCTTGCGCTTGGCGCGCAGGTAACGCACCGCAACCATCCATTCAAAACGTGACATGCGAATCCCGTCTATGGCGCGAGCGATCGTAGCTTTTCAACCAAGCCAATCTCCCCTTCGGGCCGGAGAAGCGGAAATAAAATGACGTCCCGGATGGATTTGGAGTTTGTGAGTATCATCGTGAGCCGGTCGATGCCAATGCCCTCGCCGCCCGCGGGCGGCATACCATAGCAGAGAGCTCGGATGTAATCCTCGTCCATCACGTGCGCCTCTTCGTCGCCACCTGCTTTGCGAGCAAGCTGCTCCTCGAATCTGCGCCGCTGTTCTTGCGGGTCGTTCAATTCTGTAAATGCGTTTGCAATCTCCATGCCGGCCGCATAGATTTCGAATCGGTCCACAAAGTCGGAGTCGTCCGCGTTGTTCTTCGACAGGGGTGAAATCTCGGCCGGAAACTCGTAAATGATTGTTGGCTCTATCAGATGTTCTTCGGCATAACGTTCGAACAAGTCAGCCAGCGCCAGACCGGGTGACTTCTCCTGGGAATGACGCAGCAACCAATCCGGGTCTTTGAGATCCGCGAGACTCGGCTTATCTGCTCCTCGCCAGAACTCCAGCACGGCTTCCCGCATCGTGAGTTGGCGAAAGTTGCCGAAGTTGAGCTTCCGGCCCTCATAGGTCACCTCGGAGGATCCGGTTGCGTCGATTGCAGTCTGGCGCAACAGATCCTTCGAAAGTTCGATCATGCCTCGATAGTCGGTATACGCTTGATAGAACTCCAGCATCGTGAACTCGGGATTATGCTGCGTCGATATACCCTCATTGCGAAAATTGCGGTTAATCTCGTAGACGCGTTCCAGGCCGCCTACCACGAGCCTCTTTAGATACAACTCCGGCGCGATGCGCAAATAAAGGTCCGTATCGAGGGTATTGTGATGCGTTACAAACGGGCGCGCCGCGGCGCCGCCATACAGTAACTGCATCATCGGCGTTTCGACCTCCAGAAAACCCCGTGCGTCTAACTGCCGTCGCAAGGACGCGATGATCTTCGACCGCGTAACAAAAACATTTCGAACGTCCTGGTTTGCGATCAGGTCCAGGTATCTCTGCCGGTAGCGCGTTTCAATGTCTTCGAGGCCATGCCACTTCTCCGGCAAGGCCAGCATGATTTTAGAGAGAAAAACAATCTCTTCGGCATGCACCGTCAATTCGCCCGTTTTTGTGCGGAACAGATATCCTGTAACACCTATGATGTCGCCGTTGTCGAGCAGTTCGTAAAGCTTATAGTTCGATTCCCTGACCGCGTCTTTCTTGATATAGACCTGCAGTTTCTCGCCATTCTGGAGTAAATGCAGGAATCCTGCCTTCCCCATCCGGCGAATTGTCGCGATGCGTCCTGCGACGCGCACTTCGATTCGGTTCGCTAACTCTTCGGCGCTCTTCTGCCCGTATTCGGCCCAAATATCCGGAACTGCGTGTGTATATTCGAATGCGTGCCCGTACGGCTCGAACCCGAGCTCGCGAATTTGCGCGAGGCGCTCGTGGCGTTGCCGCAACATTTCATCTTCTAAGGCCAACCGGCAGTCTCCTTGAAGTCTTCATTGTAGAGGGGCATGTCATTCCTCTCGCCCCGCGAACGGATGAGGTCCTCCCGTGTTAATATGGCTTCATGCGACATGTCGTATCACAACCTGACGCCAGCAGTAGTAAGCCATTGACCGAGCCGGTCCTGCTGATTCTGACGAGTCTCGCCAACCAACCGCGCCACGGCTACGCGCTCCTGAAAGATATCGAAAATCTCAGCCAAGGCCGCGTACGGCTGAGCACAGGCACGCTTTACGGAGCTCTTCGCCGGCTGCTCGAAGCCGGCTGGATCGAGCGCTTCGAGCAGGAGGACGCTTCGAGAGACAAACAAGCGTACCGCCTGACGCCTGCCGGACGCCGCCAGCTCCAAGGGGAATTGGATCGGATGAAGCAGTTGGCGCGCACCGCGGCTGGCCGCCTCAGAACCCGCGAAAGTTGAGCTGAATATGAAAAAAATCTACCAACGTTTTCTTCGGCTCTACCCCACGGATTACGCCACGTTCTTCGCGACCGAGATGCTGAGTGCGTTCGAGCAACTCGCCGAAAAGCGTCGTGCTCGAGGAAAAGCCGCCCTGCTCCGGTTCGCCCTTAGGGAGTTTGCCAGTGTCGCAGTGGGAGCTGGAACCGAGTGGATCTCCAAGCTCACCACGGACCGTGCGATTCGCGGCCGCTGCCTGCCCGACATACGCATGATGCGGCCTGTCGGTGTTCCGCGTGAGGTCTGGTTCCGCGCGCCCTCATCGCGGAAATGACGAATGCTGGTCGGTCACCTGGCTGTTGGGCTTGCGGCAAAACGTGTCGAACCGAGGATTTCTCTTGGTACCTTGATCCTCGCGGCGATGACTGCTGACATTCTCTGGTGCCTTTTCTTGCTGCTGGGTATCGAACAGGTGCAATTCGGGCCAGGCATGGGCGCCGGGAATTATTTTGAAGCCACCAATATCGCCATGAGCCACAGCCTCTTAATGAACGCTATCTGGGCCGCTCTATTCGCCGGGATCTATTTTGTGAGCCGGCGTTACCCGCGAGGCGCACTGATCCTTTTCTTTGCAGTTCTCAGCCATTGGGTACTGGATTGGGTGAGCCACAGGCCAGACATGCCGGTCGCACCGGGCTGTCACAGATACTTCGGACTGGGGCTTTGGACGTCCGTTCCGGCCACCCTCATCGTGGAGGGTGGTTTCTGGGTGCTCGCGATTATTCTTTACGCCCGCTTCGCTCGTTCCCGCAGCCGCGTAGGTACTTATGCCTTCTGGATTGGAATTGTGTTGATTACGCTAGCCTGGTACAACAACGTTGCTGGACCGCCCCCTCCCAGCGCTCGTACCGCTCCCATCGCGAGTTTCGTTTTCTTCTCGCTAATTGTCGCCTGGGCTTATTGGATGAATCTACTTCGGCCCACGAATATTCCACCGTCAGCTATCAATTGAGCCGGTGCGAATCGCGGGCTTGTTAACTCGAGCGACATAGGACGCTGGATTCCATCTGGCGGCCGAAGAAGGGCGAGATAAGGGCTAAAGTTACACCACCGCTAAGGCAGAGCCATCCCACGGGTGAAATCCTTGCGACCGTCTACAAACGTAGAGCAATCCTCACGAACTCTACAGGAGCCCGGAGAGATTCGCGGAGAGGACTGCGATACTCGCAGCGATCTCTATTCGCTCGGGATCGTTTTGTTCGAACTGCTGACGGGCCGAAAGCCGTTTAAAGGCGATTCGTACCGCGCCGTGGAGCTCGCGCATGTTCAGACTCGCCTCCCGCGACGCCAAATAGCTGGCTGGCACCTAGCAATTAGGCCTGGAAGATAGATCGGACCTCACGGGCCACCTGCTCAACGCTGAAAGGCGATGCGAACTCGGATTGCTGACCTGAATTGCCCCATTTAGAGGCGCCAGTTGCTAACGTGAGTACTTGCGCGTGCGGGCACAGGCAACGCCAAGCAGGCGAATATTCTGGTTTTGTATCGGAGATAACTAAATCAATGGCCGCTCCTTGCTGATAACAGAAGCTGGCGGCGTGCTGCGAGTTGATTGCCTCCAGCACCCGGTAGCCATGGAGCAGTAAATGGCGGCATATCTGAGTGCGGCGTTGGACGTCAGAGTCCTGCACTAAAATGAGCTTGGAATTCATCACGGAATGAAACGGTGGGGAGTTGGGAAGAGCGGCTCAAGAGCGCAGCTATTGCAGGCGTTGAGGGGCCATGCTTCTCAGCCACGCTCCCGGGACGCTATTCCAACTCAAAATCCAGGGTATAGTTTCTTGAAAGGAGATCGGAGTGAGCCGAGGGTCAGCTGAGGGTTAGCGGGCTAGTTGGAGGAGCATGATCGCCGATCAGCAGCGGGCCGCGAACATCTCCGAGTCAGAGATTCTTGCGCACGTCGAACGCATAACTAAGAGCAGAATCTTCGCGGGCTCTCCCCGGCTCTGTCGCTTTCTCACCTGGACGGTGCAAGAAACCATGCGCAGCGGGGGGGAAAACATCAAGCAGTACGTAATCGGCCGCGAAGTGTTTGACCGCCGCGAAGAATTCGATCCGAGGGCCGATTCCATCGTGCGGACAGAAGCTCGGCGCCTTCGCCGCAAGCTTCGCGAGTATTACGAACTTGAGGGTCGTTCCGATGCTGTACAGATTTCCTTTAAGCCAGGCAGCTATGTTGCCCACTTCAAGACGCGTGACGAAGGCCCGAAGCTGCAACAGAAGCAGGCCATTGCGGTCTTGCCATTCGAGAACCTGACAGCGAGTCCGGATTTAGAGTACTTCTGCCGTGGAATGACCGAAAGTATTCAGGCTCGTCTCGCAAGTTCAGCTGGCCTAAAGGTAATTTCGAGTTTGTCAGCATTTCGATTTGAGGCTGATAGTGATCCTGCAACGATCGCGAGCGAACTGGGAGTGACGTTGATCGTGCAGGGGGGCATCCGGCAGGCGAGTGATCGTATTCGCGTTCATGCCAAGGCGGTGGAAACCGCGTCTGGAAGCTACCTGTGGGCGGGAGTATTTGATCGAAAAATGTCGGACATTTTCGCGGTGGAGGATGAGATCGCCTCTTCCGTAGCCGAGGCCGTGGTGGGTCGCCTCTCTCCGCACCAGAGGCTGCGCAGCATTGTGGTGCCTTCTCTGGAGGCCTACGAGTTGTATTTGCAAGGTCGTCAGCATTGGAGTAAATTGAGCCCGGAAGGCTGCCAACAAGCGCTTGAGTACTTCACCAGGGCCATTTTGCTTTCTCCTGGCTATGCCGCCGCTTACGCCGCTGTCGCCGACGCCTATAACTGGCTAATCTTCTTTTCCACTCGCGAGCCGCTGGATGTGATCGAGCCGATTAAGCAATCCGCTCTTAGAGCGATCGATTTGGACCCCAACTGCGCCGAAGCTTACGTTGCGCTCGGAAGCGTCGCCGCAGTCTTCGAAAGCCGATGGGACGAAGCTGAGCGCCTCTTTCGTCAAGGCCTTGAGCTCCGTCCAAGCAGCGTCCCGGCATTCATTCAGCGCTCCTTTGCCCGACTGCAAACAGGCGATCTGGAAGGAGCCCGCCTCGACCATGAAGCGGCCACGGAGCTCGATCCATTGTCGCCGCGTTGTTACCGCGCTACCGGTTTTAGGTTGTACTTAGAGCGCGATTACGATGCCGCGCTTGCTGCCTTCGGACGAGCTTTGAAACTGGGACCGGAGGTCAAACATACTCATTATTTTCGCGGTCTTGCACTGCTGCACGCAGGACGGCACAACCAGGCTGTTGAGGCTCTTCTCCGGTCTTTAAACGATTCAGAATGCGGGCTCTATATGGGGGCGCTCGTTGCTGCATATGCAGGAAGCGGACGGAAGCGGAAAGCAATACAGATCCTCCGGGACCTTGAAGAACTTGCAAGAAATGCCTTCGTCTCACCAATTGCATTCGTTCACGCCTATGCAGGTATCGGCGACTTGGATAGAGCTTTGGACTCGCTCAACCGTGCAGCGGAGCGGCGGTTCCTTGGGTTGATGCAACTCAAGCTGGAGCCTCTCCTCGATCCATTACGGAATGAAGGCCAGTTTATTGCGGCGCTGGAAAAATTGAATCTCCCCCGGCAAGCGGCATCAGCACAAGGCCGTTAACATATAATTCCTTTCCGGAGGTGTTGGATGAACGAACAGGAGAATATCGCTCTCGTGAGGAAGCTCTACGAAGCATTTTCAAGAGGAGATATCAAGACCATCCTCGACCATGTGACGGACGACATTGAGTGGAGCAACCCAGGTCCCTCTACCATTCCCTACTCGGGCGAGAGAATGGGTCCAGCGCAAGTCCGCGAATTCTTCGATCGCCTGGTTGGCACACAGGAAAATGTCAATCTCGCCATCGATGAGTTCATCGCGCAGGGCGATAAGGTGGCTACGCTGGGACGCTACACCGGCAACGTGAAGGGAACGGGAAGGGCGTTCGATTCGCTCGTTGGCCATTTCTTCACTATTCGGGACGGTAAAGTGGCGCGGTGGATCGGCTTGGGCGATACAGCGAATGCTGTCGCGGCTTACTCTACCGCTTCAGCAGCGAGCCGGTGAACAACGCGACTTCGGCTCAGAGAAGACAAGAAGAAATGATAACCCGGCGCCATCTTCTCGGTACCGCGGCTGGCGCGAGTATTCTGCTCGCCCAGGCAAAATCAGATCAAGCAACAAACCCCAAGAAAGTAGTTGTGGCAGGGGGCGGAATCGCTGGCCTTTGCTGCGCCTACGAACTAAACCGAAAAGGTCATGACGTAACAGTGCTCGAAGCCTCGGACCGCGTGGGCGGCCATGTAAAAACCGTTCGAACTGGCTTGCCAGATGGCTTGTACGTAGACGCCGGTGCCGAGCAGTTCACGAAACCAGGCTACGATTTGTACTGGTCCTACGTAAAGGAATTCAACCTCCCATATTTGCAGGATCACCGGCGTGAGCATATGCTGCGCTGGGTCAATGGCCGCATGTATTCCGAAGAGGAATTGGCGAGTCCGCGCGTGCTTGCCGCTTTCGGCTTCAACCAGCGCGAGATTGATTTCTTCAAGAGCCATCCGTGGTGGGATGCGGAATGTCTCTACCTCGATAAGTACGCCGAGCGCATCACCGACGAATATCAGCCCTTCGCCGCGGGATTGAATGAGCTGGACAAGATTAGCGTAAACGATTTGCTGAAACGGGAAGGAGCATCCGATGCGTTCGTGCAGCATGCAGGGGGTAACGGATCAGCGCTCCAGGCTGTTTGGCATGTCGCTATTTTGGAGCGGCGTGGGGTTCCCCTCTGGCCCACCCAGGTGTTTCGTTTAATCGGCGGAAACAGCTTGCTACCGGAGACATTCGCAAAGCATCTGGGGGACCGGGTCAAGCTGAATTGTCCTGTGAGGAGCATTCGCCACAGCAAGAAAGGTGTATGGGTGGACTACGGTGAGCCTGGCTCGCCTCAGACCATCGAAGCGGAATACTTGGCCTGTTGCATGTCCGCGGTCATGCTTCGGCAGATTCCAATTGATCCGGTGTTCGACGAGCGCAAGCAATGGGCGATAGCGAACATGCCCTATTACTCAGCGGTGCGCCCAATCTTTCTCTCACGTACGAAGTTCTGGCGTGAGCAGGGACTCAGTATCAATGTAGAGTTTAGCCAGCCCGCGCTGGAACATATCTGGTCCATGCCGGCCGACGTCAAGACGGAGCGCGGACTGATCACTGGAACCGCTTCGCCCGGGGTAACGGCCGAAAGAGCCCTAGAGACATTCCGGACCCATTACCCGTCGAAGAGCGACACCATTGAGAAAGCGATGGCCGTCGACTGGTCGCGCGACCCATGGTGTCTTGCCTGCGAGACGACTGCTTACCACCCCGGTGAGCTCTCAAAATTTTGGCCGGCGATTATCGAGCCGTACGGACGAATCCATTTCGCCGGCGCTTATTGCGACAACCTGAATTGGGGACAGGAAGCCGCCACGCGATCAGCTAATCGCGTTGCGAAAGCCATTGACGCGGCCTAGGCGGTTGGGTCCAGGCAAGATTCCGCTGAACCCACCGCGATCAGGTATCGGTTCGGTTCAGGACATAGCTGAGACCACCTGCGCGATACCAGCGATAGCCATAGGGCTCTAACAGAACGCAGTGGGTACCCGATTCGTCTGCAACGCTGTGATCTGCTGAGAGGATATTCGCTAGCTGAAAACGCTCCTTCTGCAAACCGGTATTTAGCCGGATCTCGCACGGGTTTGCGCTCAAGTTATGAACTACCACGACAGAGTTCCCGCGCCAATCGTAGCGAATCGCAAGAACTTCAGGTTTGCTCGTGCGAAGCACTTCGAAATCGCCCCACCCGATCTCTGGAACTTCCTTCCGCATTCGAATCATGCGCTCCATCCAGTTCAGCAACGAATTCGGATCCCGGCGCTGCTCAGCGACGTTCGCATGTTCGTAGCCGTAGGCTCCTCCGCGGATGACTTTCATCACCGGCTTGTGATTGGTTGAAAAGCCTCCTTGCGGCTCCGAGGACCACTGCATCGGCGTTCTTGCGCACTGACGTTCCGGAAGGGACAGATCATCTCCCATCCCAATTTCGTCGCCATACCGAATGACTGGCGTTCCGGGCAAAGTCATCATCAAACTATAGGCGAGCTCAATCCTTCTTCTGTCGCCCTGCAACATGGGAGCGAGCCGGCGCCGAATGCCCCGTTGGTAAAGCTGCATATCGGGCTCAGGAGCGAAGGCGGCGAATACTTCTTCCCGCTGCTTGGCGCTTAATCGTCCGAGATCCAGTTCGTCGTGATTTCGAAGAAACTGACCCCACTGCGCTGTCGCAGGACGAGGTTTCGTCGCCTTCAGCGCCTTCACCAGCGGACGATTATCTGTTGTGGCGAGCGCGTAGAACAGAGTTTGATTCACCTGAAAGTTGAACATCATCTGCAGTCGCTCGCCATTAGCTCCGAAGTACTCCAGATCGGTCTCTGGTAACACGTTGGCCTCGGCCAGAACGATCGCGTCACCTTCGCGCCAGCTTAGGAACTCTCGGAAGTCCCAGAGCATTTCATATTGCTCCACAGGTTGAAGGACATCCGGACCCTTTGTGCCAATCACGAAAGGGACGGCATCCATGCGGAATCCCGACACCCCGAGCTGAAGCCAGAAACCCATGATCTTCAGAATTTCAGCCCGCACTTCGGGATGGCTCGTGTTCAAGTCGGGTTGGAATTGGTAAAAGCGATGGAAGTACCAGCATTTCGCGACATCATCCCGCGTCCATGTTGACTTCTGGACACCGGGGAAAACGACGCCTTCCTTACTGTGCTTTGGTCTTTTCTTTGACCACACATACCAGTCTCGGTATTTAGAATGCGGATTGCGCCGTGCATCGCGAAACCAGGGATGTTCATTCGACGTGTGATTCACTACCAAATCGATCAGCACACGTATGCCGCGTTGTTCGCAAGCATGTGTGAATTCGACGAAGTCACCGAGAGTGCCATATTTGGGATCTACGTTGTAGTAATCGGTGATATCGTACCCACCATCACGTCCGGGAGATGGCTGAAAGGGCATCAGCCAGAGCGCGGTCGCTCCCAGGCCCTGCAAGTAATCAAGTCTTCGCATCAGACCCTTGAAGTCGCCAACTCCATCGCCATCCGCGTCCATAAAAGTTGCGACCGAAAGACAATACACAATCGCGTTCTTGTACCAGAGGTCGTTGATCATCCTGTTCCCACAACTAGTATTGTTTGTACAGTTGCGGCCCCGCTCGTTTTCCGCTCGGCTGCACGTCTTCCCAAACGTGGCGTTGGCAGCCATGCTAGACTCTAGCCCAGAAGCCTTGTCTGCGCTTCGAATATTCTGAACGCCGGACCCGCCGCGGTGCGAGCCTCCGGCGTTTTTTCATTTCGGCTGCGGCTGCCCGGGCCGCCATTGAACTGCATGACAAACATAAGACGAAACTCCAGGAAAAAGCAGCTTAGGTCGATGCTACGGGTGCTAAATGCTGTTTAATAGGTATTCGGGAGTATTACAAAAGGTAAGCGCTTGCCGCAGCAAACGGACACCCCGAATCTGAGCGTCTCAGCCGCTCCCGTAGCGACTTCAACCAAGACTAAAGTCGTCGTCGCAACGACAGTGATGCTGTCGTTCATTTCTTTCTGGCGGGCGGCGGCCATCGTTCTAAGCGACCTCGCCTCTTCTGCTTACTATGCCGGCGGCATTGCCGAATCGGCCATCGGTAAGTCGGCCCCCTGGTTCATCCTCGGCATCATGCTGTTCGGCTTCGCCATTCGCGCCATTTACATCGAAAGCTCGAGCATGTTCGTTCGTGGCGGTGTGTATAGGGTTGTGCATGAAGCCATGGGCGCCACGCTGGCGAAGTTTTCGGTATCGGCGCTCATGTTTGATTACGTGCTGACAGGGCCCATCAGCGCTGTCAGCGCCGGACTGTATCTCGCTGGTCTCATCAATGAACTTGCCGATCGCGCCAAGGCGACGTGGCATGTGCACCCGGACGTGTTCGCAGCCGGCTTTGCCCTTGTGGTAACGGTTTACTTCTGGCGGCAGAACATTATCGGGATTCACGAGTCGAGCGACAAGGCTCTCCGCATTATGCAGGTCACCACCGCGATGGTGGTCATTCTCATTGCCTGGTGCTTGATCACCATGGCGACCAAAGGCTTTCAACCTGTACCTCTGCCCACCCGCGAAAATCTGCATTACGGCCCGGATGCTCTCGGTTGGCTGCGTGGTACGGTCGCGCCCACCATCACCGCGGTAGCGATCCTCATCGGGTTGGGCCACTCGCTTCTTGCGATGAGCGGTTTTGAAACTCTCGCCCAGGTCTATCGCGAGATCGAAGCGCCCAAACTCAAGAACCTGAAGAAGACCGGCATGATCGTGATCATCTATAGCCTGATCTTCACCTCCCTGGTCTCGTTCTTCGCCGTGATGTTGATCCCTGACGTACAACGAGCGAAGTACCTGAACAACCTGATCGGCGGACTCTCGATCTTTCTCGTTGGACCCACCGTTTTAAAGCTTTTATTCCACGGGTTCGTCGTGCTGGTCGGCGTTCTGATCCTGTCCGGTGCCGTCAATACCGCGATTATCGGCTCGAACGGTGTTCTTAATCGTGTGGCGGAAGATGGCGTTCTGCCTGATTGGTTCCGGGTCCCGAACCGTAAGTACGGTACTACCAGCCGCCTCATCAATCTGATCGTCATCCTCCAGCTCATTACGATCGTCTTGAGCCGCGGCAATGTCGATACCCTCGGCGAAGCCTATGCATTCGGCGTGATCTGGAGTTTCGCCATGAAGGCGCTCTCCGTTCTGGTTCTGCGCTACAAGCGTCCCGAAGCGCGTGAATGGAAGGTGCCGCTCAATTTCCGTATTGGGAAGACGGAAATTCCCTTCGGCCTGATAGTGATCACTGTAGCCTTGTTTGTGCTAGCTCTGGTCAACGTCGTCACGAAAGAGACCGCCACGATCTCGGGATCGATCTTCACCATTGGCTTTTTTGCCGCCTTCACTTTCTCTGAGCGCCGGAACCACCGCAAACGTCAGCAGGAAGCAGCCGAGCAGGAGAAGTTTCGTCTCGAAGAGCATGTCGAAGTGAACGTCGAGGGCGTGAAGGTTCGTCCAGGTAACATCCTCGTACAGGCTAGCGACCCTTATCATCTGGAACATCTGGCTGCGGTTCTGCACGATGTCAAACCCGATAAGCAGGACGTCGTTGTCGTTGTCGTCCATCACATCGGTTTTCTCGGTTCCGGCGAGTTCCGTCTCACCCCTGACCAGATCTGCGGTAATCGCGAGATCGAGCTCTTCAGCAAAATCGTGAGCGTGGCCGAGAAGGCCGGCAAGCACGTTGAGCTGCTCACTGTGCCTGGCCGCGATGAAGCGTCTGCTTTGATTGCTGCCGCCCAGCAGCTCAACTCCTCCCGCATCGTAACGACCCTCTCGCCGAATCTTTCAATCGACGAACAGGCGCGGTTCGTCGGACTCGCCTGGGAACAGCTTCCAACTCCGCGGCCCGCTATCATGCTCGAAATCTTTCCTGATGGTGGGGAGCCCGTCTTTTACTCGCTCGGGCCACACCAGCCTCGCCTCTGGCCCAGCGACATCGATCTGGTTCACCGGCTGTGGACGGAGCTCTCGGACCGCCCGGGTGTCGGTGGCCGGTTGCATCACCGCGACGTAGTCGGTCTCGCTGTGCGCCGCCTGGATGAGCAGCTTCATTCCCGTCAGCACAATGAGGTGATTGCCGATCTCGGTCGTGAGCTAAGCCGGGAGCGTGGCACGCCGCCGCCTGCGGTGAACGGTGCCGAAGCGGCAGTAGGTGAACACCACGAAGGCGCCGGCCTAGCCTGACCAACGAAGTCGCCCGATTCGTACATCGACATTTTGTGAGTAATGAACGATCGGCTCGCCGCTCGGCTTCGGCACGCCCGAGTGTTCGACCAGGCTCTGCTCGATTCGCATGACGCGGCCTCGCTGCAAAGGCCACGGTGCGTGTTCGATGTCTGCAGATCCAAGCCGCCCACCCGCCACTGTGTAGAGCCGGTACCGCGCCGTCAGGAAATTATCGAAGTCGCCGGCCTGAATCGTTTCCGCGGGTTCAACCAGGATATCTGTCCGTCCGTTTCCCATACCGCGATGCCTCTGGCTACAATATTCGATTCTGCCGTCCATCGTACTCACGCTCATTCGTGCCCATCGATACGGCAACCGAAATGTCGCACGGGCGCCCAGCACCGCTGCGAGACGGGCGCATTCCAATGTGAAGAACCACACGCCCGGTTCACCGTCCGGTCCCCGAACATACGTCCTGACATTTGTTTCCGGGAATCGCGACAACCAGGGAAGCGCCGGTGTGAATGGCGAGCGCAAATTTGTCACTCGAAAAGGGGTGAGCCCCACCCAGGCCGCGCCATCGAAAGTATCCAGACTCACTTGCGGCGGCAGCAGCTTCAATATCTGATCCACCTCGTAGCGCCAGTGCAGGAACGTCAGCCCTTCCCAACTCTGGAACATCACGGGCCGCCTTACCGGCCTCGGTGCAAACGGACTAATTTGAGTCACACCGGTCCGCCGCTTCCTGTTTCACTTTGGGTCGAGAGTCCGTTGTGCGACGATATTCCTCAAAAGCATGCAGATCATCTCTTCGCGCGAAGTCTTCAAGAACAAGCTCTTCACTATTGTCGACGAAGTCGCGCATGATCCGGACGGCTTTGAGATCCATCGCTCCATCGTGCGGCATCCCGGCTCCGCAGTCATGATGGCGGTCGATCGCGATCATCGCATCCTCCTCGTCAAGCAGTTCCGTCTTCCCGCTGAACAGTACCTTTGGGAACTCCCTGCCGGCCGCCTTGACCCCGGCGCATCTCCGCTCGAAGCCGCCAAACGCGAGTTGCGTGAAGAGACTGGTTATCAAGCGAAAACCTGGACCGACATAGCTGCGTTCTGGGCCAGCCCCGGATATGTCGCCGAAAAAATGAACATCTTTCTGGCCGAAGATCTGACCGAGGGCGTTCAGGAGCCCATGGAAGACGAGCGAATCGAGATCCGCTGGTTTCCCCAGGCCGAAGTCGGTGAGATGATTCGCGATGGCAGGATAGTCGATGCAAAGACAATGATCGGCTATTTCATGTACCTCGAGCGCAAACCGTCTACTCGCTCGTGAGCGGACGGTCCATCAAGTCGCGAATCGCTTTCCGAGGGTCTTTTTCCTTATAGAGAACTTCGTACATCTGATCGATGATCGGCAGCGCAATGTCTCGCTCCCGCCCGAGTTGATGTGCGGCCCTGCACGTCGAGACTCCTTCGGCTACCATCGTCATCTCTGCCAAAATCTGCGCCAGTTTGCGGCCCTGTCCGAGTTCGATGCCCACGCGCCTGTTCCGCGAAAGATCACCCGTTGCAGTCAGCACCAAGTCGCCTAGGCCCGCCAGCCCGCTCAAGGTTCGCAGTTGCCCGCCTAGAGCGACCGAAAGCCGCGTGATTTCGGCGAGTCCACGCGTGATCAGGGCCGCGACGCTGTTGCTTCCCAAGCCCAGACCGCCACAAATGCCAGCCCCAATCGCGATCACATTCTTCAACGCGGCTCCCATTTCCACGCCGACTACATCGGCGCTGGCGTACAGGCGGAACGCCGGTGTCGCGAACGCATGCTGAATGTGTTCCGCGATTTCCATATGTTCGGCTGCGATGACTACCGCGGCTGGTTCACCGGCCGCTATTTCTCTAGCGAAAGTGGGGCCTGAAATTACCGCGATGCGCGGACTCCCGACCGCGTCAGCCCCGAGTGTCTCCGCAAGGATCTGCGACATGCGCCGAAGCGTGCCTTGCTCCACGCCTTTCGTGGCGCTGACTATCGTCGCCCGCGCCGGCACGTGCAGCTTCGCTCTTTCGAACACCGCTCTCAGATAGCAGGAAGGAATCGCGCAGATCACGATGTCCGCGCCCACTAGGGCGTCTGCTAAATCGGCCGAAACAAAGCAGCGCTCAGGCAGCCGAAAACCGGGAAGATATCTTCGGTTCTCGCGCAGCTCACCAATTTCTTTGGCGCGCTCTACCGTTCGCACCCACAGACGAATCCGCTCAAAGCGGGACGCGAGCGCAATGACAAGTGCAGTGCCCCAGCTTCCTGCCCCCACCACGGCGAGGGTAGCTTCGCCACTGTTCAATCGAAAGCCGGACGGCGGCTTCACGCCGCTTTGCCTTTGACGGAAAAAATATGTTCATTTCCCGCTCGCAGGCGCGCAATATTCGCTCTATGACGATAAATGATCAACAGCGCGGCGAACACCGCAGCGCCGAGCAGAGGAGAAGGGGGATGATAAACCAACCAGTAAACGAAAGGAAACATCAAAGCGCCAAGAATCGACCCGAGAGAAATGTATTTGCTCAGAAACACGATCAGCGCAAAGAGCGCGGCCACGGCCAATAAGGCCAGCGGCGCAACGAATAAGAATGCGCCGATGAAACAGGCCACCGCTTTGCCGCCCTTAAATCGCAGAAACACCGGATAACAATGTCCGAGCATGACCGCCGCTATCGAGAGCGCCACCGCGATCACATTCCAGTGCGTGGCGGCGGCTGCCAGCCAGACCGCGAGGAACCCTTTGCAGATGTCGAGTAGAAGAACAACCAGTCCGGCCTTTCTCCCCATCGTCCGATGAACGTTCGTGGCCCCGATGTTGCCGCTACCCATCTCGCGAATATCCTTGCCGGACGTCATCCGCACACACCAGTATCCGAACGGTAGGCCGCCGATCAGAAACGCCAAGAGCGTTGGAACTGCTAGTGAAAGGAATTGAGGCGCGACCACGATGGAATGCTAAGAAGCCGCCATGGCCGAGGCTAAACGATACTCCCGCAGGCGATGGTAGATACTTGCGTTCGATCCCGGGTCGCTCCGGTACAGCGTAAAGCGTGTTACCTGAAACGTGCCCAGAGCAGCCGGCTGCATGTCCCGAACTCTCTGCTTCAGGCGTCCGAGCGGAACCGGACTCTTGATTCGCGCCAGCGTCAGATGAGGAGAAAACGCCCGCTCTTCGCGCGGAATCCCGAGCGGGACCAGCCGTTCCTCAGTCGCTCGCGCCAGCTCCTCTAACCACTGACCGCCGTGTACGCCGGCCCACAATACTCGTGGGGAGCGCTCATTCGGGAACCATCCCAGATCTTTTAGCTCCAGTGAAAAGGGTTCGCGCGGCCCAACGCCCGCCAGTGCCGCATCCAATTCGTCCAGCCGCCGTTCCTGCCACTCGCCAATGAATTTTGTCGTGATGTGCAAGTTGTCGAGCGGACTCCATTTGATCAGAGCCTCCGAACGAAGGGCTGCCAACAGGCGTTCCAACCGGAGCAATACCTCCGCTGGTAGATCGATAGCTGTGAAGAGTCGCATGAGGAAACTCCGTGCTAATGTTCTAGCTTATTCTGCCTGAAAACGAGAACCTGCCGCTACGCCGGTTGATGCGTGCAACCGAGCCGCTGGCGCTCGATTTCTTCGCGCGTCCTGCCACCGAACTCGCGCCCGCGCTCCTGAGCTGCGTGATCGTCCACCGCGAAACGGCCGGAATGATCGTCGAGACCGAAGCCTATCTCGGCCTCCACGACTTGGCTGCTCATGCCTCGCGCGGAAAAACGGAGCGCACTAGGGTTCTGTTTGGCCCTGCGGGACGCGCTTACGTCTACTTCATCTACGGTATGCACGAGTGCCTCAACGTCGTTGCCGACCGCGAAGATGAGCCGGGGTGCGTTCTTATTCGCGCGCTCGAACCGCTTTCCGGTCTCGATCTTATGTATCAACGCCGGCATTGGCATGGACCGACAACCGGTCTCGCCAACGGGCCCGGCAAGCTGACCCAAGCTCTTGCCATTACTCGTGAGCAGTATGGTCAACGCCTCGACAAAGGCGATTTTACGATTCGCGCGTGGAAAACCAAACCGCCATTTCAAATCGCGGTTACCTCCCGCATCGGCATTACTCATTGCGCGGATTGGCCCCTGCGCTTCATCTGGGCCGGACACCCTTGTCTAAGCGTTCGTGGCCGGAAGGGTTCCGTCAGTGCTGCGGGTTCTTCGGTAGGCTGAGCATGTTCGCGAAAATCCGGTATGCTCCGGGCACGCCTTCCGGCAGCTCGCGATAGAACGCCCACGCGTTGTAGATATAGATGCCTTTCCCGAACTTTGCGTAAAGCAGGCCGCCCTTCTGCGGAGCTTGTCCTTCGTCATGGGCTTCGAGCAGCGCCTGATAATGCGGATCCCACGATTTCATCCATTTCGAGCCGCGCTCTTCCACCCACCCGGCGAAATCGGCTTCCGAGATCTTGTTCGGCCAATTGAAAATCGGATTCGACGGTTCGAGAATCTGCACCTTCGACGCCTCGTCCGTCACCTCTTCTGGATCTTCGGTCATCGTATAAGGATATGGTCCGTAGTTTTTATCGAATTCCGGCGTGTTGTACTGCACGATCATGACGCCTCCGTTCTTCACGTAATCGAGAAGCCGAGCGTTGTACGTTCGCAGGTCTTCGCGAACCGCGTAGGTGCGAACACCCAAGAGGATGACGTCGAATTTAGCGAGATTTCCTGTGGCAATGTCCGCCGGCCCAAGAAACGTCACGTGTATGCCGAGATGTTCGAGTGATGCGGGCACATCGTCCCCGCTACCCCTCACGTATCCGACGTTCAGATCAGGCGCGATCTTGACGTCGACGCCCGTTAACTTATACGTCGCTGGCCTGTAAAGAAAATAGGGCCTGAGAGTGGGATACCCGGTCGTAACGTATCCTTCCGTGTATTCGTGGCCCGCATAACTGGCCACCGCGGTGATGTTGTACGGTTTCTGTGCCAACTTCGTGGGCGTGACCTGAAACGCTAGAGATTGATCCTGCCCATCGTCAGCAGTCGAAAACGGAGCCGTTTCAGGCTGAGCCTTCCAGCCCCTCGGAAGGTCCAATCTGACCGTTCCTTTTGCCGGTCCTTTCACGTTGCTGTGAACCAGTGCCGTCACCGGGAATGACTGGTCCTTTAGGGGCACGATCCCCGCTTGCGGCGTGATCGCCACACCGATCGCAGGTCCTACGGCCAGCGGAAAGTAAACGCTTCCTTCACCGTTTATGCGCTGGATTGTCTGCACGTACTGCCCAATCTTGATCGGTGCGCCATCATATACGAACTCGGACCAGGCCGCGAGCGGATAAGGTGCCAACGGCTGACTGAGAAAACGCGGATCCCGAATATCGTAATAGGACTGTTCGATATCTGGCCGCGTAAAATATGGTCGCGTAAAGGATGCATCCTCAGGAACTGTGACAGAAAATTTCAATTCGATTGGCTTATTTGCGGCCAGCTTATTCGGTTTCTCCGTCGCATTCGATGACACGGGCCAGGCATCCTTCTGTATGTAAGCCGCCATGCTCGCCCTTTCCAATTCCACCGGAGCTGAGCTCTGACTCACTACGCGTACTCTCACCTTGAATTTCTGGCCCGGTATCGCCATCCGAAAGGTTTCCGCATCGCCCATAAACATTTCCATCAGCGGATTCTGCTCGGTGGCGGGCGTAACGGTCGCGCTAAGTGACAACCCGAGCGCTTCAGCCAAAGCGTTGTTGAATTGAACACGCTTGATCTCTAACTCGTGCTGAAGATTGTATTTTGAGTCTTCCGAGAGATTGCTCTTACCAACCTGCTCGAGCAATGCGATCGTTCCGTTTAGCCCGTTCGCCAATGCGGGAGCCGTCTTCTCCGGGTGGGGAGCTTCGAAGTTCCTCATCGCCTCCTCGACCGAGGCATTAATTCGCTCGAGCCCTTCTTTCACGAACCTGGCATCCCCGCCTTGCGCAAGCGAAGCAATTCCCATCAAGGATGTATCGATCCCGTCGAAGAAGCTCGATTCCTTCTCCGGCACTTCGACATTCGATCCGAAGCGATGGTAAGGGCTGAAGCGCTCGCCCGCTTTCGGTATAGACCCGCCACCGTTCTGCGACTTTTGAAAACCCAGCCCTTCGCGGGAAATCTGCACATAAGACATGCCCAGCACGGGATCGTAATCTCCCTCCGGAATATCTACATTCGTCGATCGCTTCGCCTCATCGCCATTCATCTGGAACGGGACGCGCGCATAATCTTTCAGCGGAGTCCAAGGCTTCACGCCGTCCTTGATCTGATCAGGAAACACGTTAGGATCGCCCGCGGCTTTGAAGACCTCCTGCGCCATCGCTCCTGCCGTCTGGTGATTGCCGTGCCCATCACTGGGACCGCCGACAAACACGGAGGTGACTA
>Ga0213882_10000226_pt1 | contig 22150 bp, 25 predicted proteins | sample BarmaccoBMER_R09_FD_160106 | JGI IMG/M metagenome (GOLD analysis project Ga0213882, IMG submission 160106) | Barbacenia macrantha exposed rock microbial communities from rupestrian grasslands, the National Park of Serra do Cipo, Brazil - ER_R09 ...
CCCCGTCGGGCCAGCCGATGAATCTCGCCGTCAAGCGGCGCGGCGAAATCGTCGCCTACGTCTTCGGCGTCCGCGCGCCCGAGCGCGACGCCTTCATCTTTGACGAGTTCGGCTGGACCGACCGAGCGAGTCCCACCACCGTCGCCGCGCTGCTGCGAGCAGCGGCGGGCGACTTACGGCGCGTGATGGGCTGGCTTCCTCCGCCGTGTGCGCGCGCCGTTCTGCCGCGAGGAACCGTGCTCCGCCGCAATCGAGCGATCTTGATGATGGCGCCCTTGAGCGGCTCGGGCAGACGCATCATCGAAACGCTCGCGCGTCCCGCATCCGGCGATTTCTGCTGGCCGACGGATCACATTTGAGGTTTCTTTATGTTTTAGACTTTCTTTACATCCGCTGAGTAGAGTCACCAGCACTATGCTGAAATTTCGCTTTGTATTTCCCGCTGCCGCCGGTGCGCTGCTCTTTGCGAGCGGCTGCAACGCCGGCATGACCACGACGCCGCAGATGCCGCAGACCGCGGCTGCAACCGCGGCGCAGCCCGAAGAGTCTGCCGGCATCACTCCGAATTTTTCGGTGCTCAAGCAACTCAAGCACCTCGTCGTAATCGGCTCGACCGTCGATCCGGTCAACGGCGCGCAGAATCCCTATGGGCTGACGGTCGCGCCCATCACCGCCGGCAAATTGACTGCCGGGGATTTGGTGATCTGCAACTTCAACGGCAAGTCCAACGTGCAAGGAACGGGACATGACATCGTCGCGCTCCATCCGGTGGAGGGCGCAAAACCGGCGCACGTCTCGCAGAACAAGGCGCTGATTGGCTGCGATGCGTTGGCGCTCGCGCCCGACGATACGATCTGGGGCTCGGCCATGGTCGCCAACGACAATCCCGTGCTCGATTCCAATGGCAAGCTGATAACGAACATCTCCGGCAAGCCCTTCAATCAGCCCTGGGGCCAGGCGTTCGCTCAGCCGAAATCCGGACCGCCCGCGTTTTACGAAACGAATGCCGGCGACGGCAGCGTCGTTCGCGTCAATCTTGGGTCAACGTTCACTTACGACGTGATCGCGACCGGTTTCCCCGTGAACCACGGCAAGCCGGGAACCGCCCTCGCGCCCTCCGGTCTCGCATACGACGCGAAGCTCGATACGCTCTACTTCGCGGACGGCGACAACAACACAGTCGTCGCGCTCAAGGACGTCTCGAGGATTCCCGCCGGCGGCGTCAAGGCGAAAGACCACGGCATGAAGTTCACCGGTCCGTCCGCGAGCGACGCGCGTGTCGTCGTCGCCGGCGCGCCGCTCAACGGCCCCATCAGCACGGCGTTGCTGCCGAACGGCAATTTGGTGGTCGGCAACACGCTCGATCCGGCCGGCAAGAACCTCATCCTGGAGATCGCGACGAAGGACGACAAGGTGATCGAAATTCGCAACGTCGACAAGGGCGCGGCGGGCGCGATCTTCGGCATGACGGTCACCGGCACGTCAGCCGCCGATGCGAAGGTCTACTTCAACGACGACAACGCCAATCAAGTCGAGATGCTCGAGCGGTAGAGTCTCTTTAAAAGAGCGTGGTCTGCAGTGGGTCGCCCAACGAAAGCGAGGCGACCCGCGTGCCGAGCAGCCGCACCGGCGCGCCGTCGAGCGCCGCTCGCCGCAGGCAGTGCACGGCGGCGCGAAAGATTCGGCGCGCTTCGCGCGTCGGTTCGCTCAAATGCGTCTGACGGCCGACGATGGAGAAGTCGGCCCGCTTGATCTTCACCCCGACGGTCTGCGCGACCATCCGTTCTTCTTCGAGCGACGCTGCGAGCTCACGGGCCTGACCGCGCAACACGTCGATCAGGCGGCGCTCCTCGCGTTCGTCGAACTCGAACGTCTCTTCCGTGGAGATCGATTTGGTGTCGCGCGATTCGTCGACCGGGCGCGGGTCGATGCCCTCTGCCAGCTCGCGCGCCTGCCGCCACCACGAGCCGAAAATTTCGCGCGCGCGCCCCGGATCGAGCGCTGCGACGTCGCCGATCGTGACCACACCGAAGACGCCCAGTCGCGCCTGCATTTTCGGACCGATTCCCCACAGCCGGCCTGCCGGTAACGGCGCGAGAAAGGCCGCCTCTTCACCCGGCGCGACCGCCAGAAGGCCGTCGGGCTTGCACGAGTCCGACGCGATCTTCGCGATCATCTTGCCGGTGGCGACGCCGGCACTCACCGTCAGCGCGGTCGCGTCGAACAGGTCGCGGCGCAGCTGCGCCGCGGCGCTGCGCGCGTCGTCAAACACGAGCTCGCCCAAATCAACGAACGCCTCGTCGAGCGAGAGGCCTTCGACGGGGCGGCCGCGGCTTCGCAAGATCTCGAAGATCTCGCGGGAGATCGTACGATACTTCTGCATCTCTGGGGGCACCACGACGAGCTGCGGGCACGCAGCGCGCGCCTTGTACAGCGGCAGCGCGGAACGCACGCCGAACGAACGCGCTTCGTAGGATGCCGTGAGGACTACCGCGCGCCTGCTGTTGCCGGCAACCGCGACGGGTTTGCCGCGCAACGCAGGATTATCGCGAATCGCGACGTTTGCGTAAAACGCGTCGATGTCGAAGTGAGCGACGTACCGTTCAGCCAGGAGAGAGACGTTCGCGTTGCCGGCGGCGTTGCGCTTTCGCCTGATTGCCGCAGGAGGCCATGCTGCACCAAGCGCGCGACGCGTTCTTCGTTCGGTCGTAGTACGCGAAGCGGCAGCTCGACTTGCGGCACGCGCGCAGGCGCGTCCACGTGCCCTGCAGCTGCGACTCGTAGACGGTCGCCAGGAGTGAGGCAATGGGGCCCTTGTCCTCGGGCGCGAGCTCCAGGCCGCGGTCGGGACTCACGGCGAGACTGAGCCGCGTGCTCGCGAGGAATGGATTCAAGCGTTCCCAGGCGCTCGCGGCGTCGCCCTCGCCATTGTTGACGAAGAGCAGATCGCGCAGCGCCTCCCGGAAGTCGCGCAGGAGCCGGACGTGGGTGCAATCTTTCGGCGGCGCGAGCCCATGGCTCAGGCACCAGCCGCGCGCCTGCTCGAGCGTATCGAGCTCGTCGGGGCCGTTGGGCAGCTCGACGGTGTTGACGAACCGGCGCACAAGCTCAAGGCCGCCGGGCGCCAGATCGGCGACCGCGCTCATTTGGCGTGCCTACCTTTCGGCACCGTCACCGCCAAAAACCCTTGACAAGTTACTGTCACCACCATATAATGATTGAAGGTTACTAATCCGTCAAGAGGTTCACGCTAAAATGTTCCGCGATCCCATTCGCACCGCACCCTTGGTCGCCGACATCGGCGACATCGACTTGAGGCTCAAGATCAACCGGGCCGACTCGGCGCTCTTCTTGGAGTCCAATCTTCGTCTTCCACACTTGCGAGTAATCTAGCAGCGTTTGCGCTTGGCGAGCGGGTATGTCACCCGAGCGATTAACCTGAGTGCTTCGACTTCGCTCAGCATGACCCGCGAGGGTGACATACCCCGAGCCCCTTTTGGATCGCCAAGACGGTCTGCATATTGCGCAGATCGTCGGCGTCCGAGCCCGGCGTCTCGAGAATCGCCGTCTTCTCGCGCAGCTGCGGGTGTGCGAGCAGCGCGCGAAAGCCTTCGAAGCCGATGTTTCCCTCGCCGATGTGCCAATGACGGTCCCGGTTCGCGCCCAAGGCCACCTGCGTGTCGTTGAAATGAAACATCGCGACGCGCGCGACGCCGATCTCCCGCTCTACGTTTTCGACGAAGCGTTCCACGCCGGCAGCCGAGTCGATCGCATAGCCCGTCGCCCACGCGTGGGCCGTGTCGAGGCAGACGCCGAGCTGCGGATGGTCGAGGCTTCGAACGAAGCCGCCCAGCTCTTCGAGCGTCCCGCCCGCCAAGTTGCCCGAACCCGCTGAGTTCTCCAGCACGAGCAGCACGTTCGCGGGAATTTCTCGCAGCACGCTTTCGAGCGCGCCGCAAATTGCCTTAAAGCCTTCGCGCCGGTCCCGCGCTCCGTACGAACCCAGGTGCGTGTTGACGATCCCGATGTCGCCGGTCGCCGCCACTTCCAAGTCGTGGTGCAGCAAACGCACCGAGCCCGCTGCGATCTTCGGATCCGCGCTGGCAAGATTCACGAGGTACGACGTGTGAATCGCGCACTGCTCGATGTTAGCGTCGCGACGAAGATGCGCGAACGTCTGCACGGCCGCGACGTCCGGAGCGCTGCGCCGGTAGCTCCGTGGATTCGTGGAGAATACTTGCATCGCACGGCAGCCGGCGTTTTTCGCGTGTTCGACGGCCTTATGGTAGCCGCCGGCGACGTGGACGTGGAGCCCGATGCGCACGCTTTACGACGCCTTGGCGTCGCGCAGCTCAAACTCCAGCGGTTGACCCGGCTCCAGCTCCGGTTCGGGCAGATCCTGCAGCGACCGTAATCCAAACGACTCCAAGAAGAATGGCGTCGTCTTGTACTGCATCGGTCGTCCGACCACATCTTTGCGCCCGGCTTCGGCGATGAAGCCACGGTCCTGCAAGGTATTGACCACGCTATCGGAGTTCACGCCGCGGATCGATTCGATCTCGCCGCGCGTCACCGGCTGCAAGTGCGCGACGATTGCAAGCGCCTCCATCGCCGGCGTCGAGAGCGTCGTCTTCGGAGGGAGCAGATACGCTTCGACCACGTCGCGGACCACAGGCGACGTCGCGAAGCGGTAGCCGCCCGCGACTTCGCGCAACACGATCCCGCGGTCGCCGTACTCGCTTTCGACGCGCTGCAACGCGGCCGCCACTTCCACTTCCTCGGCTCGTAAGAGCTTCGCCAGTTGCGGAATCGAGAGCGCCTCGCTCGCGACGAAGAGCAGCGCTTCCAGCGGCCGCTGCAATCGCCGGGCGGTCTGCTCGATCTCCGCCGTCATGCCGCCGTGCGCCGAAAGAGGCGAATGTCCGCGAGCGGCTCGACCTGCTCGAAGCGCACGCGCCGGCGCGCGATCAACTCCAGGATTGCGAGAAAGGTGACGATCACCGCTTCCCGCGTCATTCCCAACTCCCGGCAGAGATCGGAGAAGAGTATGTCGCCGCTCTCCTTCAGCCGCCGCACGATGTAATCCATTGACGCGAGCAACGACATTCGCTCTCGCGCGATGGTTCGCTTCTGCGGGCGCGCCGCGGTCAGCATCGCTAGGAAGGCGCGCGTGAGCTTCTCGGGATGGATGTCGAAGCGCTGAATCACCTCGCCCGTCGGGTCGCCCGAGTCGCGGTAAAAGAAGGAGCCCGCTTCGGCCTGGCGCTCGCGTAGCTCGTCGCCGAATTCGCGATACTTCGAATAGGCGATCAGCCGCCGGCGGAGTCGCTCCTCGACCTCCTCCGGCGTTTCGCCGGGCTCTTCCGCGAACTCCGAGGGCACCGCGGGCAGCAGCGCCTTACTCTTCAAGAAGACCAGCGTCGCGGCGATCACCAGATACTCCGCGGCGATCTCCACCTCGATCGCGCTCATCATCCGAACGTAGTCGAGATACTGTTGCGCGACCGCGGCCAGCGGCACCGTCGCGACGTCCAACTCCTGCTCTCTGATCAGATGCAGCAGTAGATCGAGCGGTCCGTCAAACGCCTCGAGGCGTACGCGGAAATCGTTCAGGAAGTGAGGCTTTCCGCCATCGCCGCCGCGACCGCCGGCTCCCCGAACGCCGCGGGATTCGCGTCCAGAAACTCCAGCGCCAAGTCGACCAGTCGCTTCTCGTTCACGTACTTGAGCGTCTTGCGAGCCCCGGCGATGTCGAACCAGCGAGCGTCGTCCACTTCGTGATCGTGATTGGCCGGATCGCCCGAGAGGTACCGCATCAGAAAGAACGTCACGGACTTGCGATGCTTCGCCTTGCCGACGTAAAACCAGTACGCGATCTCGTTCAAACGGCCGATGATCTCGCCCCAGCAGCCGGTCTCTTCGCGAACCTCGCGAATGGCCGCCTGCTCGGTGGACTCGCGCGGTTCGACGTGCCCCTTCGGCAGCGTCCATACCGAGCGCGGCGTGCCGCGCCCAATCAACAGGGCATCGTAGGTCGAATCACGGCGGCGCAGCAGCAATCCGCCCGCCGACACCTCGTATTTGATCCGCATGACGCTCCACTAGGGATGGCAAGGGGGCCGCTTGCGTGCCCCCATTTATCTCATTATAACGTCGCGTCCCAAGAAGGGGCTGCGACAAGGTAGCCCCTTCTTTTCGGACGCCTTCAGAGCGTTACTGCAGGCAGGCCGGCTGGCTGCCTCCATTGCCGTTCAGCGCGTTGAGCACGGCGGTTCGGACGGTGCTCGCGAGCGAGACGTATTCCAGGGGCTGTATGATGGCGTTGGCCTTCTTTCCCTCGAGATACTTGACCAGCGCTTGTTTGTCCGAAGTGTGAATGCCGTGATTCTGCCCGTAGAACAATAGGTAGCTAATGGCCACGATCGGATACGAGCCGTGCTGTGGATTCACGAAGTTCTTCGGATCGATGTAGAGCTGGCACCACGGGGCGCTGGAGCCGAGCGGCACCTCGTCGCTCCCTCCGCCGTACGTGATCGCGCTCGACGTAACGTTCTTGAAGGCAGAAATAACGTATTTCTTGTTTGTCGGATCCGTGAAGACCGGTGCCCCGCCCGCCGCATAGCCGTTTTGCAGCAGAGCCTGTCCTACCGCGGGGGTCGCCGCTTTTGCGTAGGCGCCCTCGAGGTAGCCCGTGCTGTACGCCGTCGATTCGACGGCATTCAGGATTCCGGGCGCTCCGTTTTCGCCGATGAAGTTCGGATTCGGATGCGACGACGAACCGGGGCCTGGCCACACATTATTCACCCCGTACGTCCACGCCGCGGTGCGGCCTCCGCCTTGATATGGCGGCTTGTTGTACGGCTTCTTCCACGCGACGTTGCACGCAGTATTGAGATGATTGACGAAGTTAAATGTCGTTCCGCTGCTGTCAGACCGGAAGTAGTACGTGATCTTTTGCGACGTACCGCCGGTGACCGACGCGCCGTTGTCCGCCGTCACCGCCGTATCGTTCCAATCGCTAACGGTTCCGTTGCTAATGGCGCAGTACGTCCACGCGGAGAGCTTGACGGGTGAAACTGAGAAGTCGCCGGAGCGATATGGGAAGACGATCGGTCCGCCGATTTCCGGAAATTCGAACGGTTCGCCCCACGTCTGGCTTCCCGACTCGCGATTCGTCTTGTACGTGTTGTATTCCGACGACTTTAGCGCTACGGAAGTACCGACGAAGTCGAGGGGATCTTGACGTCCGCCGAAACCCGTCGGCGTTTGACCGAGCTGCGCGCAGGCGACGGTCGCTGTGCCGTTGTTTTGAATGAACTCCGCGCGGCCGAAGCCGCTGCCCGTGATGCAGTAATAGATCGTGCCTTTCGTCGGCGCGGAATAGAAGAGCGACCCAGGCGCGGGGCCGGCTTGCGTCTGATTGTACGTGCCGACCGGTTGGCTCGCGAGATTGTAGGCGTATGCCGGAAAATCGGCGCCGCCGGCGTGAAGATCTTGCGGGCCGTTGTCATTGTGGCGAATGCGACTGTGGTTCGAAGCCACCGGCGCGTTGGGCAAAGGGGCCACCGCTGAGGGTCCTGAAGCACTTGTTCCGTTGCAAGCGCTGAATAACAGCGCGGGCGCGGCGGCCAAGGCCGCGGTGACGAGGCTCTGTTTCATGTGAGTATCCTTCATTGAGAGTGAAGAGCATGAAGTGGGTATGCCGGCCTGGCCTTGGCCCGACCGGAAATCGAAGTGATCGCGAGCGCGATCGCAAGCGGAATGCTTTTTGCGCATCCCCTCGGCGCCGGCACATCAGTTGCACGCCTCGGCCAAAACCGGCCCGGAAACGGCGTCATCCCGTAGGCGCGCGGAAATTCCGATCGCAATGTCGTGGGCCATCGTGCGCAGTTCCGGAACTGCGGTCGCTTCGAAGCGGCACCCGCGGACAATCGCACCGACCAGCCACAGCCCAGGAACCGGTGCTCCATCGGAGCCGACCGCACAGAGTTGGGCATCGACCTGAAGCCCGACGCCCTGTTCGTCGAGTGCCACGATGCCCTCGTCCAGCATGGTCCGTATCACGGCGTTCTGTGCCAGCATCGAACCGCGGCCGACACCCGTACAGTTGACGATCCAATCCGCATGGAGCCGCACCTTCGTCCCATTTTTCAATGAGAGCGTGGCTTCGCCATTACGAAACGAGCGAAGGCGGCCCGCATACGTCTGCAATCGTCCGGTGGCCGCATAGACTTCCCGGGCTTCGTTAACTGCGACGGGCGCGCGGTGTCGCCGCCGATCCCATGGCGAACGCAAGTGACGATCGAAGCGCCGTTGCTCGGCAACAGGCAACCGCCGCCACAGCGCTTCAGATTCGGCACGAAGCGCATCGATAACCGAGCGCCAGTCGAATCCGCGCCGTTGCGCGGTGTCCACGTGACGCCGCAAACTACGCAGCAGTGAGCGAGCATCATGCGCGTCGAGCGCCACGATGAGGTCATACGGAAGCACGTCGGCATGCACTTCCGGATAGTGCCCCTTCCGCGAAACCACCGTAATGCGGCCGCGATGGCGCGAGGCATGCAGCGCGCCGATGACGTCGAGCGCCGTAAGACCCGACCCCAAGATAAGAACGTGACCGCCGACGACACCGAAGTTGTAGCGCCATGGATTTCCGATATAGCCAGGGTGAAGACGTAGTTCGAGTGGCAGAAACTCTTCGTTCGGCGACGGATTGCCCGTCGCAAGTACGACGTGCGTTGCGTAAAACGTCGGTTCGCCGCGGACTTGAACGGAGAACCCGTCGCCGATGCGCCGGATCCGCGCGGCCGCCTCGTGCACGTGCATGAATCTGCCGCGCGCAAAGAGCGGCCGCGCCACCTCCCCAACGTAGTGGCCGTACAGCCGCCGCGAAACGAAATCGTCTGGACAGGCACGACCGTTCAGCCACCGAGTAAAGTGGTCGGGGTCCTCAATATATAGGCTCATCGCGCGTGCCCGGGTGTTTAAGAGATGTTCGGGATGGCGCGTGCCGTAGGCAGCGCCGCGGCCGAGTTCGTCGGGCTCGAAAAGCGCCAGGGAAAGTTCCGGCGGTCCGTATTTGGCGAGATTCGCCGCGACGGCACACCCGCTGAAACCCCCGCCGATTACCGCCACGTCGACGCGAATCACTACAGGTGCGCACCCGAGTAAACGGAGAGAACGTCGTCGTAGGTCCCGATCGCCGTTTCGCACCGGCGGCTCAGCGCGTCGTACACCAAATATCGGCGCAGCGGGCCGGAATAAACGTGCAACGACACCGCAGGGACCCCCGGCATCGAGGAGACTCGGTGAAGATCAAAACGGCCGGATCGCGCATCGACACCGCCCGCAGCCAGCAGTCGCGCGCCGGCCTCTTGAACGTGCGCGTACCCGGGGACGTCGCCCGGGTCCAGGCGGACGTAGTCTTCGACCTCTAACTGCCCGGCCAAAACCAGCATCCAGCAGTGCTGATCGCCGTGATCGTGAATCGGCGAGGCCGCGCCGGCAGCCCAATTGAGCAGCAGCATCTCGAAGTTCTCGTCGGAATGGACGCAGGTGCGAGTGTACGTGTCGGAACGCGAGATCAGCCGGGGCCCGCCGCCCCACCCGTTCGCGGCGCGGCCCAGGAATTGACCGATTTCGTGCGCAGTCCGCGCCAAAGGCGGCTTGGCACGAAGTTCTTCCACGAGTTGTCGAAACACCGGCACCTCTTAATAAAAAAATAAACCAGGGTCAATAACTAAAGTCACCTTTTCCCGAATCCACAGAGACTCCTCCCAACGTCAATAAAAAGGAAAAGGTGACCGCAGTCACCTTTTCCTTTTCGCTTCTCTCACGCGTGGCCCTACGGCGGAGGCCTCCACCGTAAATCCGGGCGGCGGGCGGCCGTCGTTTCGTCCACCCTGCCGACCGGCGTGCTGACGGGCGCCTGGAGCAGCGCGTCGGGATTCTCTTTTGCCGTCGCGACGATCGCTCGAAGCGCCTCGATGAACGCGTCGAGCGTCTCCTTCGACTCGGTCTCCGTCGGCTCGATCATCAGGCACTCCGGAACGAGCAGCGGAAAATACATGGTCGGCGCCATGAAGCCGTGGTCCAGCAGTGCTTTGGCAAGATCGAGCGCACGCACGCCGTGCTCGCGTTTGAGTCGTTGGGCCGATGCAACGAACTCGTGGCGGCAGCGCTCCGGGTAGGGCGTCGCTAAAAACTCCGCGATCTTGACGCGCAGATAGTTGGCGTTGAGCACCGCCAACTGGGAGACGCGCTTCAGGCCGTCGCTGCCGTTCGCGTAGAGATAGGCCAGCGCGCGAACCGCGTGCGCGAAGTTCGACCAGAACGAGCGCATTGGTCCGATCGATTTCGGGCGATCGAAATCGAGCGCGTAGCGGCCGTGCGCGTCGCGCGTGACGACGGGTACCGGCAGATACTCGACCAGATGCGGCGCAACGCCGAGCGGACCGTGACCGGCTCCGCCGCCGCCGTGCGGAATCGTAAACGTCTTGTGCGTATTGAGATGCATGAGATCGAATCCCATGTCGCCCGGCCGCGCGTACCCCATGATCGCGTTAGCGTTGGCGCCGTCGTAATACATCAGCCCACCCGCATCGTGCACCGCCGACGCGATTTCGGCGATGTCGTCTTCGAAGAGTCCGAGCGTGTTGGGATTGGTCATCATGCAGACGGCCGTCCCGGGCCCGAGCACGCGCCGCAGTTCGGCGGGGCTTACGCGTCCGCGCGCATCGCTGCGCAGCGTGAGCACCTTGAAGCCGCACATGGTCGCGGACGCCGGATTCGTGCCGTGCGCGGTATCGGGGACGATGACCGTGTCCCGCTGCGCCTCGCCGCATTCCTTGAAATGCTTCTTCGCGATCAGCAGCGCGCCCAGTTCGGCGTGCGCGCCCGCCGATGGGTTGAGGGAAAATGCCGCCATGCCGAAGAGCGAGCTCAGCGACCGTTCCAGCTCGTACATCGCCTCGAGCGCGCCCTGCGCGAGCTCGTCGGGCGTGTAGGGATGGAGATCCGCAAACTCCGGCCGCGCGACGATGGCGTCGTTAATGCGCGGATTGTACTTCATCGTACACGAGCCGAGCGGATAGAACCCTAGGTCGATGCCGAACGTGCGGTGCGACAGCTGCGTATAGTGACGCACGACGTCGAGCTCGCTGTTATCCGGCAGGGGCAGGCCGCTGCGCAACGCCGCGGCGGGCAGATACGATTCGAGGGGCTTGGCGTGCTCCAGGTAGTCGGTGGCGCGACCTGCTTGACCGAGCTCGAAGATCAGTGGAATGCCGTTGGCCGAGTTAGACGGCGGCGGTTGCACGCAGCACCTCCTGGAGCGCCGCTGCGAGCGCCGCGATGTCGCCGGACGTCGTCATCTCCGTAGCCGTCATCAAGATGCACGTCGCGAGCTCGGGATAGAAGCGGCCGACGTCAACGCCGCCCAAGATTCCTCGGGTCTGCAGCTCGCGCAACACCTCGCCGGCCGGGCGGCCAACGTCTACGGCCAGCTCGTTGAAGAACGGCGCGTTGTGCTTTAGCCGCACGCCGGGCACGTTTGCAACGGCGCTCGCGAGCTCGCGCGAGCGCGCGAGATTGAGCGCGGCCGCGTTGCGCAGGCCGCTGGCTCCCATCAACGCCAGATAGATCGTGGCAATCAGCGCGCAGTGCGCCTGATTCGTGCAGATGTTCGACGTCGCTCGCTCGCGCCGAATGTGCTGTTCGCGCGCCTGCAGCGTGAGCACGTAGGCCGTCCTGCCGGCGGCGTCCGTCGTCTTGCCGACCAAGCGCCCCGGAATGCGGCGCATGTGCTCCTGCGCCGCGGCGATGAATCCGACGTACGGACCGCCGTACGCAGCCGCGACGCCGAAGCTCTGCGCTTCGCCCGCGACGATCTGCGCGCCCCAGGCGGCGGGCGGCGCGAGCGCCGCCAACGAGAGCGCCTCGGCCACAACCGCGATCGGAATCGTTTCGCTCGCGCGGATCGCGTCGAGAGCGCGCGGCGCGAGCGTATCAACGTTGCCGAAGAAGTTCGGCGACTGCAGCGCGACCGCCGCATAGTCTTTGCCGGCGACGGCTTCGGCCAATTGTTCGAGGCCGGTGGTACCGTCGGGCGTGAACCCTATCTCGTCGACCGCGACGTCGAGACCGTCGCAGTACGTCTTGAGCACCGCGCGGTAGTTGGGATGTACGGCGCGCGAAACCAAGATACGCTTGCGCCCCGTAGCACCCAGCGCCATAATCGCCGCCTCGGCCAGCGCGGTGGCGCCGTCATAGACCGACGCATCCGCGATGTCCATGCCGGTCAGCAAGCAGATATAGGTCTGCCACTCGTAGATGGCCTGAAGATATCCTTGTGAGACTTCGGCTTGGTACGGCGTGTAGGCGGTCAAGAACTCGCCGCGCATCGCGAGCGCCGCAATCGCCGCGGGAGCATAGTGGCGATACGCGCCCGCCCCCAAGAAGGAACGGTAAGCGACGCCGCCGTTCTTGCGCGCGAGCTCGTCGAAGCGACGGTCGATCAGATACTGCGGCAGCGCCGGAACCATCTCGATCTTGCCGCGGAGCGCCACCGCCTCCGGGACGCTCAATAGCTCGTCGAGCGATGTAGCTCCGACGGCTTCGAGCATCTCCGCGATATCGCGCTCGGTATGCGGAGTGTACATGCCTACTCCGTTGCGATCTTCTCGTATTCGTCGGCGGAAAGCAGCGAGCTCGCCTCGCCGGCGCCGGTGAGACGCAGCTTGAAGAGCCAACCCGCGCCGTAGGGATCGCGATTGACTGCCGACGGATCGTTCTCCAGCGCGCCGTTGGTTTCAAGCACTTCACCCGACATCGGCGTGTACAGATCGGAGACTGCCTTCACCGACTCGATCACGCCGACGTTCGAGAACTGCGCGATCGTCGAGCCGACCTTCGGCAGCTCGACGTAGACGATGTCGCCGAGCGAATTTTGCGCGTAATCGGTGACGCCGATCGTCGCGCGATCGCCGTCTACGCTCACCCATTCGTGCTCTTTGCTGAAGAGAAGGCCCTGCGGCTGCGCCACCTCGTGTAAATTCCTTTCGACTTACTTTTCCCGCTTGTAAAACGGCAGCGGCACAACGTTCGCTGCGTGGGCCGTTCCGCGTATCTCTACCTCGACGACGGTCCCGAGAGTTGCAGCACTGCGCTCGACGAGCGCCGTCGCGATGTGCTTGTTTCCGACCGACGGCGCAATTGACCCGCTGCGCACTTCGCCGACGGCCGCTCCGTCGCGCGTCACGCGGTAACCTTCGCGCGCCGGCGCGCGGTCCTGCATCATGAGTCCCACGATGCGGGAAAAGTCGTCGCGCTCGATCTGCTCCGCGAGCGCCGCTTTGCCGATGAACGTGGGCTTGCTCATCTTCAGGGCCCACGACTGGCCGGCTTGCACCGGCGTGATCTCCTCCGTGAGCTCGTGGCCGTAGAGCGGCATCCCGGCCTCCAGCCGCAGCACGTCGCGAGCTCCCAAACCGCAGGGCTCGAGCCCGGCCTCTGCCCCGTCGCGCAGCAGCGAGCGCCAGAGCTCCGGAGCGGCGTCGCCGGCGACGAAGAGCTCGAAGCCATCTTCGCCGGTGTAGCCCGTTCGCGCGATGATCGCGGGCACGCCATCGACGTTCCCTTCGGTGCAGAAATAGTAGCGGAGCGCCGCGACGTCCACGTCAACGTGGGGCTGCAATATGGCGACCGAGCGCGGCCCTTGGATGGCGATCAGCGCGGCGCGGCCGTGGTCGTTGCGCAACGCGACGCCGTCGGGCGGCAGATGCGCGTTGAGATGCTGCCACATCTTCGTTGCGTTCGAGGCGTTGACGACCAACAGCCACCGTTGCCCGACGCGATAGAAGATCGTGTCGTCGTGCGCGCCGCCGTCGTCGTTGCAGAAGATGTTATAGCGCGCCTGCCAGGGCTTCATCGTGGCCACGGCATTGATCGTCAGCGTATCCGCCCACTGCGCCACGCTATCGCCGGTCAGCCAAAACTGTCCCATGTGCGACAGATCGAAGAGTCCGGCGCGGTGTCGCACGGCATCGTGCTCTTTGAGGATGCTCGAGTACTGCACCGGCATTTGGAAACCGCCAAAGGGAACCAATCGCGCGCCGGCGCGTACGTGCTCGTCGTAGAGGGCGGTGATGCTCAGGTCGACGCTTTCGGGGGTTTTTCGTCCGGGTAGCTGTTGAGAAAGTCGAGCGTCGCGTGCGCGACGATCTTCTCGCCGCTGCGCACGTACACTTCGCCATAGACGATCCGGCGGCCGGCGCGCAGCACTTTGGCTTCCGCGACGAGATCGTGCGGCGGCCCGGCCGGCGCGAGAAAGTTGCACTGCAGCGCGACCGTGGTGGTGTCTTGCTCCCTTCCAAAAATAGAAGCCAGCGCCACGTAAAAGACCGTGTCGCAGAGGCTTACGATCGCGCCGCCATGCACCGCGCCCGTTCCGTTCGTGATCTCGGGGCGATACGGCATGCGCATCACGGCTCTGCCCCGCTCGACCTCTTCCAGTTTCAAGTCGAGCAGCGCAACGAAGTTGCTCTTCTCCTTCTCCCACGCGTGCGGCGCACGCGAAAAATCAATGGCCATCGCTTCGCTTCTTCGGGAGGTTAAAAGGTATCCCCGCCCGCGTCCAGCATGCGGCGGAGGTAGAGCGGCAGCGAAAAGAGCCGCCGATGCGTGATGGCGTCGTAGAAGAAGCTCTCTCCGGAGAGCCGGCTGCAATACTCCGCGATGCGGGCCCTGTCGAGGCGCGCAACATCGACGCGGTCGCTGCAGGCCAAGAAGGCCCACTCCGTGTCGAACGCCGGCACGTGCGTGCTGAACGATGCGACGTGCCGATAGTGCCGGCGCAGCGTCCGCGCCATCTTGCAATGCAGCGACGCGTTGTGCACGGCCGCCGTGCTCGCCTGGAGCACGTAGACGCCGCCGTCGAGCACGTGCGACTTTATCAACGCGAAGACGTCGTCGTTGAAGAGAGGATTGCTCGGCGAATCCTCGAGCGGCTCGGTGAGATCCGAGACGATCGTGCCGTAACGCTCGTCGTGCGAGCGCAGGTACTCGAGCGCGTCTCCGACGACCACGTTTGCGCGCGCGTCGTCGAAGGCGCCGGCGGACCATTCGGCCAGGTACTTTCGCGCGAGCTCGACGACGAGGCCGTCAATGTCCACCATCGTGCAGCGGCGCACGTCGGGACAGCGCAGCGCCTCGCGCAGCGTCGCACCCTCGCCGCCTCCGACGATCAGCACATCGCTGCGGTCCTCCGCCGCCGCGAGTGCCGGATGGACCAAAGCCTCGTGATAGATGCGTTCGTCGGCTTGGGAGCTCTGCGTATCGCCGTCGAGCACGAGCATCTTGCCGAACACGGGCGAGCGCAGCACGGCGACCTGCTGATACTCCGAGCGCGTCGCAACGAACAACTCTTCGATCGCATGATGGTGCTGCTCGGAAGGCGCGAACTCTTCGACGTACCACTGCCAGCGCTCGGTTTTCGGCATGTCGGCCGTACATTAGCGGCTCAAAAGAAGAACCCCGCCGGTCAGCGGGGCTCTTGCAATTTCCGCGCTCCTAACTTAGAAGCAGTTCACGCCGAAGTACAGCGGCGTCTGCGGCGGTAGCTGGAAGTTCGGCGGGGCGTTATATTGAGTGATCGTGACGGTCTTGCCCTTGACCTTCGCGTGGACCGGCAGCGGTTTCCACTGCGGCTTGCCGTGCGAGAACGTCAGGACGGCGGCAGCGCACGACTTTCCGGGGATGCCCTTACCGTCGGAGATCACGTATTGCAGCACCGGAACCTTGCTGGCCTTCGGAATGATGACGTACTTGCTCTGATTGATGGCCGTGGCGTAGATGAACGTCTTTCCGCGGGCGACGTAGGCCGGGAACTTCTTGCCTTTGTAGGTCAAGATGTCTTTGTTGTTCGTCGCGTCGGCGATGTATACGATCGCCTTGGCTTTGAGGTTGTTTTCGCCGATCGACCCGCTGACCGTGATATCGTCGTGCTTGCCGAGCGCGAAGTTGGCGCCGAGCTTCGTCAACGTTATCTTCGTGCACGTGCCCTCGAAGATCCACTCGTATTGCGGCGGGCTCGTGGCGCAAGTAACGACTTTGCCGTCGATCGAGTCGTTACCGGTGCTGGTCAGATCGCTGCCGTCGCGCGATGCGGCGTTGTTCGGCGCCACGGAGGTATCGGGCGCCGCTGCAGTGTCGGGCGCGGCCGCGGTATCGGGCGCCGCACCGGCGTTCTGCGATTCCGGCGCCGCGATCGGGGACGACGACGGCACCATCCCGTTTCCGGAGCAGGCCGCAAGTGCGATGGTGCACACGACGCTCGTAACGGCGGCACCTATCATAGGTAAACGCATGGTCTGTTCTTTTTCACCTCGACTCGAGAAAAGCAGTGACGTTTTTGCACTGACAGAATTGGAGACCGAAGCGCATAGCGCCTGCCGAAATTGCGGATTTTAAAGGTGATTATTGCTGATGATAACGGTTAAGTTTCCGCTTGCTAAGCGCTGCGTACGAGAGCGCGCGCGTCGTGGTTGCGACTTAACACGTGCGTATACTCGCCGTCGCTCTTCTCGATTCCGCGCTTGAGCTCGGTCGCCAAGACGCTCTTGGCGTGCAATGTTTCCGCCGCGTACTGACAAGCAAGCCAGGGATCGGTATGGTCGCCGCACGTGTAAAAATCCATGGCGGCGTAGCCCTTTTCGGGCCAGGTGTGGATGGAGATGTGGGACTCGGCCAGGATGACCGTTCCGGAGACGCCCTGAGGCTCAAAGCGGTGAAATGCGCTCTCCATAATGGTAGCGCGAGCCGCTTTCGCGGCCGAGATCATCATGGCGGCGATGCCATTGATATCGGAAAGCAAGGATGGCTGACAGCCGGAAAGCTCGCACACGATGTGCCTGCCGAGTGCCTTCAATTTGTTCCAGGTCTCCTTGACCCTTGAGGAATCCCACCTCCGGACTTCGTCGGCTGGGCTGCCCCGCAGCCTCCTCCCCCGACCTATCGGCGAACTCTTGCCGGCGCTTTTGAGCGGTGCGCGAGCGACTCGCCGCGTTGGCGCGTAAGGGCGCGCCTCCCTCAAACCGTGGTTCCCCTTGTACCCCAAAGAAGAACCGGCGCCAATCATAACCCCTTGCTCCCCTGCTGTAAAGACCTTGCCCACAGCTTGCCCACAGCTTGGCCGCCAGAGGCCGAACCGCATAGTGGAAGCAACTAATCCTCACGGCCGCGGCTTAGCCGCTCTCAATAGTGAAGCTACTACTGTACTATCTTGAAATATCGGGCCCGAACGGGTACGCTTTAACGTAGAATGGCACTGAATCTGCAGCAAGCGCCCGTCAAGCCGGCCGAGCTCATCGAAGACTACCGGCACGGCTTCCACGATCCCGAGAACTACGTCTTTAAGTCGGACAAGGGGCTGACCCGCGAGATCGTCGAGCGCATCAGCGCGATGAAAGACGAGCCCGCGTGGATGCGCGAGTTCCGCCTGAAAGCGTACGAGATCTTCACCGGGAAGCCGATGCCGACGTGGGGCGACACGAAATTGCTGAGCGAGATCGACTTCGCCGACATTCATTACTTCGTGAAATCCACGGACCAGACGCAGCGCTCGTGGGACGACGTGCCGGAAGACATCAAGCGCACGTTCGATCGTCTCGGCATTCCCGAGGCCGAACGCAAATTCTTGGCGGGCGTCTCGGCGCAGTACGAGTCTGAAGTCGTATATCACAACACGAGCAAGGCGCTCGAAGAGCAGGGCGTCTTGTTCTGCGACATGGACACCGCGGTGAAGAAATATCCGGAGATCGTCCGCAAGTATTTCGCGACGGTAATCCCACCGGGCGACAACAAGTTCGCGGCGTTGAACTCTGCCGTGTGGTCGGGCGGGTCGTTTATCTACGTGCCGCCGGGCGTCGAAGTGAAGATGCCGCTGCAGGCCTATTTCCGAATCAACGCCGAGAACATGGGCCAGTTCGAGCGCACGCTGATCATCGCCGACAAGGGCGCGAAGGTGCACTACATCGAGGGCTGCACCGCGCCGAAGTTCTCGACGTCGTCGTTGCACTCTGCCGTTGTGGAGCTGGTCGCGCTCGACGGCGCCTCAATACGGTATACGACGATCCAGAACTGGTACCGCAACATCTTCAACCTCGTCACCAAGCGCGCCATGGCCTACGCCGGCGCGACGGTGGAGTGGGTCGACGGCAACATCGGCTCGCGGCTGACGATGAAGTATCCGTCCATCTACCTGATGGGCGAGGGCGCGCGTGGAGAGATTCTGTCCATGGCGTTCGCCGGCGAAGAGCAGCATCAGGACGCGGGCGCGAAAGTGATTCACGTTGCGCCGCGGACGACGTCGGTCGTGACCAACAAGAGCGTTAGCGCGCACGGCGGCAAGACGACATATCGCGGCTTGGTCGAGATCCATCCCGGCGCGGTCGGCGCCAAGACGCGGGTCCGTTGCGACGCGCTGATCATGGACGAGCAGTCGTCGAGCGACACGAAGCCGACGATGAAGATCCACGAGCAGCGCTCGACCGTCGAGCACGAGGCCAGCGTCAGCAAGATCGGCGAAGAGCAGCTCTTCTACGCGATGTCACGCGGGTTGTCTGAGGCGGATGCCACGGCGATGATCGTCAACGGCTTCTTCGATTTCTTCGTCAAGGAACTGCCGATGGAGTACGCGGTCGAGCTGAACCGCCTCGTCAAGATGGAGATGGAAGGCGCGGTAGGCTAAGACCGCATAGCCGCGTGCCCCTTTGCCGGCCGTGGCGCAAGAGCAGAGAAAGTCTAAGAGGCTACGCGATCAAGTGGACGTCGCCGAACTCGTGGCGGTAATAGCCGCGGTCGGCGGCGTTCGCGTACGCATCGTCCAGAAGCTCCGAATCGGCAAAAGCGCGCAGCATCGAGAGATGTGTGGAACTCGAGTCGTGGAAGCCGGAAAGCAGGGCATCGACGGCCTTGAGCTCGTGGCGGTCGTCAATGAAAAGATCCGTCCAGCCCGCAGCGGGGACCACGCCGTCGTTCGTCGCCGCGCTTTCCAGCGCGCGAACGACGGTCGTGCCGACCGCGACCACGCGCCTCGCTTCCCGGCGCGCCGCGTTCACCGCTTCCGCAGCCGCGCGACCGACGATGAAGCGCTCCGTGCCGGGGAGTTCCGGAGCTTCGAAGCTGGCCACCCCGCAATGCAGCGTAACGGTCGCGATTTGGACGCCGCGCCTTTTCAGCAGGGTGACGACCCCCTTCGTGAAGGGGCGCGCGGCCGACGGCATTTCGGACGAACCGATCTCGCGAGCGAACAGCGTTTGATACGCCGAGAGCGGAAAGCGCGCAGCGACGTACCCGTAAGCGATCGGCTTTCCGTAATCTGCGAGGTATGCGTACATCGGCACGCGCAGCTCAAAGGCCACGTACCACAGGCGCGCGCGGTGCGAGTCCACCGGCGCGATCATCACGGCCGTGCCGCGGTTGCGAAGCGCGAGCGTTTCGCCCGCGACGACCGGATCGCGTGGTTCGACGATCCACAACCGCTCGTCTATTTTGGTGCTGACGTGCAAGGCAACGGTAGTTGCGTCATGGCGCCGTGCGACGATCGCGGCCGGTAGCGTCGCCGAGTCGTTCACTACGAGCAGGTCGCCGGGCTGCAACACCTGCGGCAAGTCGTCAAAATGCATATGTGAGTGCGACCGCGAGCGGCGATCCGTGACGAGCATCCGCACGCCGTCGCGGGGAACGCCGCGATATTCCGGCGGCTCCGTCGCCTCGATCAAACCGCGCGCGAATGCCGGCGCAACCGTCATGCCGGCGTGAGCTCCGCGGCGCGTGCGCGTTCCAATTGCTGCTTCATCTCGGCGATCGCGCGAAGCAAGGCTCGCGCAGAATCTGTCGGGTCGCGCAGCTCGGACGGATCGGCGTCGGGGATCGCGTCGCGATGCATTGCCGTGTCCATGTCGCCGGGATCGAAGAGCAAAACTCGCGTTGACGTTCCCTGGAGCTCAGCCGCCAGCACGCGCGAGACGAGCTCGAGCGCGGCCTTCGTCGCACCGTATCCACCCCACGCCGGATACGCCTCGACGCCCGCGTCCGACGTCACGTTTACGACCGTGCTGATCTCCGACCGGTGCATCAGCTCGAGCGCGTGTGCGATGAGATGAATCGGCGCGAAGACATTCACGTCGAATAGCGACGAGAGCGTTTTGCGGTCGAGATCAGCGACCGCGCGCAACGGCGTCGCGCCGAGGGTGGATGCGTTGTTAATTAAAAGGTCGAGGCGCCCGACGCGCTGCGCCGCCGCGATCAGCGCGTGCGCATGGTCGCGATCGGCGACGTCGCCCGGGATTGCGATGAGCCGCGGACCAACGGCCGGGGCTTCGCTGCGGATCGAGCGCGCTGCCCGATCGAGCGCGACGGGGTCGCGGCCGTCGGCGATGACCGTCAACCCCTTCGCCAATAACTCGCGCGTCAGGGCGTACCCGAGGCCGCGCGAGCCGCCGGTCACGATCGCGACGTGTCCCTCTTGAAACCATTTCATAGTGGAACGAGTCTACAACCTCAAGTATAGTTGAGGTCAAGCGCAATGGAATATCTTACGGTCGGCGAGGTCGCCCAACGCAGCGGGCTGCCCGTTTCAACGATTCACTTTTGGGAGTCGAAAGGCCTAATCCGTAGCCTTCGAAGTGATGGCAATCAGCGGCGCTTTGCACGTCCGGAGCTGCGGCGCATCGCGGTCATTAAGATCGGCCAGCGCGCGGGCATTCCGTTGTCGGAGATCCGCGACGTGCTCGACACGCTGCCCGCCGACCGCGCGGTCTCGGCGAAGAGTTGGGCCGCGCTGTCGCGGCGTTGGAAAGGCAGTCTCGACGACCGGATCGCGCGGCTGACCGCGCTGCGCGATCAGCTTGGGCAGTGCATCGGCTGCGGCTGTCTCTCTTTGAACAAATGCTGGCTTCGCAACGCAAACGACAAACTCGCTACCGAAGGGCCCGGCCCACGCCTCCTTAACTTCGACGAGTAGGCTAAGGCTTCACGCACGTACGGCGGCATCGAACGCCGCCTGCGCGCCTTTGACTTCTTCCATGTGATCGTGCGCCCACTGAGTGAGCGACGCGAGGGGACCGCAGAGCGTTCGGCCGAGCCGCGTGAGCTGGTACTCGACGCGGGGGGGAATCTCCGGATAGATCGTTCGCTTCACCAAGCCGTCGCGCTCGAGATCGCGCAGCGTTTGCGTCAGCATCTTCTGCGAGATGCCGCCGATCATGCGGCGCAACTCGTTGAAGCGGCGATGCTCGGCTTGCGAGAGTATGCCGATGATGAGCGTCGTCCACTTGTCGGCGATCCGGTCGAGGATCAACCGCGAGGGGCACTGCGCCTGGTTGTAGACGTCGGCATCGACCGGGAGCGGCGGCAGCTGCATGGTTTCCATGAGGTTCCTAGGCTACTTTCGAGTGCGTACTTGAAGGGTGAATGCTAGTATGTAAAAGTTACTAGTAGAAGATTATCACACTATGGCGCCAAGCGCAACTAAAGGAGAATAGGAAACCCATGACCAGCCACGTTCAAGAGAAGGCCGTCTACGCGCTCGATCCGGCGCACACGACGGTCGAGTTCGTCGTCCGTCACCTGATGATCACCCGAGTCCGAGGCCGCTTCACCGCCTTCACCGGGGAAGTCGAGCTTGCGCCCGACAGCGACCTGCCGCTCGCCGTGGCCGCTCACATCGAGGCCGGCTCGATCGATACCCGTGAGGAGCAGCGCGACGCGCACCTGCGTTCGGCCGACTTTTTCGACGTCGAGAAGTATCCGGAGTTGGCATTCGAGAGCACGCGCATCGCCGGCGGCCCCGATGCGTTTACGATCGAAGGCAAGCTAACGATCCGCGGCGTCACGCGCGACGTTTCGCTCGCGGGCAGCTTCGAGGGGCGCACGAGGGATCCGTGGGGCGGCGTGCGCGTCGGATACAGCGCGCACACCACGATCAATCGCAAGGATTACGGGCTCACCTGGAACGCGGCGCTCGAGACCGGCGGGGTCGTCGTCGGCGACGAAGTTCGCATCGAGCTCAACGTCGAGGCGGTCTTACAAGCGTAACCTCACTCCGGCAGCTCTTTAAATGACTGCTTGACCCGATACTCGCTGGCCGGAT
>Ga0213882_10000227_pt1 | contig 22120 bp, 25 predicted proteins | sample BarmaccoBMER_R09_FD_160106 | JGI IMG/M metagenome (GOLD analysis project Ga0213882, IMG submission 160106) | Barbacenia macrantha exposed rock microbial communities from rupestrian grasslands, the National Park of Serra do Cipo, Brazil - ER_R09 ...
ACGACGCTCAACGTGATCACGGTGCCCTTGCCATTGGGGTTGGGTGGTATCGCGATCCGCACCGCGACCGTGGCGCCGCCTGATGTGGCTGGAACCGTCCAGTTCAAGGATGGGATCGCCACCCTCGGTGGCCCAGTACCGGTGATCGGCGGCATCGCCATCGGGCCCGCCGGCTTCCTGAGCAAGGGGCCGCACTCGCTGACCGCAGTGTTCACCCCGACCGACCTGGTCAGGTTCACGCCATCGACGTCGAACACCGTGATGTTCGCGTTCTAAGCCGAAGTGGCAAGTTTCGGATCGAGTTGCCAGACGCCTCAAGGAAACGGGGTGCCGCCGGTGTCAGCCCGGCAGGATGGTGGACACTGGCCTGGTGGGGGTCGCCTCAGTGAACGCGTTCCACAGCAGGTTCAGCGGATGGTTGTGGGCGTAGCGCTCCCGTTCACACCCCCGATCCGCTCACCGGAGCGCTCAGCTACCTGCCGGCCCGCGCGGCAGGGGTCACCGTCGGAACCTCGGTCGGGCCGTTGCGGGTGCTCGGAGCCTACGTCCCCTCGCGGGATGCGACGCTGGAGAAGACCGAGCGCAAGAAGCGCTGGATCGAGGACTTCCACACCGCGCTGGACGCGACGAAATCCAGCGTCCCCGTGTTGCTTCTGGGTGACCTGAACGTCCTGGAACCCGATCACCAACCCGAACACCGCCGGCAGTTCGCGCCGTTCGAGTACGACTTCTACCGCGCCCTCACCGATCGGCACGGCCTCATCGACGCATTCCGGCACCTGCACCCTGATCGGATCGAGCACAGCAGGGCGCGACGGTCCGACCTCGGCTACCGATACGACCACGCCCACAGCTGCGCCCAGCTCCTGCCTCTGCTCCAAGGTTGTGACTACGTCCACCAGACCAGGGACGTTCTCGCGGACGGATCGCGGCTGACCGATCACTCCGGACTCGCCGTGCGCCTGGCCACGACGGCAACGACACCGCTGCTGACCTCTGACCCCGCCACCACGGCACCCTGCGAGCCTGAGCCAACCCTGTTCTGACCCGGGCGTTCGGGCTGGCCGCCACCTCCGACCAGCACGAGGGGCCTCCCTGCATGTCCAGCACCAGCGCGGCCCCGCGCCTCGGCGCCCGGGTCCTGCTGCTCGATCCCCTCGATCGGGTCCTGCTCATCCACGCTCACGACCCCGAGGCCCCCGGCCACCACTGGTGGGAACTACCCGGCGGCGGCCTGGACGAGGGAGAGGACCTGGCTGGTGCCGCCCGCCGCGAACTCGCCGAGGAGTCCGGAATCCTGCTCCGGCAGCTGGGCCGCAAGCTGTGGGTGTCCCGCTCAAGCCCACCGAGAACGAGAAGGCCGGGCTGATCGAACGTCGCTGGTGGCCTGCCGCCGAGCTCCGGCGCTGTCAGGACAAGCTCCTGCCGGGCAACCTGCCCGAGCTGCTCGACGACCTCCTTGCTGACCGGCTCAGCGACAGGCCCCTGATGCTGGTCGGCTGAGTACTCCGGGGCCCCAGGCGGCCCGCGCTTGACGGTGTGCCGAGGAGGCAGGGCCAGGTCCGGGTTCGGTGGGGTGGCGACAGCGGAAGGTGCGTCGGACCGAACACTCCCAGCGGGTCTCGGGCTCGCTCACATCGGCGGGCTCGCCCACACCTGCCTGCGACGAAGTGCCTGGAAGAGGCTTGAATCGGTGGGGTCTAGCAGATAGATCGGTCTATCCGTTATACTCGGTTGGCGCGAGGTGATGTGGGCGCCCGCGGTCCCGGCGGAGAAGTAGCCATGACGGCAGTCAAGGGAGCGAGGAGACAACGATGAGGGTTTTGGTGTTCGGTGCGACCGGCCGCATCGGTAGGTGCATCGTCGCGGAGCTGCTGGCCCACGGTCATGAGGTCACCGGCGTCAGCCGCAAGGCCGCCGGTGGACCCTCGACGCTCGGGCTCACCATGAAGACCGGAGACGTGACCGATCCCGGGACGGTGATCAAGCTGGCGGCCGGCCACCATGCGGTCGCGTCGGCGGTCGGCCCCACCCTCGGCGTGGACAACGACGAGCAGATCCTCCTCGGCGCCACCCAGAGCCTGATCACGGCCCTCCGCAAGACGGACGTGCGTCGGCTCGTTGTGGTGGGCGGTGCCGGCAGTCTCGAAGTCGCGCCAGGTCAGCGACTGGTCGACAGCCCCCACTTCCCCGCGATGTGGAAGGCGAACGCCCTTGCGCAGGGTGCCGCACTCGAGCTCTACCGGGAGGTCGACGACCTGGATTGGACGTATGTCTCCCCGGCCGCGATGATCGAGCTGGGCGAGCGCACCGGCGACTACCGCGTCGGCGGTGATCAGCTCATGGTCGACGCCGATGGTCACAACCGCATCTCGACCGAAGACTACGCCGCAGCCTTCGTCGACGAGCTGGAGAACGGATCGGCTATCCGGCGACGTATCAGCGTCGCGTACTGACCGTCCGGCATCTCCCGGTCAAAGGTATGCAGTGGCCCGGCGGCCACCATCAGAAAAGGAGTCATGTCGTCATGTCCGCAGCAGGCGCCGTTCATACCGGCGATAGCCGGACCAGTCATTTCCGCTTCATTGCCATCCTGGGCGCGCTCACCGCACTGGGTCCGTTGTCGAATGACGCCTACCTACCCGGTCTGCCCGACATCGCACACGACCTGCACACCTCGGCATCAGCCACCCAGCTCAGTCTGACCGCGTGTCTCCTCGGCCTCGGTTCCGGCCAGCTTCTCGCGGGACCACTTTCGGACGCGTTAGGTCGCCGCCGACCGTTGATCGCTGGGTTGTTGTTGTACGTGGTCTCGTCCCTGGCGGCGGCGGTGGTGCCGTCGATATGGCTGTTCGTGGTGTTCCGACTTCTGCAGGGCATCGGCGGTGCGACCGGCATCGTGATTGCCGCCGCTGTGGTCCGTGACCGGCACACCGGCGCGGCCGCCGCTCGGTTTTTCTCACTCCTCCTGCTCGTCACCGGGCTCGCACCGATATTGGCGCCGGTCGCCGGGGGGCAGCTGCTCCGGTTGACGTCCTGGCAGGGCATCTTCGTCGCCCTAGCCGCAGCGGGCGCCGTGATGGCTGCCGCAGTCGCGATGGGGCTGCCCGAGACGTTGCCGGTCGAGCGCCGCCAGAGTGGCGGGCTGCGGGCCATGGTACCGATCTTCAGGCAGCTACTCGCTGACCGCGATTTCGTGGGGTACGCCTTGTCCTGCGGGTTCGGGTTCGCTGCGATGTTCGTATACATCGCGGGCTCACCATTCGTGCTCCAAGTGATCCACAGGATGACGCCCCAGGAATACAGCGGCGTTTTCGCGATGAATGCGCTCGGACTGGTGATCGCGGCACAGGTCAGCGGCAGGATCGTCAATCGGGTCGGACCGCGCAGGCTGCTCGCGGTCGGTGTGGCCGGCTCCGCGCTCGGTGGTCTGATAGTACTCACCGCGGTGCTCGCCGGAGCGGGTCTCGTGCCGTTGCTCGTCGGCTTGTTCGTCGCAGTGGCCAGCGTCGGTCTGATCATGCCCAACTCGACGGCGCTGGCACTGGGCAACTACGGCAAGGTAGCCGGCGCGGCTGCGGCGCTGATCGGCCTCGCGCAGCATTTCATCGGTGCCGCCGCAGCGCCGTTGGCGGGGCTGGCAGGCGCTAGGAGCGCTATGCCGATGGCCGTCGTCATCACCATTCTCGGCTTCAGTGCGCTGTTGTCGTTCGGGTTGCTGACAAGGTCCCGGCAACGAACGTCCGCACCCGAGGCGCCGGCAGCGTCCCTGCTCACGGAGTCCGTTGTGCTCGAAGCGGAGAAATGATGTGGCAGGCGTGCCGCCACCTGGCCGCGCAGAAACGAGCGGCGGCCGCATCTGCGGTGTCGCGCCGCCGGCAACGAGGACTCCCGCCCGGTCGGAAGGCTCAGGGCCGGCAGCGGCGATGGCGGGGCTGTTCACCGAACGTGTGGGTGCTCAGCGCCGGGGTCCAGCTGGAATGACCTGTCTGCCGACGGAAGCGGATATCCTGGTCACATGGTCAGTAAGCGAAACGGCTCGACACCGGCGGAACGGTTGATGCAGACCGCGACCAGCCTCTTCGCCGAAGAGAGCATCCGCGCTGTGGGGATCGAGCGGCTGATCACCGAGGCGCAGGTCGCCAGGGCAAGCCTCTATCAGTGCTTCGGCTCGAAGGACGCGCTGATCACCGCCTACCTCGACCAGCAACACGAGACGGACCGGGCGGCCTACGAGCGTGCGATGGCCCATGTCGAGGACCCGGTCGAGCGCGCGCTCCTGTTTTTCGATCTTGCGGAAGCCTCCTCCCGTCGCAGCCACTACCGCGGATGTCCGTTTCTCAACGCCGCCACCGAGTTCCCCGACCGTCGGCATCCGGTGTCGGCTGTCGTGCTCAAACGACGGGAGTGGCTGCTCGACCGGTTGATCACGGCACTGCGGGACGCCGGAGCTGACGACCCGAGGACGGTTGCCCAGCGAATTCAGCTCCTCTACGACGGAGGCCTGGCTGGGTCGAAGGTCAACAGGTCCAGTGAGCCGATTCGCTTGGCGAAGCACATGGCCGAGGAGCTGATCGCGCGGAGCAGGTCGTGCGACCGGACCGGGCGGCGGACGCCCCGGAGCACAGACTAGATCCCGTCGTTCAGTGCGTAGAACCTGCCGTGCAGGAATATGAGTGGCGGACGTCGATCCTGGACAGAGAGGTCGAGCACCTCACCGATGATCATTGCGTGGTCACCGATCCTCATGCAGTCGCGCAGCTCGCATTCCAACCAGCTCGGCGAGTCGAGCACGAGGGCGCCGGTGCGCTGTCCGCGCGTGGCGGACAGGGTTTGCACGACGGCGTCCCGGACATGCCGGCTCTTCGCCAGGGTACGAGCGATATCCTCGGTCCCTGTATCCAGCATCGACACCGCCCAGACCTTCACCTCGAGGACGTTGGCCAGGAACCCGGAGTCGTGGCGTAGGCACATTGACACGAGTGGCGGGCTCATCGACACCGAGGTCAACGAGTTGATCGTCATCGCATCATCCCTACGTCCTTCCGGGCTCTCGGAATAGGTAGTCGCTACGCATACTCCGGTGGCGAAGTTACGCATCGCGCCGCGGATATCGACCGTCATCGTCACTCTCCCCGTGGGTCATCGCGCTCAGGACGATGTCCAGGTTGCGCTGGTCGGACATCGACCGTCCGACGATAGGATGATACAGCCCGACAATCCCAGACGACTTGTCCCGATACGCACGAGGTGTTGCTGATCAGCGCACAGCCGACAGCAAGCGCGAAGTCGGAACACGACGTGAGCAGGGTTACATTGCCAGGGGACACGTGCGCCTGTACACAGTCGATGGCTGACCCGAATCATCAGCGGACGAAATGATCAGGCGCTATCACCTGAATGGAACAATGACGTTGACCTCTTTCTTAACAAGCGGGGTCCGCGAAGTGAAGAGAAACGGTCGAACTCTCGACAACAAGACTCGAAGATCATCAAGCTGTCTGCGGCGGTCCTGAGGAGAGATACTTGTGAGAGAGGGGCATGACGATGACGTCTCCACCGGCCCTGGAGATGCTGAGTACCTCAACAGTGGCACGACATCAACGGCTTGACCTCTGGTGTGACCAGGTGAGGAGGATGTGTGGGGCGGTGCGGGTGCTGGCCGACCGGGATGTCTTCGACAGTGGCACGATCGTGACCAGCGCACTGGGTGGCGATATGCGGGTGTCCCTGGTGTCGGCGGACCCGCATACGGTCGTGCGTCAGGCCAGTCGAGGCGGCGGCGAGAATGATGGTTTCGTCTATTTCTGCCGCACGCTCACCGGGCGGGCACGGCTGACCCAGGACGGCGACGCCGTGGAGCTGCGTCCGGGCGGGATCGCCTTGTTCGACACCACTCGGCCACACACGTTGGCGATGCCGGATGCGTTCCGAATGGTGACGTTGCGGTTCCCGCATCGCGTGGTGGGGCTGGACCCTCACCATACTCGCGGCCTGACGGCTGTGCCGTGGGCCTGCGCCACGGGCGTCGGTGCGATCGTCAGCGTCGTGCTCGCCGAACTGGGGAACCATCTCGACGAGCTGAGCGTGACCGAGGCCGACCAGCTGGGTAACAGTATCCTGACTATGATCAGGTCATTGCTCGCTGACCGGCTCGCGCAGACCTCCGCGGACCCCGTCGCCGCGCGGCAGATGTTGTTGGCTCGAATGCAGGAGTTCGCGCGGGACCACCTTCCAGACGTCTCGCTCAGCCCGGCGATGCTGGCGCGGCAGCATAACGTGTCGCTGCGGTACGTGCAGGTGCTCTTCGCGGAGCACGGTACCAGTCCGGCCAGATGGATTCGGGACGAACGGTTGGCCCGCTGCTACGCGTACCTGGCCAACCCACAGTACGACCACCTCACGGTGACTGCGATCGGTGAACGTTGGGGCCTGTGCGGGGCGTCTCAGATAAGTCGACTATTTCGTGAACAATACGGGTCGACCCCGCGGGAGTTCCGTAAGCGGCGGTAACGTCGCTTACGGTGTGACGAGGAGAGAGCTGATGACGACCTGGGTTTGCGCCAACCGGCTCGGCCGGATCGGTCGCGACTTGCTTCGCGTTCTCCTCACCTGTGGTGAGGAACGCGTCGAGGACATCGGAACCGGTGAGCGGTGGAGGTGAAGGCAGACGATGAATGCTTCAGTACACGAAGGTGAGCAGGCGGTCCAGCGGCGGGCCGGTGAGGGCCGCGAGGGCTGGGGGTCGCCGATGTTCACCGCAGACATCCCGCCGGGGTTCGCGGCCTTCATGCACCAGCAGCGGTTGGTGGCAATCGCGGTCCCGGATGACGAAGGTGCCGTTTGGTGCACGGTGCTCACAGGTGACCAGGGTTTCGTCGACGCGACGGATGACCGCACCATCGTCATCCATGCGCTTCCTCCTGAGGGTGACCCCGTACGGAAGGCGTTCGACTCACGCGCGACGTCGAGGGACCTCGGCATGGTGGTGATGTCACCCGACACGTCACGCCGGGTGAAGGTGAACGGGGTCGCCCGTCGCGACAGGTCCAGGCTGCTGCTCCGGACTGAGCAGGTGCTGGGCAACTGTCCCAAGTACCTGCAGGTTCGAACGGTGACCGGTACCGGGCCCGGCCATGGTCAGACGGTCCGCACCGGAACCGAGCTGTCGGTCGAGCAGCAACGCGCTATTGCGCTGGCGGACACCTTCTTCATCGGCAGCTTCTCACCCGGACACGGCGCGGACGCCAACCATCGGGGCGGCCGGCCAGGGTTCGTGTCCGTCACCGATTCTCGATCGTTGGCCTGGCCGGACTACGTGGGCAACTCGTTCTACATGACGCTGGGAAACATGGCGCTCAACCCCCGGTGTGGTCTTGCGTTCATGGACTGGACGACGGGCACCACTGTGCAGCTGACCGGGACCGGGCGGATCGACTGGAGTCGCGAGCGGGCGGAGACACTTCCCGGGGCCCTACGCACGATCGAGTTCCACATCGAGCGGATCGTGCAGATCGACAACGCGAGCCCACTGAGCTGGACCCTGCACAGCTACTCCAGATTCAGCCCGCCCGTCCCTCCGAAACCGTCGGGCCTTCCTGAGGGAGAACCGTGACGAAGACCGTTGAGCCGAGCAGCTCATCCATACTGGACGGGGGGCCACTGCGCCAACCGGACCTGACCGTACTCTCTGCGGCGCTTGTTCGTGCCGCGGGCCGCACCGGCGGCGGTGAGATCATCTATCTCGACGACGACGGTGCACCCCACAAGCAGTCTTACGCGGAGCTGCTCGACGACGCTGCCCACATCCTGAGAGGCATGCGTACGGCCGGGGCCCGTGTCGGCGACAAGGTGGTGCTCCAGATCGGAACCGACCCGGACCTGCTCGCCACGTTCTGGGCGTGCGTGCTCGGCGGTTTCGTTCCGGTGCCGGTCACCACCAGCCCACCCCCGCACAGCCCCCTGTCTGCGGCGCAGCTGTTGGCGGGGGTATGGGGCATGCTGGACAACGCCAGGGTGGTCACCGACCGGCGGATCGAGCGAGGTGCGGCCTGGACCGAAGCATGGCTCGGTACCGTCGAGATGCTTCGGGCCGGCCCAGCGGCTACGGCCTACCACCATGGTGCGCCCGATGAACCCGCCGCCCTGCTCCTGACCTCAGGCAGCACTGGGCTGCCCAAGGCGGTGGCCCTCTCCCACCGCAATATCATCAGTCGATCCGTGGCCTCTGCGCAGGTCCGAGGTCTGTCGGCGACCAACCGGAGCTTCAACTGGATGCCGTTGGACCACGTCGGCGGACTGATCATGTTCCATGTCCGGGACGTGCTGCTGGGCTGTCACCAGGTGCACGCGCGGATCGGGTGGGTCCTGGCCGACCCGCTGCGCTGGCTCGACGCGATCAGCGAATACCGCTGCGACACGACGTGGGCACCCAACTTCGCCTTCGGCCTGGTCGTCGACCGAGCGCAGGAGATGGCGAGCCGATCGTGGAACCTGAGCGGCCTGCGCTACATCATGAACGGCGGTGAGCCGATCACGGCACGAGTCGCCAGGCGTTTCCTGTCCCTGCTGGCGCCGTTCGGCTTGCCGTCCAGTGCCATGCACCCGGGGTGGGGGATGTCGGAGACCTCGGCCGGAGTGGTCGACTGCGTCTTCGCCGTGGACGCCGCCAATGACGAGGATCGCTTCGTGCCGGTCGGTGCACCGCACCCCGGCGTTTCGCTGCGCGTGGTGGACCAGAACGGCGAGGTCCGGCCGCAGGGCGTGATCGGCCGATTGCAGGTCAGCGGACTTCCGGTCACGTCGGGATACTACGCAAACCCGGAACAGAACCGGCAGTCGTTCACTACGGAGGGCTGGTTCAAGACCGGTGACCTGGCCTTCATCGCCGGCGGCATGCTGACCGTGACCGGCCGGGCCGACGATGTGATCGAGATCGACGGGGTCACCTACTACGGACACGAGATAGAGGCCTCCATCGAGGAGCTGCCGTTCGTCGAACCCTCGTACACCGTCGCGTGTCAGCTCCGCACCGAGGGAGGTGACCATGACGGACTGGCGATCTTCTTCCACCCGCGGTCAGGAACCCCCTCGGACCTGGAGAACCGAGCGGTGGTCGAGCTGGCCGCGAACCGGTTCGGCTTGCAGGTCACGCACGTGGTGCCGGTGCCGAAAGAGGAGGTTCCCAAGACCGGCATCGGCAAACGTAAGCGTTCGCAGCTGCTGGAACGCCTCGGACGCCATGGGCGTCGCCGGCTGTCCTCCTAGACGTCGGCGGTCCGAGACCGCGCCGACGTGCTTCTGCGCGAAATCGCCGATTTCCTGCGCGAACCCGGTGGTTTCACAGCGTCGACGTTGACAGAATAACTACGCGGGCGGGTGGCGCACCGGAATATTCTTCAGCGAATCTCGACGAAGGGACCCACCGTGACTGAAACCATGATAAGTGCCGCGCAACCGCTGGAGGGCACGGACGACGCGTCCAATGACCTGCTGACCGGTGACGCGTACCTGGAGAGCATGCGCAACGGGCGGGAGGTATACCTTTACGGCGAGCGCGTCTCCGATGTCACCAGGCATCCGGCGTTCGCGCAGACCGCGCGATCGACGGCGCACCTCTATGATGCGCTACACGATCCGGCCACGGTCGACGTCATGACCACGGTCGATGCGTACACCGGTGCGCGAGTACACCGGTTCTTCACGCCCGCGCACGCCGCGGAAGATCTGCTCAAAGCCAGGGACGCGATTGAGCTGTGGGCTCGGCTCGGCTACGGGTTCATGAACCGGACCCCGGACTACAAGGCGTCGTTCATGGCCGGTCTCGCGGTCACGCACGACTTCTACGAGCCCTTCGGAGCCAGCGCACGCGGCTGGTACGAGAAGTACGCCCGACAGGCGCTGTCGATCAGCCATGCCATCGTCAACCCACCCGTGGACAGAAACAAACCGGCCCACGAGGTCGGCGACGTGTTCGTCAGGGTGGTGGAGGAACGCGACGGTGGAATCGTGGTCGACGGTGCCAAGCTGATGGGCACGGCGTCGGCCCTGACGCACGCCGCGTTCGTCGGTCAGATCCATCTCGCCAACCTCGAGAGGGGGAAGGCGGAGGACCTGGCGCTCGCCTTCATGGCGCCGCTGGACACTCCCGGTATGAAGGTGGTGTGCCGGCCCTCATACGAGCTGAAAGCCCACAGCCCATTCGACAACCCGCTGTCGAGCAGGTTCGACGAGAACGACGCGGTCCTCGTCTTCGACAAGGCTTTCATACCGTGGGAGAACGTGTTGATCTATCGTGACACCGACAAGGTCCGGGAGTACTTCCCCCGATCGGGCCTGCTGTCCCGCGGGTTCTTCCAGGGCGCCATCCGTATGGCCGTGAAACTCGAGTTCATGGCAGGCCTGCTGGACAAGGGTACCCAGCTTAATGGAACTCACCAGTTCCGCGGCGTGCAGACCGGGCTGGGTGAGCTGCTGGCCTGGCGGCACGTGACGCACGCGATCACCACGGCCATGGCCACCGATCCGGAGCCGGGCCCGAACGGCACGGTTCTCCCTAAGATGTCCTACGCCGCCGGCTACCGTGCGCTGGCGCCGCTGTCGTGGGCACGCACACACCTGTTCTTCGAGGAGCATCTGGCCGCCGCGCTGCTGATGACACCGGCCGGCAATGCCGACCTGAAAAACGAGGAGCTGCGCCCGCTCATCGACCGCTACTACCGTGGCTCGGCCGGCACCGCGGAGGAACGGATCAAGCTGTTCAAGCTGGCGTGGGACGCGCTGGGCACCGAATTCGGTGGGCGGCACGAGCTGTACGAGCTGAACTACGCGGGCAGTCCCGACCAGGTGCGGTTGGACACGCTGACCTGGTCGCGAGCGGCGGGCCTGTTGGATGACTACGGGGCCTTGGTGGACCAGTGTATGGGGGACTACGACATTGACGGCTGGACCCGGGGTCGTTGGTCGGAATAGCACGGTGACCGCGTTCGGCAGCGAGGCACGGACATGTCGGACCCGAACTACCGGGAAGGACCGAGAACTCATGGAACCGTTGTTTGAGATCGGCGTGGTGGGCGGTGGGCCATCGGCTGTCTGCCTACTCGACTCACTGGCCCGGGAAAAAGATATCCCACCGGGTGGTGTCGTCGTTTTCGAGCCGTCGAGGCACCTCTGGCGGGGCAGGCCGTACCAACCGGACATCGATGTGGTCCGGGTGAACTCCACTCCCGACGACATGTCGATCCGGGCTGGGGACACCGACCATTTCGAGGATTGGCTGACGGCCCGGGACCTGGTGGTCGGATACGGGTCGAGCCACATCGACACATTGTCCGGAGCCAGGTTTGTTCCTCGAGCCGTCTTCGGTGACTACCTGGAGCAGTCGGCGCGGTCCGCGCTCGTCCAGATGATCAACCGCGGCTGGCGGGTGAGGTTGGTTCGGGAACGAGTCGACTCGGCGGACACAACCTCTCGCGGGATAGTAACGACAACCGAGCGGGGTAGACGCATCGCGGTAGACTACCTGGTGCTGTGTGTGGGTTCCGGTGAGCCCGCCGACGTCTACTCCCTGGACGGGGCACCGGGGTTCATCGCGGAACCGTACCCCATCAGGCGGACCATGGAGTCGATCAACCCCGTCGCTGACGTGTCCGTGGTCGGTAGCGGGTTGACATCGATTGACGTCGTTCTCGGGCTGGCGAGCGGGCACCATCGCGGACAGATCCGTCTGTTGTCCCGGCGCGGCGCTCTGCCAAGTGTCCGACAACGTCCGGTGCCGTATGACCTGCGACATTTCACGCCGGGTCGGTTTCGCACGGCGGCCGCCAGAGGCGAGTCGGTTACTTTAGCCGAGCTCACCGCGATTATGAAAGCGGAGCTGGCTGACGCGGGCGAGAGCATGGACATCGTGCGCGCTGAGATCGAGGCGGTGGAGCGCGAGGATCCCGTCACCAGGCTCCGGAGGCAGCTGGCCGAGGTCGACACCCCGCGGATGGGCCTGCGGATTCTGCAACGCGCCGTGCCGGACGCCGGCCCGGATGTGTGGTCCCTGCTCGCGGACGGCGAGCGCGCCACACTGCTCGAACTGTACGAGCGCACCTTGATGAGCCTGTGCTGCCCGATGCCACCGTGCAACGCGGCCACGATCCTGTCCTTGATCGACAGTGGTCAGCTGGAGATCGTGCCCCGAGTAAGGGATGTGCGACGCAGGGATGGCGGAGGCTTCATCGTCACCGCCGATCGCGGCGCGCACGTGGCGGACTACGTGATCAATGCGGTCAACGCGCGATCACGAAAGATCCCGACGATGGCGGCGCCGCTGATCGAGTCATTGGTTGCGGCCGGTGTCGCGGTATCTCATCCGCGGGGTGGTGTGTACGTGGAACGGTCCACCAGCCGCCTCACCATCGAGGGACGGCCGAACGACCGCGTGTACGCCCTCGGCGATCCGGCGGCGGGAAGCCTGTTCTTCACGTTCGGCGTGCAGTCGCTCGTGGACCGGGCGGTGGACGTCACAGCCGCTCTGCGCGACCACGTGGCGGCCAGTGCGCACCACCGCATTCAGTCACTTCCCGTGACCGCGGCAGTCCGGTGAGGTAAACCCTCCAGCCGACGACGACGAACCCCTACGACGCGAACCGGAGCAACACCGTGACGACGAACCCCACGACAACGACTGTCCCGGGACGACGAGCGAGCTACCTGGCGGACACTCGCACTGGTCTCCCCCTGCCCGACGCACCGACCTTCCGCTCCGCCGAGGATGAGCGGAGAAGCCGCAGGCAGCGGCTGGCCGCGTCGTTACGCCTGTTCGGCAAGTACGGCTTCGGCGAAGGCATCTCCGGCCACATCTCGGTGCGAGACCCCCAGCATCCGGACCGGTTCTGGGTGAATCCGTTCGGCGTGTCGTTCAACCGGGTCAAGGTCCGCGACCTCATCTGCGTCGACTCGACCGGCACGGTCGTGGCCGGACCTTATCCGGTCAACCCGAGTGCGTTCGTCATCCACTCGAAGATTCACGAGTTGCGAGCGGACGCGGAGGCCGCCGCGCACGCACATACCGTTCATTCCCGCGCACTCGGATCGCTACGGAGGTTACTTGAACCAGTGGACCAGGAGTCTGCGGCTTTCTACGAGGACCAGGTGCTTTACACGGACTACGAGGGTCCGTCGATCACGGTCGAACAGGGCCATGACATCGCCACCAGGCTCGGGGGCAAGAGGGCGATCCTCCTGGCTCATCACGGTCTGATCACCGTGGGTGGGTCCATCGAGGAGGCGGCCCACTGGTTCTTTACGTTTCACAGCTGCGCCGGGGTGCAGCTCCTCGCCGCACCGGCCGGCACGCCTCACGTGATGAGCCATGACCAGGCCATCGCCGCGAAGGGTGGTTTCGGCGATGTCCAGCTCGGACGGTTCAGCTTCGAACTACTGTACGACGAAATCACACACGAACAGCCGGACCTTCTCGAGGAGTAGGCCGACCAGACAGGACGGCACGGCGGGCGCCTGACGGCGTCCGCGATGCCGTCGAGGCCGACAGACCAGATCAGGGAGCTGGAATGTCCGAGTTCGACTTCCCCGGTAAGTACTACGAGATAATAAGGAAGGACTTCCGTGATCTTTCGGCGGAGACCGACTTCTTCGTCGACCTGGCCGGCGACGGCGGTGAGGTGCTGGACCTCGGTTGCGGGACCGGCACGAACCTGCGAGCGCTCCACGAGCGCGGCCATACCGGAGTCGGCGTCGACACCAGCGTGGAGTTTCTGAGCTGGGCGAAGAGCTCAAGCCGAGGCGGCGTCGAATATATCAACACGTCGATCACCGAGTTCCAGTGCGATGCGCAGTTCGATCTCATCCTGTGTGTTTTCGGCACACTCAACCTTATTCCGCCGGACAAGTGGTCCGGACTGTTCCATCGAATGCGGAAACTGTTGCGGCCCGGCGGGCACCTGGTGGTCGACGCGGCGCAGCTGCTCAACTATGTCGACAGCTACCAGCCGTTCGTGATCTCGCACCACGAGGGTCACGGGGTGCTGCTGACCCGACTGGCCCGCACCATCGTCAACGCGCACACGACCAACTGGCGCCACGAGGAGACCATCGTCGTCCGGGAGGACGACGGCCGTGTGTCGATGTACGGAAATTTCTTCGATCAGTGGTTGGTCACCGCTGGAGATGTGCGCCGGGCACTCGCCGACTCCGGTCTCCAGCTCACGGCTGAGTACGGCAGCTTTCGCCGAACCGCCCCGCCAGCGATCGGCAAGGGGCCGCTCATCCAGGTGGCGACGAGGGTCACGTGACCGCCTCGCGGACCGTGCCTGACCTGTCAGAAGGCACCCTGATGCGGCGTGTCGCCCTCGACCCTCCACCACCCGGGCTCGACAGGGCCTAGTAGACAGACCGATCTATCCGCTACAATCGGGCTGGCGGGTGACGTCGGGAGGCGCGTATCGGAGGGATTGATCATCGTTTAGTTGACACGCTTGACCGCCGAACCCTGGGGAGTAACGGTGCAGGTCCCGATACGAGCTATTCGCGGGGCGATACAGGTCGACGCCGACGTTCCTGAGCTGATTTTCGATGGCACACGTGAGCTGGTCGAGGCGGTGATGGAGTGGAACGGTCTGCGTGTGGAGGACGTGATCAGCGTATTTTTCACGATGACCCCCGATCTCCGTAGCAGGTTTCCGGCTGCGGCGGCACGGGCGGCCGGGATGCTGGAGGTGCCCGCCATGTGCGCGCAGGAGATCGGTGTGCCCGACGCTCTGCCGAGGGTCATTCGCTTGCTGGCGCATGTCGAGTCGATGTTGCCGAGATCGTCGATCCGGCACCCGTACCTGCGCGGAGCCGCCGCGCTGCGTCCAGATCTGGTGGTCGCCGGTGACCGGACTGGGGGGTTGAGTGGCCACTAGCGTTCTGCGGCGGGTCGTGGTGGTCGGTACCGGGCTGGTGGGCACCTCGATAGCACTGGCGCTGCGGGCCAACGGTGTCGAGGTGTCGCTTGTGGATCACGAGCCGGCGGCGGTCGCCATGGCGGTTCGGCTCGGGGCCGGCGTGGCCATGGCCGACCACGATCCGCCCGCGGACCTTGCGGTGATCGCGGTACCACCGTCAGCGGTGGTGGCGGTGTTGGAGGACGCCCAGGACCGAGGCTTCGCGAGGTTGTACACCGACGTTGCCGCGGTCAAAGGCCGGCTGATCGGCGATGCGCGACGCCGCGGCTGTGACATGGTGGGTTTTGTTCCAGGTCATCCGATATATAAGACGACATCCGGGTCAGCCAGGGCTGATCTCTTCCACGGCAGCGCGTGGGTGTTATGTCCGGAGGAGGAGACCTGTCCAGGCGCTGTCGAGATGGTCGAGGTACTGGTGCGGCTGTGCGGCGCGGAGCCAGTCGTGATGACGGGGGAGATCCACGACCGGGCGACCGCACACAGCCTGCACGTGCCATACCTGGTCTCCAGCGCGATGGCCGCAGCTCTGGTCGGCGTGGACGCTGAGGTGAGGCGGCTTGTCGGCTCGGACGTCAGGGACGTGACCCGACTTGCCGAGGCTGAGCCCGCGGACCTCATAGAGGCGCTCACCCACAACGCGAAATGGGTCGCCGACGTTCTCTCGGGCATCGCTGCGGATCTTGTCGAGGTGTCGGCCGCGCTTCAGCTGTGTGGCACCGGTGACCTGTCCTTCGTCGGTCAGGTGACTGATCTGCTGCACAGGGGCAACGAAGGTCGACGCGCCTTGACCGCCTGCGGACTGGCGCCTGACCAGGGCACATCATAACGAGACAGAAGGGAGCGAGTCATGGTAGTCGTGATGGCGTTGGACGCTACCGACGCCGACATCGCCGCTGTGGTCGCCACGGTCGGTGTGGCCGGCGGCGAGGCGTTCGTGAGCCGCGGACTGAACCGGGTAATAGTCGGCTTGGTCGGAGACGTCGAGCAGTTCGACAGCCTGAACCTGCGTGCGATGGCGGGCGTCACCGATGTGGTACGCATCTCTGTTCCGTACAAGCTGGTCAGCCGGGAGCACCACGAGACTCGGTCCACGGTTCATGTGGCTGACGTGCCGATAGGTCCCTCGACGATCACTCTGATCGCCGGGCCGTGCGCCGTCGAAACCTACGACCAGACGCTTGAGGGCGCGCTGATGGCGCGGTCGGCGGGCGCAGCCGTGCTGCGCGGCGGAGCATACAAGCCACGAACGTCGCCGTACGCTTTCCAGGGGCTCGGCGAGGAGGGCCTGCGGATTCTGGCGGAGGTCGGCGAGAAAACCGGCATGCCGGTGGTGACGGAAGTGGTGAGCGCCAATGACATCGCCGTCGTGGCGTCCTACGCCGACATGCTCCAGGTCGGGACCAGGAACATGCAGAACTTCACGTTGTTGCAGGCCCTGGGGGCCTGCAACAAACCGATCATGCTTAAGCGGGGTATGAGCTCGACCATCGAAGAGTGGTTGATGGCAGCCGAGTACATCGCACAGCGCGGAAACCTGGACATCGTCCTCTGTGAGCGTGGTATCCGGACGTTCGACCCTACCACCAGAAATACGCTCGACATTTCCGCGGTACCGATCGTCCAGCGGTTGTCACATCTGCCGATTATCGTAGACCCCTCGCACTCCGGTGGCCGGCGGGACCTGGTGATGCCGCTGACCAGCGCCGCGATCGCCGGCGGGGCAGACGGAGTGATCATCGATGTCCACCCGCGTCCCGAAACCGCACTGTGTGACGGGCCGCAGGCTTTGGTGACCGAAGACCTACCGGCATTGGCGAACGTCGTCAGTTCGTTCGCCAAGGTGACCGGACGGACCGTTGCTCTGACGCGGCAGCCTGAGGTGGTGTGACCAGACCGGCACGGTCAGGCGGCGTCTGGGGATCAGCGAGGTGAGGTCCGGTTGCGCGGCGGTCCGGAAACGGTGTCGATCGGGCTGGGGTCGGTGGGGAGGGACTGGTGGAGGTAGGACAGTGCTCGGTTGGCGCATTCGCCCAGGGGCTGGGTGGTGTCCAGGCGCAGTTTCGGATCCGAGATCGGGTCGGCGTTGGTTTGGAGCCGCCGGTACAGCGCGACGTCGCGGTTGGCTGCGGGGTGGGCGCCGCGGGCGGTGTCCGCGTGCAGTCGTTGTCCAATGGTGACCTCGGTGCAGACGCATTCGATGAGCCGCAGCGGTTGTCGGGTGCGGGTCGCGAACCGGCGGACCTGGGCGACCTGGTAGGCGCGGGTGCAGGTGCGACCGTCAAAGATGACGATGCAGCCGGGAGTGCGGCGGAGCTGCCAGGCGGCAGTCCGGAACATCGTGAGCACGCAGAAGTCGTCCTGCTCGCGGGTGTAGAGGGTGTGCTGGGGACCGAACAGCGCGTGCCGGACGCGGTCCTTGTCCAGCAGCAACGCGCGATTCTCTAGGCGGTGGAGGAGCTCGGCGGCCAGCGAGCTCTTACCGGCTCCGGGGAGCCCGGCCAGCTGAACGATCATCGCTTTGTCCCTGCTGGAAACGGTGTCGATGAGTGGTCTCGATGAACTCGACTAACAGTCATCACTGGGCTGACGCCGTTGCAAGCTAGTAGCCGCGCGGGGTGTGAGGGTCATTTTGATGTCATCGCGCGCCCACAGCACGAAGCGCTCGACCGGCGTGACCACGTGACCCGGCACCGGGTGGAACTCGAAGTGTCTCAGCAGGACCGCGAGCATGAGTTTGATCTCGACCATCGCCAGCGCGGCCCCCACGCAGCTGCGCGGACCGAACCCGAACGGGATGAATGCGAACTTCGGCCGGCCCTGGGCCGCCGTCGCGGTGAACCGCTCGGGATCGAAACGTTGCGGATCGGGCCAGTGCGCCGGGTTCAGATGTATCGCCCAGATCGGGTACATCAGGGTGGTCCCGGCCGGGATCAGGTGATCGCCGAGCGCCAGGTCCTCGGCCAGCTCACGAGCGGCGTACGGGCCGGGCGGATACCGCCGCATCGCCTCCTTCACCACCCGTTCGAGGTAGTCCAGGGAACGCAGCTCGGGGTAAGTCGGCGCCGGCCGATCGCCGAACACGCGAGCCAGCTCGTCCCGGACCCGCCGGGCGATCTCGGGATGCCCGGCCAGCAGGTGCAGCGTCCAGGACACCGCCACGCCGGATGTGTGGTATCCGGCCATCACCACGGCCAGCGCGGTATCCTTGACCCGGGCCGCAATCCAGTCCGAATCGGCCAGCATGCTCACCAGGTCGGCCCGTAGCCGGTCCGGTCCTGCCCGCCGGGCGTCCAGGATCAGGGTGATGGTCTTACGAAGATGCGCCAGCGCTTGGGCGGCCCTCGCCTCACGCTCCTGTTCGGCAACCGCCGACGGTAATCCGTACTGCCGCCCGAGATGCTCGGCGAGCAGGTCTCGAAACGCCGTGCTGGTCCGGCGTGCCGCGGCACTCGATTCCAGTTCGCTGCCCAACGCGAACTCGCAGATCAGCCCCAGCGACAACTCGCTAAGGTCCTCTTGGAGCGCCACCTCCCCGGCGGCGGCCGCCCAGCGACCGACCAAGTCCAGGGTGATCCGGGTAAACGCGTCGAAATGCGCCTCGTGGGAGCGGTGGTCACCCAGCGCGGAAACAAGCAGCCGCCGCCACGGCACGTGCTCGTGCTCAGGGATCGTCTGGAGGTTTCCCGCCTCGAACAGCGGGGAGAGGAACTCGAACAGCTCTTCGGGGCGCCGGTTGATCCGCGAGGTGACCGCGAGCAGGTCCGGGTCCGCGACGGACACCACCCGGGTATCCGGCAGTTCGAAACGCGCGACCGGACCGTACCGTTCGTGCAGGTCCAGCTGAAACATGTGCAGCCCGCCCGCAGCCACGATGTCGGCCAGGTTGCCGTTCGGCGGCGTCGGCGGCGGGCCGGGAATGTCCCGCCAGGACGAGGTCACCCCTGGATTCTTGGCCACTGAAGCACCGGTGTCCAGTGTGATACCAGGCTTGGCAGGGCAGGAGGAGCGCCCAGGAGATCAGGGCCGCGGTTGTATGCAGACAGGTCGGATCTACCATTGTTTTCGGGATGATGTTGTCTACGCGCGGCACAAAACGGACTGTCACCGCGACACCGTTCAGGCCGTTCCCCCACGAGCCGGCCGAGTCGATCTCCCAGGCGTACGCCGCTCTGCCGTAGATGACCTCGGTCGAGCGATCCCCGGTCCGACCACGGGCGACGCACCGCAGCTCCCTCGACACCTGGGATGTCGGTCGGACCCGAGCGCTACCTCGGGCTTCGATTTCCTGAACCACGGACAGAGCGGTAGCCTCGCGAGAACTGATCCCGCTGCTCGGTACGACCAACCCCAGTGGTTCAGACGTGGGTCGCTGGCTGAGCTACGGGGCTGACCATCCGAGCCGACACACCTGGACACTCGCCGACATGGAGATTTCCGAACCGTTCCGGACCGGTGATGATCGCGTCTGGCACCACGCTTTCGACCCGTCTACGCGGCTGCACACGGTCACGATCAAGAACGATGAGGGTGACGTGCTCATCAACTGGACGATGACAACGGATGATGTTCAGCGCATGGCATCCGCGCTGCTCGGGTGTGTTGACAGCCCTAACGGCGACCCCACCATGGTGGTCACTGAAGACGCGATCATCACGATGCAGATGAGTGAGCGGCCCGAGGGCTGTGACGGTTAGCGGCACACCGCGCGCGATCGGGGTACTGAACCACCCCGGGTTCGGTAGAGACTCGTCGCTGGGCTCCGACCAGGCTGACCAGGCCTCCCACCAGCGTGTCCGCCTCGATCCATCCCCCCGGCCGTCGGTGCGGAGCCCGTGTCTGCTCCTTACCGTGTCGCACGCCGTGTGTGGGGGACGATGTGGGCGTAGGCTCGAACACCTCGCTGGCCTGCTGAGAAATACAGAGTGCCGGTAACAACAGACCCGTGAACACCGCTTGTCGTCCAGTCTGCTGAACACGGAAGGGGGGAGGGATCGTTCTTCGGTGTGCCGGCGACCTACTTCTTCGACGACGACACGGCGGCCCGGGTGGACTCCCAGTTGGCCCTGGCCACCGCGTTGCGCGACGCGGGGGTCCGGGACGTGGTGCTGCGACTCTTGAGTCTGGACGACGCGAACCGCCGGTCACTCGTTCGCATCATCCAGGAGATCACCCAGCTGTACTCGTCCGCATCGGACGGTGGACCCACCGCGGTCGAACCGGAGCACCCACATGAATGAGAACCCCGTCACGACGTGTCCTGGGATGGGGCGTCGGACAGGGAGAGGTCATGAGTGCTCGGAGCGGGCTGATCGGGTCGGTCGGGATGCGTTGTCGTCGACCACACCGAGCAGTCCGCGCAGCGCCGAGCGGATCAGCGTGACGGTATCCATCGTGCTGTGACGTCAAGCCCACCACCAGCGCCTCATACGAGGGCGACGGCTGCTCGGGCGCGGACACGACCCCGATAATCGACGATCAACGACCCAACAACGAGCCGACACGCCGTCACCGATCACCAACAGCCAATCAAGATCAACTCACTGACGACGGCCCAGCTCAACCGGACCCGTGAATGGACACGTTGTGAGGGGATACGGCTGATCGGGTGAAGCTCGGATGGCCAGGTATCCCGGGAGCCGTGCCGAGCCTCATATTCGGTGTTCAGATCTTCGCCGAATTTTTTTGACCAATAATCGGCGGGGTCTCGGAGGCTCAAACAGAAAGGGATGATTCAAGTGACCAAGCCCATCTCGGAGGACGACGCGGCAGCACAGAAGGGACGCCTTCACGCGCGCGTAGCAGGGAAGCAATGGCACTTTTTGAACTTCGCCACGACGCAAGCGGCGGTTAACTTCGTTAACGCCGCTCCTGCGCAAGTTGCCGGCGAGGTCAGCACGACTACTCGCAACGATGGCACTGTAGGGTTGTTCTACTTCCTGTGACATCCATCGTACGGCCACTATTCGGTGGCTACCATTGTGCCGACGACACCTTCCCAGGTGAGTGCAGCCACCGCTCACGCTGCGGCGTCCTTGCTAAACTGTGTGCCGCAGGCTCGAACCCTGCCGGGGACAGTTCCTAGGATCTGCACAAGACCAGCTGTGTCCTGCGCTCATCATCCGTCAAGCCACTGCCCTGGCCTCACCGTCCGCTTCGACCCCATCCACACCGCCTAACGGCCCACCCCACACCCCCGGCCCCGAGCCGGTCACCTCAGTGGTCCAGTCATGCCCTCGGCCGCCGGTAGTTATTTTCGGACCACCAGTGAGTTCGAGGCGTGGCCGCACGGTGGTTGCCCGCCTAGCGCGCGGTACCTGGCCAGGTTGGCCGCCACGTACGGCCACGGGTGCACGGTGGCCCACCTTGTCGACGCCGACGACCTGGAACACCTCGCCCCGGCGGATCGTTGCTTGCTGACCTCATCCCCGAGCGCGTACTCACCCGCCACGGTCATCGCAGGTGTGCGCTTCAAGCGATGTGCACCACGGTCGGTGACCGAGCTGACCCCTATGGTGCGCTCGAGCGCTGCGGCAGTGACACCTTCGCTAGCCGGGCAGCCGACGCCGCGTGCGCCGCGACGCGCGGGGTCTGCCGATCCTCGATGACGAGGTGCTCGAGCAGATGACCGCCGACGTCGCCGAGACCGCCCGGCGCTACCTGATCGACCCGCCCGCCACGGTGTTCTCCCGCATGCTCGGGGCCCGAGACGACGTGTTCACCCTGATCGCCGGACGCCAACAGCCCGGCACACCGCGCAGCTGTACAAGATCGCCGGGCAGATGTGCGCGCTGCTGGCAGACCCCAGGCCTCAGCAACAGCCGGAACGACCGCGCCCACCCATTCACCAAACGCCAGGCCACCCGGGCGGGGATCGGTTTCACCGAGTTGTCCAACGGGTTCGCCTCCACCGAGGATCCGGCCGGTTTGCCGGCGATCTGTGACCGACTGGGCCCGGGTGCGATCACGGTGTTCTTCGAACGATGGGCGGAGACGGTCGTCACTGTGCTTGGGCTCAAACGGTCGTAGCGACAGGCCTTTATTCTAGCAGAGTTTGATCTGCTAAGATATCCCCTTTCTGGGGAATATTCTGGGGGGATGGTTGATGAGTGGGGGTGTGCCGTTGTGCGCCGAGGAACGGGAGACGATCTCCCGCGAGCTGAGCCGGG
>Ga0213882_10000229_pt1 | contig 22064 bp, 17 predicted proteins | sample BarmaccoBMER_R09_FD_160106 | JGI IMG/M metagenome (GOLD analysis project Ga0213882, IMG submission 160106) | Barbacenia macrantha exposed rock microbial communities from rupestrian grasslands, the National Park of Serra do Cipo, Brazil - ER_R09 ...
GTAAGAGCCGTAGCCCACGGCTTTTAGGGCGTGTTGCCCAATTCTGCTCTTTATCATGACTGATTAATAGGTTGTATTATGAGTGGTATTTCGAGGTGGTCTCATGATGGATCATCAGAAGCCTCTCCAGCCCTCCCTCTTCTACAAGTTCAACCTCGAGCAACGGGTTGCTGCTGACCATCCTCTGAGGATCATCGGCGGACTGATCGACTTCGACTTCATTTACCAGGAAGTCGAGGAGTTCTACGGAACCGTAGGGAAGCCTTCGATTCCGCCGCCGGTCATCCTCAAGCTCATGTTCTTGCTGGCTTACGAGAACGTTGCAAGCGAGAGGCAACTGCTCGCCGCCTTGCCGTTGCGATTGGACTGGCTGTGGTTCCTCGGGATGGATCTCGACTCGGATATCCCGGATCACAGCGTTTTGAGCAAGGCGCGGACGCGTTGGGGAACGGAAGCATTCCGCAGCTTTTTCCAGCGCGTCATTCATCAGGCCAATGAGGCTGGCTTGATCGACGGCCGCCGCATCTTCTGTGACGGATCGCTGTTCAACGCGAACGCCTCTGGCAAGTCGGTTGTCACTGTGGGCATGGTCGATCTCGATGCGATGAGCGATGAGCTTGAACAAAAACTCGACGGTGACCAGACTGGCCAAGAGCCTCCGGAAGAAGAACCGAAAGTAAAGGTTCGTGTTCAGCGCCGCTCGACGACCGACCCTGACGCGGCCGTGGTTACCAAGCCGGGAGCAGGGCCGGCACGCCCGCGCTACAAGGCTCACCGCGCGGTGGACGATCGAGAGGGCGTGATCACGGCCACGGAAGTCACTCCCGGGGACTCAGACGAAGGACAGCAACTCGAAGACCTGATCAACCAGCACGAGTTCAACACCGACAGCGACGTGGTGGTGGTTGTCGGCGACACTCAATACGGCACTACAGACAACTACTTGATGTGTCTGGACCGTGCCATCGCTCCTCGGATGCGGCTGCTGGCCGATCAGAACGAAACGAGGCAGAAGAAGGCTGGTCTGTTCCGTCGCGACGCCTTCGAGTATCTGGAGCAAGAGAATGCCTATCTCTGTCCAGCAGGAGAGTTGCTGCGCGCGAAACAGAAGCGCGAAGAACGCGACGCCGTCCGCTACGGGCCTGATGCGAACACGTGCGTGAACTGCGAGCTACAAGATCGATGCACGACCTCGGCTGCACGTTCGATCACCCGCCACGTCCGGCAAAGCGAGATCGAGCTCGCTCTGGCCGATCTCCGAACGAAATCCGCGCGAGCCGATCTGAAACGCCGGCACCACTTCATGGAACGTTCGTTTGCAGTCGCCGTCCGATACGGCTTCAAACGATGCCGCTGGCGTGAGCTGTGGCGCGCCGAAATCCACGAACTGCTCGTCGCCACGGTTCAAAACGTGGCCGTTCTTGTCCGCAACCGAGTGAAACAGCCCTGTGCAACGGCCGCGGTCAGACTCGCCGCGATCGCGACCTCATTCGCACCAACGCTCGCCCTGCTCGCACCACCCCCTCAAAACCACGCTTGTCAGGCCGTGCCTGACAGCTGCGTCAGTTAGGCAACACGCCCTTTGAGCCGTGGGAAATCGAGCCGCCGCGATGGTGTGAGCCCGCTTGAGATCCGGGTTCTTACATTTCCGCATCGCCATTTCGAAGCAGTTCGCAGACTGCTCGCGCCGATGACAGATTTGTGGACGTCTGATCACCTCCGCGATCCTGGCGCGAGCGACTCGCCGGTGGCGCTCAAATACGTTGGAATGCGAAATCCGACGGACGAGGTGAAGGTCGAGATTCAGATAGTTTCACTACTGGTCGGTCTCTTCTGGGAAGTGGAGCACGCGGCTATTTACAAGCCGAGTCCGAGTCTACGCGGTGTGGAGAAGTCGCCCGCGATGCAGGCGAAGACCTCCGCCGTATTGGCGGCCCTACGCGACTTTGAAGAAGAGTTCGATCGTCAGTTCGATGACGGCGAGTCAGCGCGAACGCCGCCTACACCGCGGTGATCGCCGCTGCGGGTTCGCCGAGGAACACGCGGAACTCGTCGAGGCGGGAGGCGACGTCGTTTTCGCCGAGCTTGATCAGTGCCGTCGTGTAGTGCGGCTCGAACATCAACATGGAGATGAAGTCGGGCGACTCGGTCTCGCGCGTGCCGAGGGCGCGGGTGAGGAGCTTCATGTTGCGCGGGAGGTACTTTTCGTGCTCGCCCGCGAGCCGGCCGAGGTCGAGGGATGGGCGCATGACGAAGAGATCGATCGCTTTGAAACCGTTGCGCTGCGAGGCGTCGAGTTTCGAGATCATCTCGTTCATTCGTTCCATGCGCGTCACGTCTTCATCGATGACGTCGAGGAAGATCGCGTTGATGAGCTGACCCATGATCTGGGCGGCGGGCGGATAGCCGTGCAGGACCGGCGTGTTCGCTTCGTCGGGCGTGCGCTGGTAGCCGGTCGACATCGCCAGGATGCGTCTCGCGCCGAGGTGCACGGCACTGGAGAGAGGAGCGGCGAGGCGGATGCCACCGTCGCCGTACCAGCGCTGCTCGATTTTCACCGCCGGAAAAACGAATGGCAGCGATGCAGAGGCGAGAACGTGTTCGACGGTGATCTCGGTCTGCACACTGCGGCGGTTCGGACCTTCGAACGCGTCGATGTCGCGGCCTTGCGTCCAGCGCACGCTCTGGCCGGTCGTGTAATCGAGTCCGATGAGGCCAACCGCTTTCAGATCGCCGCGGGCCAGATTGCGGCGAATGCCATCGATCGGCTGATTGCGGATGGGGCAGTGGTAGGCGCCGCGAAGCGTCTCGGCCAGCGGGCCGGCGTTGAGCAATCCGTGAGGACGTTTCGACATCCGCGGCGGAAGGATCGCTTTGAACGCCGTGCGGAACGGCAGCAGGGCGGCGTAGTTCGGCCGGAAGACGTGGCGGCATTCGAGCGAGCACCAGAGATTGGCCAGATCGTCTGCACTTTCGCGCAGCGGCCCATCATGTGCGGCCAGGAAAATGGCGTTGATCGCGCCGGCCGAGACGCCGGTGATGATCTGAAAGCGAAGATCGGGGAAGTGCCGGGCCAGCCCTTTGATGACGCCGACCTGGTAGGCCGCGCGCGCGCCGCCGCCGGTGAGCATGACCGCGAGATCGTCGCGCGGTTCCGTGCGGATTTCTTCGTTCGGCTGAACGAGCTCCATCGCCATTGCGGCTCAGCCGTTTCAAAGCGTGCGCCAAGGTGAGACGGCGGCTGATTTGCGTCGCGCGAAAAACGGTACGATCGCACCGTGCGGCTTGCAGTCATCGGCGGCGGGATCAACGGCGCGGGCATCGCGTGGGAACTGGCGCGGCGCGATTACGACGTCACGTTGTTCGAGAAAGGCCGTTGCGGCGCGCAGACGTCGTCGGCCACGACCAAGATGATCCACGGCGGCATCCGCTACCTCGAGCGATTGCACTTCGGACTCGTCCGCGAATCGCTGCGTGATCGCGCCTGGCTGCTGGAGCATCTGCCGTCCCTGGTGAAGCCGATTGAAATCCTGCTGCCGGTGTACGGCGACAGTCCCCGCAGCCGATTCACCATCCGCGCGGGGTTGACGTTGTACGACCTGCTGGCCGGCCGCAACAACATTGCGCCGCATCGCTCGCTGAGCGCGGACGAGTTGATCGAACGTCTTCCGCTGGCGCGCGCTGGTCTGCGCGGCGGGTTTACATATTTCGATGCCCAAGTCGACGACTACGCGCTGGCGCGGCTCGTCGTCGATTCGGCGATTCACGAAGGCGCGACGGTGCGCGAAGTGACGCGCGTGATTTCACTTCGCCGCAGCGGAAAGGAGTGGATCGTCGGCAGAGCAAGCGGTGAGGAGCGTTTCGACTTTGTCGTGAACGCGGCCGGCCCGTGGATGAACGCGCTACTTTCGGAGAACCGCATCCGCTCGCGCTACCGGCTGTCGCTCGTCCGCGGGTCGCATCTGGTGCTCAAGCATCGGGTGGCCGAGGCGGGAATGCTGCTGCAGTCGGTGAGCGATCGTCGCGTCTTCTTCGTCCTGCCGTGGAAGGGGACAACGCTCGTCGGCACGACGGAGATCATGCACAGCGGCTCGCTCGAACATGTGTCGGCGACGGAAGCCGAGATCGACTATTTGATCGCACGATTCAACCGCTACGTTCGCGATCCGATCGGACGCGACGACATCGCCTCAACGTTTGCGGGAGTCCGTCCGCTGGTCGGGCGCTCCACGAATCCAAGCGCGCTGGCCCGCGACTACCGGCTGGAACGTCGCGGCAATCTGCTGAACGTGTTCGGTGGAAAGATGACCACGTTCCGGTCGCTCGCCGAGAAGGCGGGCATGCGCGTCGACAACTATTTCGGGCGCGTACGCACAGCTCGTCCGGCCACGTTCGCCGTGATCAATGTTTGATTGCGCGCTGCCTCTGCGGAACCGCGAAGACCCACGCCGCCCCGGCGGTTCTGTCGTCGGCAAAGCCTCCGACGATCGCCGTGCGGCCGTCGGCGGAAAGGGAGACGGAAGCGCTCTGCCCCGCCGGCCCGACGGCGCCCGCGCCGACCAGCTTCGGTCCGAACTGGGTCCAGATGCCGCCGCTTTTCTTCCAGACCCAGGCCGCTCCAGCGGTGTTGTTGTCGTAATACCCTCCGATGAGAGCTGTGTTGCCGTCGGCGGAGAGGGAGACTGAATATCCCTGGTAGGCCATCCCCACGGCGCCGGATCCAACGAGTTTTGGTCCCTGCTGGGTCCAGATCCCGGCGCTCCTGGTCCAGATCCATGCCGCTCCGAGGGAAATGTTGTCGTGGATTCCCCCGAGGAGCGCAGTGTTTCCGTCGGCGGAAAGGGACACCGCAAATCCGAGCCCTGCAGCGCCTGCAGTGTCCGAGACGACCAGTTTGGGCCCTTGCTGGGTCCACGCTCCTTCGCTCCTGGTCCAGACCCATGCGGCGCCTTTGCCCTGGTCGTCGCCTGCTCCTCCCACGATCGCCGTGTTTCCGTCCGCAGAAAGGGCTACCGAAAATCCCTGATTCACGGCGACGGAGGATCTTACGGCACCAGAGCCGGACAGCTTCGGTCCTTGCTGGATCCAAATCCCACCGCTCCTCGTCCACACCCAGGCGGCACCCAAGCTACCGTTGTCGCCGAACCCTCCGATGATGGCGGTGTTGCCGTCTGCGGAGAGGGCGCCGGAGATCCCTTGCAGGCCGGCGCCCACGGCACCCGAGCCGACCAATTTGGTCCCCTGCTGGGTCCATATCCCGTTTTCTCGCGTCCAGACCCATACGGCGCCCTTTCCCCCGTCATCGGCGAATCCGCCGACCAGGGCGGTATTGGCATCGGCCGAGATGGCGACAAAGCTTCCCTGTTGAGCCCTTCCCACGGCGCCGGAACCGACAAGCTTGATGGACTGTTGAGTCCAGAATCCGCCGCTCCGCGTCCAGATCCAGGCCGCGCCGGCGCGGTAGTGATCGCCGATCGCTCCGACGATGGCCGTGTTTCCATCGCCGGAAACGGCTACGCCGGATCCCTGAGAAATGGATCCTTGCGCCCCCGCGCCGACCAGCTTCGATTGCTGGTTCCAGGTTCCACCACTCCGTGTCCAGACCCACGCCGCGCCGGTGAAGCTGTCATCGCCGTTCCTTCCGGCGATGGCCGTGTTGCCGTCTGCGGACAGGGCGGCCGAAACCCCCAGGCCGTCGAATGTATCGGCATCCACGGGGCCGGTGACGGTCAGCTTCCCACTCTGCCGCCAGAGTCCTTCCGTTCTCGTCCAGACCCATACTGCGCCCGCGCGGCTCGTATCTCCCGGCCCTCCGACCAGGGCGGTGTTCCCGTCGGCCGATAGCGAAACGGCGGTGCCTTGTCGCGCACCTCCCGTCGCGTCCGAGCCGAACAGCTTCCCTTGTTGCGTCCATACTCCGGCGTTTCGTGTCCAGATCCAGGCCGCTCCGGTGTCGTTGTTGTCTCCCGGCCCTCCGACGATTGCCGTATCGCCATCGGCCGAAATGGCAACGGAAGTGCCCTGCCTGGAGGAGGAGCCGAAGCTCACAGCGGTGAGCTTGTTCCCTTGCTGACTCCAGACTCCTCCGTTTCTCGTCCAGACGCAGGCGGCGTCGCCACCCTTGCTGTCAAACGGCGCTCCGATGATGGCTGTGTTGCCGTCAGCAGACAGAGCGACGGACTGGCCTTGCCGAACGACGCCCGCGCTCACCAGGCTGGGACCCTGCTGGGTCCAGACTCCTCCGTTCCGAGTCCACACCCACGCGGCACCAACGCCGTTGTGGTCGTCCGGTGCTCCGATGATGGCCGTGTTTCCATCGGCGGAGAGGGAAACGGAGGTGCCCTGGCTCCGGCCGCCAATGATGACCAGCTTCGGTCCCTGCTGGGTCCAGACTCCTGCGCTCCTGGTCCAGATCCACGCGGCGCCGGAGCTGAGGTTGTCGCCCGGTCCCCCGACGATGGCGGTGTTGCCGTCCGCGGAGATGGCCACGGATGTTCCCTGGCGCGCGGATCCCAGGGCATCCACGCCGGCAAGCTTAGGACCCTGCTGAATCCAGAATGCCCCGCTCCGGATCCAGATCCACGCCGCGCCGACGCCGTCGTTGATGCTGGTTACCCGGTCGTCGCTGCCTCCGACGATCGCGGTGTTGCCGTCGGCGGAGAAGGCAACGGCGCCGCCTTGTCGAGCGTTCGCGATGAAACCCGTTCCCACGAGCTTCGGCCCCTGCTGAAGAAACTGGGCAAATGCACGGTGGGAAAAGAGGAGGATGGCAGAAACGAGGATGATCCGCGTCGAGGGGCGCCGTGTTTTCATGGGGAAAGCGCATTGTACCGGCAAATCCGGGGCGCGGGTCGATTAGTGGATTAGTAGATTAGTAGAGTGGATGAGTAGATCAGGAGTCTCGGCTTCCTCACCTGATCTACTAATCTACTGATCGACTAATCTACTAGCCCCATGTCCTACTCAGTCACGACTCTCGATGGTGAACGCAAGCCGCGGCGGCTTCCCGCGCGAGAGCTCGATCCGATCGAGATCCGCCTCCTCGGATGTCTGATGGAGAAGCAGCTCGCCACACCCGAGTACTACCCGTTGACGCTCAACGCGCTCATCGCCGCGTGCAATCAGAAGTCGAATCGCGAGCCGGTCATGGAAGTCGGCGAGAGTCAAGTGCAACGCGCGCTCGACCGCCTTCAGGACGAGAAGCTGGTCTGGAAAGTCCTCGGCGGACGCGCCACGCGTTGGGACCACAATCTCGACGCAACCTGGCACCTCGACCGTCCCGCAAAGGCCGTGATCGCGCTACTCTTCCTCCGCGGCCCGCAAACCGCTGGCGAGTTGCGCGGACGCAGCGATCGACTCCATTCCTTCGAAGCAATCGATGACGTCGAAGCAACCCTGCAACGCCTCGGCAGCGGTGATGACGCGATCGTCCGCGAGCTCCCGCGCCGCCCCGGACAGAAAGAAGCGCGCTGGACGCACATCCTCGGCGGTGCCGTAGTCGAGGCGCCATCGATCGAAGATGAGGCTCCTGCTTCGACGGGCGAGCCGCTGTCCGTCCGCGTGCAACGCCTCGAATCGCAAGTGGCGATGCTGATGACGGAGCTGCGCGACTTGAAAGCGAAACTGGGGGAGTAGAAGTCGGGGAACCCTGAATCAGCCCGTCCAAAAAAAACGCCCGGCGGAGGTGCGCCGGGCGCTCGTAAGTTCGCTGCGAGTGTCGTCAGTGGCGCGCCGGACGCGCACGCGGCGAGCAGCCGTTCGGATTCCAGGGCGAGGTGACGCTGAATGCGTTCGTCAATGACGTCCAGTCGCCATTCGGATTCGTAACCATCACGCGCGGGGTGCCGGCCGGGAGCTGCGGAAGCGGGAGCGTGATCGTTTGCGGGTCGACGACGACAACGCCGGCTGCAATCGCTCCATCAAACGAGACCGCCGCTCCCGTTGCGAAGCCGGCGCCGGTGATGGTCATTCGACCGCCGCCGTCGGTGGTCGCGCAGGTCGGGGAGACGCGCGTGACGGCCAGCCCATCGGCGAGAACTTTCAATTGCGGCCCGACCGCGACAACCTTCGAGGCCGCGTTCAGGACGTCGACTTCGTACGAGCCGGCGTTCAGCGTCGGAACGCGCAGCGCGACGCGCGTGTACGTCATCGTCAAAATGGCGGCCGGTTGATCGCCGATCGTAAAGGCGTAGCCGGGCCGGAAGCCGTTGCCGTCGAGCGTCACCTCATTGCCCGGACGTGAGGCGGTGGGCGTAACGCTGTCGATCTGCGCCGGCTGCGGCTCGACGATTGTGAAGATGGGACCGGTCGTCGATGCGTGGCCGGCGACGTCCGTCACCGTGATGCTGGTCTTGCCGAGGGGCAGATCGGGGATGCGAACGACGTGCGTACCGGGTGACGTGGAAAGGAGCGTGGCAGCAACCGAATCGAAGGCGACCGCGTCATCGAGGCGGAAACGCGCGCCGCTGATCGTTACCGATTTTCCGGGTGAGCCGACCAGCGGATCGACGCCCGTGGTGACCGGCGATGACTCCGCGGTACTGGAGTATGTGAAGGCGTCGGCGAGAGATACGTCGGCGGCGCCCGAGCAGCGCAGGACGACCGGCACGGTCGCCGCGGCCGCATGCGCTGGAGTCGTCGCGATCATCGCGGCCGGACCGTTCGCCATCGCCGCACGCGCGGGGATTGCGTCGAAGAACGGCCAGCAACCGCTGGCGATGTTCGTTCCCGTGATCGTCACGAGGGTATTGCCCGCGGTCGAGCCGAAGCTCGGCGAAATGTTCGAAAGCGTTGCGGACGCAGCGAGGTAGGTGAATCCATCGGTGAAATTGAATGCATCGGCGCCGCACGCGAGCGACACGTCGACCGGGCCTGGCGCATGCGCCGGCGTCGTGGCCGTCATCGAGCTGGCGCTGACGAAGATGCTGTTCGCCGCGGGGATGCCGCCGAAGCGGACCGTGCATTCGGAGCGAAGGTTCGCGCCGTTGATGGTCACGTTCGTTCCACCGGCCAGAGGACCGGTGGCGGGCGAAACCTGTGTGATTACCGGCGTCGTCGGGGCATCGTCGACCCGGATTTCGATGGACGTGGTCGCGCTCCCGCGAGCCGGCCCGAGCGTCGCAGTGAGAATGACGTCGCCCCGCTTCACGCCTGTGATGCTGAAGGCCGCGTTCCGCCCCGGCTCGACGACGACGCGTTCCGGCGTCGTGATCGCACCCAGCCCCGCCGTGCTCATTGTCGCTGCCTCGCTGACGTTGACGGCAGGATTGAACGATGCCTGGATCGTTGCCGTGCCGCCGACCGTCAGATGGATCGGCGACGGCGTCAGCACGAGGTGGATCGGGTCGTAGACCAACACCTGAATCGTCGTGGTGATGCCGCCGAGAGAGGGCGGCAACGTCGCGGTGATCGTGGCGTCTCCCGGCTGGCCGGCGATTACGTCGACGTGCGTGGGGCCGTTGACCTGGACCGTTCCGGGAATCGAGGCAACATCCGGATTTGAAGACGTGAAGGTGACCGTCTGCGGTGAGGTTCCCCCGAGGTTGACCGTGAGCAGCGAAGCGCCGCCCGTCGGAATGCTGAGGCGCGCCGGACCAATCCCGGCATCGTCATTGACGATCGTGACCGTGACGCTGGGCCGGGCCAGTGTGAAGAAGATCTGAGAGCCGGAATTGAACAGCGATAGTTGAACCGTGAAGGTCTCGTCGCCTTCCACCGAGGGATCGCCGACGATCGGAATGGCGATCGCTTTCGTGGTCTCGTTGTTGAAGCGGACGACGCCTGAGCGGAACGTGTAATCGCTGCCGTTGATCGCCGTCCCGTCGCTGGTGAAATAGTCGATCTCGCCGGAGAACGGCTGCGCGGCGGTCAGAGTGATCACCGCGTTGGTGATGCCGTCATTTCCTTCGACGACCCTGACGTCGCTCGCGGTTACGACGGCAACGGGGTCGTCGTTGACGATCGTGCCGACCGCGGGGGTGCGCGCGATTGTGGCGTTGTTCGAGGAGAAGAGATAAGCGAAGAAGGTTTCGTCGGACTCACCGTTCGTGTCGCCCAAGATCGGCACGCTGATCGTCTTCTGCGTCTCTCCGACGTTGAATGTCAGGGTTCCGCTGACCGGCTGGTAGTCCAATCCGGCGAATGCTGAGTTCGATTGGGTGCTGTATTGCACCGTTGCGGGGACTGTTGTGGAACCAGTGAGGGTCACCGTAAACGTCATATTCGTGGTGCCGCTGTTTCCCTCGGTGAGTGAAGCATCGGCGATGGAGAAGGCCGGCTGCTGTTCTCTGTCGAAGATGGTGATCGTCTGCGTAGATGGCTTTCCTATCGATGTCCCGTTGGTGGCTCCGCTGAGCGCCACCGTAAATGTCTCATTACCTTCATAAATGAGGTCGTTCGTAATCGGGATCGAGAACGACTTTGACGATTCGCCGTCGGCGAACGAAAGCGTGCCCGAAGTGGCGGTGTAGTCGCTTCCGGCCGTCGCCGTTCCATTCGCCGTGGTGTAGCTCACGCTCGCCGCGCCGGCGGTACCGTCCGTGCGGTTCACAAAGACACTTACGGGGGCATCTCCTTCATTGATGCCATTTGTGGACGCACTGAGAACAAATGTTCCCGCGCCCTGTACGCTGCGGCAGGACGAAAATTCGGACGTGTTGCCGAAAGAGTCCGTAGCGGTCGCGGTTACCGCTGACCCGCTTGTGAGGCCTACGGCGAAGGTGGCGGTGAAGGTACCGTTACCGTTGGCGTCAGTCTGCACTGTTGCGGACCCGAGTGGCGTCTCTCCCTCTCCCTGTTGCTCTGCAAAGGGGGAGCTCGAACATTGCCCGCTGTTATAGAAATCGAGGGTGAAAAGCTGATTGGCGGCGGTGTTGAGCGTGCCGGTAATCGTCGTTTGAAGGCCGACCGACGTCGCATTTGTCAGGATCGGATAGTTCTGCAAAAGGTTCGGGCCGGAGTCGCCGTCCCCTAAATCGTTCGGTGTGACGCCATCGTAGGAGGAGGATGTCATAAGATCGATTCCAATCCTCCCGTTGTGGTGGATGGAATTACCTCGGATCGTGTTGCGGATCGAGGTTTCTTCGATCTGAATTCCCACCCCTCCGTTGAACGCGATTACATTTCCACCCTCGGTTCCGATCTGCGCAAGGCTGGTATGGTAAAGGTGAATACCGAGCGTACCCGGCAGCGCACGGCCGGAAGCGCTGATCCCTATGCGATTGTTGTTGATGCGAACGCCGTCAGCATTGAAGCATTCGATTTCCAGCGCGCTCCCTGCGATGAGGTTATCGTGGATCGATATGTCCTGCCCATTTTCGATTATCACTGACGTACTAGAAGATAGACCGAAAGTTGCCTCGCCTGTGCTGTCGGTACCAATTCTGTTATTAACGATCTCAGTTCCGTTTGATGCCACCATGATATTCACGCCATTGCCGGAGATGAGGTTGCCTCCGATCTGAGCAGGTTGAAGGCCGGCGGCGAAGATGCCCTTGTTGTTTGGCTGTGCCACATGCCCCGTCGGATCGGTGCCGATGTAGCACGCTGAAACACTTCCGGCCTTCGCGAATACCGCGGTTCCAGCGCAACGATTCAGGACCAATGCCCGGATTGTCCCCTGGGATTGCAGGCAGGTTCCGGAAGAGGCAACCGCGAGCGATGAGTCGTTCAACTCGATCAGTGGCGTGCTGGAATAGCCGGGCTGCGTACTTCCGTCGACGGTCACATTCTCGGCGATGTTCGGAAGAACGGTGAGCGGAGTGATCGTCTGAATACCCGATCCGATGCTGAATGCGACCGTGGCTGGAGCGGCTGCATTCGCGTCCGTGATGGCCTGCCGGAGCGACCCCGGGCCACTGTCGTTGGTGTTCGTCACCGTGAATGTCGCCGCGGAAGCGCCGGCGGCGAACAGCAGTGACAGGGCAACAGCGGTACACACGTTCCTCATACGAATCTCCTTCGGACACGCGATGCCACCGTGGGCCGGAGTGGTTATTTGATGAAATTGGACCGGCGCTTTGTATGCGATTTCCGCAGTACTGTCAAATGCCCCTTGACTTCTGGAAAAGATGTACTAAATTAGTAGTACAAGAGGACAACGGAGTGACTGTCCCTATTTCCATCGATGCCAGCGACCGCACGCCGATTTATGCGCAACTCGAGCGCGGCATCCGCGTGGCTATCGCCACCGGCCGCCTTCGTCCCGGCGACCAGTTGCCGACCGTTCGGCAACTTGCGGTCGATCTTCGCGTCAACGCCAACACTGTGGCCAGGGTCTACGTCACGCTCGAGCGTGAGGGAGTGCTCGTGACGCAACGCGGCGTGGGGACCTTCATCGCCGACAGCGTGCCGAAGTCGGCGCATGCCGGGCATCGCGAGCGCCGCCTGCACGCGCACATCGACCGCTTCCTCACCGATTCTGCAGCCCTCGGATATTCGCCGCGCGAAGCCGTCAAAGAGCTCACGCGGCGACTGAAGGAAGGAGAAAACTGATCATGTTTCCCGTCGTCGCAGCAAACAGAGAACGCGTCCGCCCCTTCAACGGTCCCCGCCCGAACATCGTGGCGATTTTCGTGCTCCTCGTTTTCTTTCTCGCGGGATTGGGGATGCTCATCACTACCGGGAATCCGTTCTGGTTCATCGGCGGGATCATCGTGGGCCTGATCCTCATGCAGTCGCCGAAAATCGCCAAGCAGTGGGAGAAGGCAGTCGTCCTTCGCCTCGGCAAGTTCACGGGGCTGCATGGCCCCGGCCTCTTCTGGATCGTGCCGTTCATCGACACGGTTTCGTCGTGGATCGATCAGCGCGTGATCACGACCAGTTTCGCTGCCGAGCAGACGCTGACGTCCGATACTGTGCCCGTCAACGTCGATGCGGTCCTTTTCTGGATGGTCTATGACGCGGAGAAGGCGGCGCTGGAAGTGCAGCAGTATCAGGAGGCGGTGAGCTGGGCGGCGCAGACTGCGTTGCGCGACATCATCGGACGCACGTCCCTCAGCGACCTGCTGCGCGGCCGCGAGAAGATCGAAGAGCAACTCCAGGAACTGATCGACAACCGCTGCAATCCGTGGGGCGTGACCGTGCAGTCGGTGGAGATGCGCGACGTGATCATCCCCGACGCGCTGCAGGATGCAATGTCGCGCGAAGCGCAAGCCACGCGCGAGAAAGCCGCCCGCGTCATCCTCGGCGAAGCGGAAGTGGAGATCGCGAAGTTGTTCCAGACCGCCTCGATCTCGTATCACGACAATCCGACCGCACTCCATTTGCGCGCCATGAACATGCTCTATGAAGGCCTCAAGGAAAAGGGCGCGATGATGATCGTGCCGTCGACTGCAGTCGAATCGATGGGCATGGGCGGCTTGATGGGCATGGCCGCGATGGCGCAGAAACAGTTGACAGAGTCAGCGCCGCCTGCGGAAACGGCGTAAGACCTGTAGCGCCGGCGGCCCGCCGGCTGGACCGCCGGCGGCTCGCCGGCGGTTCAGCCCACCCACCTCCACCCCGCCAGCCCTGCCTTGATTGGATTGTGCCGAACGTACGCGACTGCATCGAAGAAATGCCGCTCATCGCGAATCATTCGATCGTAGTACTCGCGAGCCCACAGCGTTCGCGTGCCCACGATTCCTGACGCCCGGTGCGACGTAAACGACTTCCACGAATGAAGAATCCGCTCCAGGCTATCGCCTTCAAAGGGTCGGAAAACCACATGTACATGGTTCGGCATCACGCACCACGCGTACAGCGAGTATCGAGTTCCCTCAAAATGATGAAGGTTTTCGACGATTGCGTCTGCGAGAGCGGTATTGCGCAGATGACACTTGCCGCGCCCGACATGTAGTTCGTCATCGAGGCGCAATGCAAAGGCCTCTTCAACGTCGAATCGCTCAATTGCTGTCGGCTGACGCAAGCCGCCCGTTCTTTGGCGGATCATTGATTCCCTTTCATCACGCAGCTGCTGCAGAACGTAATTCGGCAATGAGTCATGTAGCCGGTAGGTGAGGGAGTACGTCGCGCCGTCCAACTCCCAGTGCGGCAGGTAACCGCGTGAGCGGATCTTTTTCCGGATGAAATCGTCGTACGGGATAAGTTGTCTGGGCATTTCGCGCAGAGAAAGCGCGATGCGTGTGTGGGAACGCGAGTGTACCTCGGAACGCGCCGCCGAGCCGGCGGCGGTCCAGCCGGCGGGCCGCCGGCGCTACGCCCGCCGGCGCTGCGATCGCGTACCATACCCAGCCATGAAACGCGCTCTCCTCGCTGCCGTTGTCGTCCTCTCCTCCGCCCGGTGCGCGACGATGATCAATGAGACTACTGAGCAGATCCCGGTGCGCTCGACGCCGGCGGGGGCGGTGGTATCGGTCGATTGCGGCAGTGCTCCGCTGTATGGCGGCGTGACGCCAGCCACCATCACCGTCCCGCGCGCGGCTTCGCCGTGCAGCATTACGCTGGCGAAAGAGGGATATCTAGCGAGGCGCGTCGATTTTCACCGGGAGCTTTCCCATGCGATCGAAGCCAACAGGGCGGCGGCGGTCCCGGCGGGCGTACTCGGTGCGCTGGTCAGCGTCGTGGTCACTTCCGTGACGCCGATGTCGGTGGACGATGCTGCCTCGGCCGGTTATGCGATCGGGAAATCAGTCGCGAATGCCGGCGCCGATCGGATCGACGAGCGTACCGGCGGCGCGTACAAGCAGGTGCCGGGCGAAGTCGACGTCACGCTCGATCCCGAGCCTACGACGCAGTCTCCGCCGCAGTGACGTCGTTGGAGTCCGGCTTCTTTCTCATATCGAGAAAGAGTAGCGCGATCCCGACGCAGATCGCCGAATCGGCCACGTTGAATGCCGGCCAGTGGTGAGACTTCACGAAGACGTCGACGAAATCGACAACGTAGCCGAGGCGGAAACGGTCGATCAGGTTTCCGATCGCGCCGCCGAGGATCAGGTGCAGCCCGGTTTGGAGCACGCGATCGGTGACCGCCGCACGAAAGGCGTACGCGACCACGACGAAGAAAACGCCGATCGCGCCGAGGTTGAGCAGCAGCGGGACAATTCGCGAGTCGGCGTTCGCCCCGATGCCGAATGCTGCGCCGGTGTTGCGAACGTGTACGAGCTGGAGGAAGTCCGGAATCAGCGGAATCGACTCATGAAGATCGATACGCGAGGAGACCAGCCACTTGGTCCACGCATCCGCCACGATGATGACGAGCGAGAGAATGAGGTAGGGGATGCGTTTCAAACGAGGACGCCTCGCTTCTCATCGATCAATTTGTCGAGCTCCACCCGCAGGCGGCCGAGGATCTCGTCGTATGTGTAGTGGCCGAGCGACTCCGGGCCGCGCTTCAGGTTCACATAGGTCGGCGCGCACCACATGCCGAGGTCCGCGTCGTCCGTTTCGCCCGGTCCGTTTACGCGGCAGCCCATCACCGCGATCGTGATGTCGTGCTCCTTCGCATACGTCGTCATCTCGCGGACGTTTTGCGCGAGATCGATGAAGGCTTCGTTCTCGACGCGTGAGCAGGAGGGACAACTAATGATGTTCATCCCCTTCTGTTCGAAGCGCGCCACGGAGCGGAAGCGGCCGCTGGCGATGTCTTTGAGGATCTGACGGCCGACGGTGATCTCGTCGCCTTTGTTCTCGAACGGCAGCGTGAGCGAGACGCGTAACGTGTCGCCGATGCCGCGGGTGATGAGCTGTTCGAATGCGACGCGCGTTTTGATGATGCCGTCGGGCGGCATGCCGGCCTCGGTGACGCCGAGGTGCAGCGGGACGTCTGGCCGGGCCTCGGCGAAGCGGATGTTTGCGTCGATCACTTTGTTCGGATCGGAATCTTTCAACGAGACCACGTACTGATTGAAGCCGAGGTCGTCGAGCATCAAACAATGTTCGAGCGCGGAGTCGAGCATCGGCGAAATCGAATCGTGCTTCGGATACTTGTCGAGCTTTTCCGGATCGACCGAACCGGCGTTGACGCCGATGCGGATCGCACAGCCGTGCGCGCGGGCGACGTCGACGAGATACGCTACTTTCTCGCTGACCGGCTTGTCGCGTTCGATGTGGTAGAGGTGACCGGGGTTGTAGCGGAGCTTCTGCACGAATGGCGCGACGCGCTCGGCGAGGCGGTAATTTTCCTGCAGGTCGATGACGAGATTCGCGTTCGGCCGCGCCGCGCGGACCTCGGCGAGCGCGGTCACGTCTTTCGGCGTGTCGATGGCGATGCGGATCACGTCCGCGCCGGCGGCTTCGAGCAACTCCACCTGGCGGATTGTTGCGGCGATGTCCTGGGTCTTCGTTGCCGTCATCGACTGCACGGCGATGGGGTAATTCGCGCCGATGGTGACGTTGCCGATGCGGACTTCGCGGGTCTGTCTCGCTTTCATCCGTTGGCGTAACGAAGCGCGCTTGGAAAGATTTCCGGCAGGCACGGCCGGCGGCGTAGATCGCCCAAGGCTCCGGCACCGCAGTGGTAGCAAGGTTCTGCCGCGCAAACTACACGGAGCGTGTGCAGCAGAAGCCCGAGGTTTCGCGCTCAGCCGGCCGTGGCGCTAGCGCAGCGCGAGAATCAAGTCGCGCATGTCGTCCGGCAGCGGCGCCGTGAAACTCATCTGCTCGTCCGTCTTTGGATGTGAGATCGCAAGATGAGCTGCGTGCAAAGCCTGCCGACCGAACCCGGAAATCGCTTTCTGCAGCCTCTTGTCCTGTATCCCGCGCCACTGCGGACCGGAGTAGACAGGGTCGCCGATGATCGGATGACCGAGCGATTTCAGATGCACGCGGATCTGGTGCGTGCGGCCCGTGCGGAGAATGCAGCGGATCACCGACGCGTGGCGCAGCTGCTCGATCACTTCGTAGTCGGTGATGGCGTTGCGGCCGCCGGCGACGACGGCCATGCGCTTGCGGTTGCGCGGATCGCGCGCGATTGGCGCGTCGATCGTGCCGCGCATCCGCGAGGGCGTTCCGTAGACGATGGCCACGTATTCTTTGCGCACGGCGTCGGTCGGCCAGGCGGCGGTGAGTTTGCGGTGCGCGTTGTCATTCTTCGCGATGACCATCACGCCGCTCGTGTCTTTGTCGAGCCGGTGGACGATGCCGGGGCGCAGCTCGCCGCCGATGCCGCTCAGATCGCGCACGTGAAACAGCAGGGCGTTCACGAGCGTTCGGTCGGCGTGGCCGGCGGCCGGATGGACCACAAGTCCGGCCGGTTTATCGATGACCACAAGGTCGTTGTCTTCAAACAGAATCGAGAGCGGGATCTCCTGCGATTCGGCGGAAGTGGGAGAGGGCGCCGGGATGTCGATCGTAGCGTTCTGCCCCTCCGCGACGCGTACCGAAGGCCGCGGCGCGGGCCTCCCATCGAGCATCACACGTCCTTCATCGATGAGACGGGCGAGGAAACTTCGGCTATGCTCCGGCATCCGCGCGGCAAGGGCGCGGTCGAGTCTGGTTCCTTCGTCCTCGGCAAGAAACGTGACGTTCATGATCGCAGGACGTCATGCTACAATCGCATAGTCCGGTCAAAAAGCCTCACAGCTCCGCGACGTGACATTCCGTTCCGTTGGACCGTATCACCATTTGCAATTCATTTTTTTAGCGCCTTCGAAGTCGTTTAGAATGCGTACGCACTTTCCGATCGAGGCAGTCTGATCACACAAAACTCGTAGCAAAAGGGGAGAATATGTTCAAAGTGAAACAGTTGGCCGTTACCGCGGCGATCACGTTGTTCGCCGGTGCGGCGATGGCCAGCAACTTCCGCGCGGCCGACCAGGTTTACGTTCCGGCAGCCGGTCACATCTCGAGTTCATCCGCCACCTTCGTCTCGGACGTTTTCATCGCGAACCTGAGTGATGACAGCGTCGATGTCTCGGTCATTTTGGCAACGGGAGCCGCAGGAACGCAGACGCCGTTTCCGAGAATCCTGACCCTCCTGCCTCGTGAGCGCCGCGAACTGAAGGATTTCGTGAAGAACACGCTGAACCAGCCCTCGGCCCTCGGTCAGCTCATCTTCAACGCTTGTAAGGCGGGCGCGGACTGTACGCCCGACCAGACCACCGGCCTCAACGCCAACTACCGCAACATCAGCGTCGAGACCCGCATCTACTCCGTCGCTCTGAACGCCGATACGAATACGGCGCCGACTACCGGCCAGCTCTTCTCCGGCATTCCCTGGTACAACTTCGTCTCTGAATCCGCCTCTGGCGCCGGCCTCGATAAGGTCTTCGTCACCGGCATCCGCAATACGGACCAGTACCGCACCAACCTCGGTTTTGTGAACGCGTCGCAGTTCTCGACGACGACGATCACGGCCACGCTGTTCAGCGGCACCGGCACGCAGCTCGCGCAGAGCAGCTTCACCCTCCAGCCGCTCGGCTCCGTCCAGGGCCAGGTCGGCTCCGCTACGATCTTCCCCACCTTCACGAAGAGTGCAACCGCCACGGGCGCGTACGTGGTCTTCCAGCAGGGCGGTACGACCCCGACCTCCGACGCTCAGGCGAACGGTTGCCCGACCGGCTGCCCGGCGTTCTTCGCCTTCGGCTCGTCGCTCGACAACCAGACCAACGACCCGACCACGCTCGAGCCGCAGTACCTGATTCCTCTCACGAACAACGCCATCACCTGCATCTACAGCCCGGACGTCGCCGCCTGCAAATCGGGCACGACGATTCACCGCGCTGTGAAGCACCAGTTCTAAGATTCAGCAGCGATTTTGAACTACGGCCGCGCCTCGCGCGGCCGTAGTTTTTTGTCGGAGATCCCCTGACCCCTCGCCATTTATTGTTCCCATTCGCACTGCTCCTCACAATGGGCTGCAATCTCCCGACGGCACCCGAGAACGGACATTCGGCTCTCGCTTCGAATGATTCCGTGGCGCCGGGCCGCAGACGTACCTCAGAACCTCTCGGGCATCGATTGACGCCACCGTGCAGCGCTCCGGCGCCGCTTCGTTCGGCACGTCCGCAGGACCGGGCGCCCGGATACATCTTTGGATACCGATCGGGGACAGATGCCAAGGCCGTTACGGCGGAACTGGCAGCGAAGTACGACTTTTCACCAGAGTTCGTGTACGACACCTTGCCCGGCTTTGCGGCGGTGGTCAGCGAGCAGGCCCTTGCTTCGATCCGCTGCGACAACCGGGTTGCGTCCGTCGAGTACGACGTTTTCAGCTTACCGGGAGAGTAGTTAACCCGCGTTGCGCAGCGGAATCCGTCGCACGTTCACGGCGTTGTGACGGTTCGCTGCAACGTGGTATCATCCGTCAGCTTTCGAGCAACAACCTATCGAAAGCGGCCGATTCGGCCGCTTTTTTTGTTGTCAGGACATATGAGCGTTTTGCCCGAACGGGTTGAGAAGGAAATCGAGACCATCGCTTCTTCGGAAGGTCTTGAGCTCGTTCACATTGAGTACCGGAAGCAGGGTCATGGGTTCCTGCTCCGCATCGACATCGACAAAGAGGGTGGTGTGACGGTCGAGGACTGCGAGCTGGTTTCGCACCAGGTCAGTGCCTTTCTCGACGTCGACGATGTCGTTCCTGCGGAGTACGAGCTCCAGGTTTCTTCTCCCGGGCTGGATCGCAAGTTTTACAAGCTGTCGGATTACCAAAAGTTCCTCGGCCGCCTCGTCCGCGTCAGGACGACGAAGGCAATACGAGGACTTCATGTAATCGTCGGAAGACTCAAAGAATTCAACGGCGAAACGATCGTCGTCACGGATCCGGTGATGAAAAAGGATCCCGACTACGTCGTTCCGCTGGCAGATGTGAAGGAAACGCGGTTGGAAGTGGAGATCTGAGCACACACTATGTTTGACGAGAATCTCAGCAAAAATATCAAGGCGCTGGCGTACGAGAAGTCGATCGACGTCGAGCGTGTGTTCAAAGCGCTCGAGGATGCCCTCGCCACCGCTGCGCGCAAGTACTACAAAACCCGCGAGCCGATGGAAACCGTCATTGACCGCGTCAGCGGCGGCATGACGATGTACGTCATCAAAGACGTCGTCATTGACGAGAACGAGATCGAAGATCCGCAGGCGCAGTGGACGCTCGATCAGGCGAAGAAGATCGAGCCCGACGTCGAAGTCGGCGGCCGCATCCGCCTCAACTACATCACTAAAGAAGTGGTCGACGTCGTCAAGGACTCGAACACGCAGATCCGCACCTACGAAGCCCAGAAGATCGACTCCGAGGTCGAGCAGGGCGACGAAGTACACATCCCGCTGACGAAAGCTGCCGAAGACTTCGGCCGCATCGCCGCGCAGTCGGCCAAGCAGGTCCTGTATCAGAAGGTCCGAGAGGCCGAGCGCGAGAAGGTCTACAACGAATTTATCGGCAAGCTCGGCGAGCTCGAAAACGGCTACGTCAAGCGCTTCGAGCGCGGCGACATGATCATCGACCTCAATGGCAAGACCGAGGGGATCATCCCGCGCAGCCAGCAGTCGCGCGCGGAGCGCTACTCGCAGGGTGACCGCATCAAAGCCGTCATCGTCGACGTTCATACGCAGCCGAAAGGACCGCAGGTCGTCCTCTCGCGTACCGATCCGCGCCTGCTCATCAAGCTCTTCGAGATGGAAGTGCCGGAGATTTACGACGGCACCGTCGTCATCCGCGGCGCCGTCCGCGAGCCGGGCGAGCGCGCCAAGATCGCGGTCATGTCGCGCGAGCGCGACGTCGATCCGGTCGGCGCCTGCGTCGGCATGAAGGGCTCGCGCGTGCAGTCCATCATCCGCGAGCTGCGCGGCGAAAAGATCGACATCATCCCGTTCAATGAAGACATCGTCGTCTACGCGCAGAACTCGCTGGCTCCGGCCAAGATCACGCGCGTTTCCGTTACCAGCGACGAGCAGGCGCATCGTCCGCACCTCGACGTCATCGTCGACAACGACCAGCTCTCGCTCGCCATCGGCAAGCGCGGACTCAACGTGCGCCTCGCGGCGGAGTTGATCGGCGCGAAGATCGATATCAAGTCCGAGGAAGAGGTCAAAGGCGAAGTCGCCGACGCCCTCAGCGCCATGTTGCAGGAAGCGATGGCCGAGGCGCGGGCGGAGACCAATGTCCACGACATCGAAGAGATGCCCGAGGACTGGGCGAATACGCTCGAAGCCGCCGGCTACGACGATCTCGACTCCGTCATCAACGCCTCCGTCGACGATCTCATCGCCATCGAAGGTGTCGACGAAGAGATGGCCGAGCAGATGATCGAGATCGCGCGCAAGCACGAGCAGATCGACGAGACGCCGCCTGAAGGCGACGAAGAAGAGCAGGAGTATCAGGCCTCGGTCGACGGCGAGCAGGAAGAAGAATCCGAAGCCGGCGACGAGCCCGAAGAAGATTCTCAGCCCGCGGCCGAAGACGCCGAAGCACCCAAAGAGGCGCAAGTGAAGTAGTCGTTTCTCAGTTGCCGGGTTGCCAGGTTCCCGGCTGACGCAATTCGCAACCTGACACCCGAACCAAGGAGAGTCAATGGCGGCAGCAAAGTTCAAAGTGAGCGACATCGCGAAGAAGATGGGGAAGTCCGAGAAGGACGTCATCTTCCAGTTGCAGTCGCTCGGCGCCGAGATCACAGACCCGAATCAGGCTCTGGAGCCAGAGGTCATTCAGGCGCTCATCACCGGCAAGAAACTGACCATGCGCACGCGCAGCGTCATCATGCGCGAAGACAAGCCGCAGGTCGCCGCCAAGAAGGAAGCCGTCCGCCCGCCGCGCGCGATCGTCAAGCCGACGCCGCGTCCCAAACGCGAAGTGCCTGTCAACGAAGAACCGCAGGTCGCCGCGCCGCCGCCAACGGTCATCATTCCGGAGTTCGTCGAAGCCGTCGAAGCCGAAGAACGCGCCGCCAAAGAAGCGCCGCCGCCGGTTGTGCCCAAGCCGCGTCCCGCCGTCGTCGAAACAGCTCCGGAGCCCGTGCCCGATGCGCCCGTTCCGATGCCGCCGCCCCCGGCCGCGCCTCAGGCTCCCGCTCCAATGGCCGCCGGCGCCGCCGACATGCGCCGTCCGACCGGACCGACCGGTCCGCGCGCCCGCGCGCCGCAAAGTGCACGTCCCAACTACGCCGGCCAGCAGCCGGTTCCTTCACGTCCGACCT
>Ga0213882_10000230_pt1 | contig 21953 bp, 18 predicted proteins | sample BarmaccoBMER_R09_FD_160106 | JGI IMG/M metagenome (GOLD analysis project Ga0213882, IMG submission 160106) | Barbacenia macrantha exposed rock microbial communities from rupestrian grasslands, the National Park of Serra do Cipo, Brazil - ER_R09 ...
TTGCAATCACTTGTAGGGAGCTAGCGCCACTGTCTGGTGGACGCTAGCCGTACCTATAGTCTGCTCGTCTTGTGCAACGGCGCATCGGACGAGCCCCGAGGCGACCGAAGCAAAAGTATCGTTCCCTAGGTTGCCGACGGAGATGTCGGCGTCTCATCGCCGCAATGGGATAAATTCGGTGTTGTTTCGCGGGCACTGGGAGTACGTTAAGAATCGCGCAGATGGCCGGTACGAAGGGGGCAGCGCCCGCTCTTTTCACGCCGGTGACTCGATGACGATTTTGATCGCCGGCAATCGGTTCAAAATCTACGGCGTCTTGGGAAAGAATGGCGGCCCCGGTGCTTTAATTATGCCGGATCGGCCGGAAACGACGATAAGCTTCTACGCTCCACAAAAAGAGACGCACCGTTTGGTTTTCGATAGCGGGACTCTAGCTGGAAACATACAGAGCGCTAGCCTCGTGGTGATGCCGCCAGGGAACGGGCGCAAAAACGGCTACGTCAATATTGATGAAATTTACGTGCCGGCGAACCCCCAGAAGCGGCTATTCTACAGCTTCAATAAGGCCCATGGCGACGGGATCGCCCCGTCCGGCGATTTGATCGCCTTTCGAGGCCGATTTTATGGATCGACGAACTCGGGCGGCCAAAGCTCGGCGTGCGTGGGCGGATGCGGTACCGTTTTTTCGTTGTCTCCATCTGGCGTAGAGAGAGTTCTCTATAGCTTCGGAAGCTACGCAGGAGACGGAACCAGACCGATCGGCGGCCTGAGTGAGGCTGGAGGCATGCTGTACGGAACGACGACCTATGGAGGTTCCAGTGCGACGTGCCGGCTCGGATGTGGCACCGTTTTCAGCGTGACTCAAGACGGCAAAGAAAAGGTCCTATACAGTTTCGGGACCTACGAGGGCGACGGCGCCGCTCCTCAGGCAGGCCTCATCGTCGTGGGAAGGGCGCTCTATGGCACTACCCAGCTAGGCGGTACTCACGATCACGGAACGATTTTTAGCGTAACGACCGACGGGGTAGAAAAGACCCTTTACAGCTTCGGCAGCTACAAGACTGATGGAGCCTATCCGGTGGCCGCGCTAATCGATGTCTTCGGAACCGTCTACGGTACGACGCTCAAGGGTGGAGTCAACGATCGAGGCACGCTTTTCTTGTTCGACCTGCCCAACGGTAAAGAGCTCACGCTGCACGACTTTGGAGCCGGCATTGACGGGAGCTATCCGGACAGCGGGGTGGCTCTATCGGGGTCAAAGCTTTACGGCACGACGCGTTCGGGCGGCAAGTACGGAACCGGCGTCATCTATGTTTCGAGTCTCAGCGGAGCCGAAAAGACGCTCTACGACTTCGGCGCGAGCAAAGATGGCGCGCAACCAGATTCGTCCTTAACCCGTACGAACGGTTCGTTAATCGCCTTTTATGGTGTGACTGCGGCGGGCGGCGAGAACGGACGCGGCACCCTCTATGAAATCAACAGCGCCGGGGTCGAAACCGTACTGAACAGTTTCGGCGGGAGCGATGGAGCATATCCATACGGCCGGCCCTTGAGCTTCAACGGAAAATTTTATGGCACGACGCTGGCGGGAGGCTCCGGATCGTGCAGCGGCCCCCAGGGCAAAGGCTGCGGAACCGCTTTCGAGCTAGCACCGTAAAGCCTCACTTGCGGCACGCACAGGCGCGGTCGAGTGACTAGATCTAGATAAGGCGAGTTCCCACAAAGACGAGCGTCAGAGCGACCGCGGGCCGCAGCCATTTCGTCTGAAGAGTTCCGCAAAGCTTGCTGCCGATGTAGACACCCGGCAACGATCCGATCAAGAGGTTCAAGACCAACGGCAAGTTGACGTCGCCCATCGTCCAACGGCCGGCCGCCGCGGTAGGGATCAGAAATGCGGCGTAGGCAATGTCGGAACCAACCAATTCGGAGAGACCGACTGCCGGCAGTATTAGGGTGAGCAGCGGCAACGTAATCGAACCGCTGCCGATCGACGTGACGGTGACGATGAGTCCCACGACTGCGCCGATCGCGACAACGCGCAAACGCTGCGAGCCCGACCAAGAAAAATCTTCGCGACTTACAATGGGTACGCGCTTGAGAAATGGGCGCGTCAACATAATCGCCGCAGCCACAAAGAGCGCGACGCCGATCGCATGCCGCGTCCACAGAGTGATGATCTTCATGTCGACGTGGGTTCGCAGAACGTACAGGAGCGCTACCCCCACGAGCGCGGCGGGAATACCGCCCGCCAGCAGCGCCTTGGTGATGCGCCAGTTTACCGTGCCTTGGCGGTTGTGGAGATACGCGCCGTATAATTTGGTGGGCACGCTGTAGAGCAGGTCGCTTCCGACCGCCACCAGCGGATTTACTTTAAGAACCAGAACGAGCAGCGGCGTCATAATCGATGCCCCACCCACGCCCGTCAGGCCTACGATCGTGCCGACGACCAACCCGATAAGAATCAACTCAACGTTCAAAGCACTCAAAGCTCCAAATAGCCGAAAGGTAAACGCTAGCAAAAGTCAATTTCGCCGTTTGAAACAATAGCCTAAGTCAACAAAAAAGGCAATGCCCAATTTTTCCGACCGTCCTTCGCCCGCCCTGGGGCAAGGAAAGCGAGCGCCTACTGTTTTGGTTCAGCCCCGCTTCAAGTTGGGCTGACGGCATAGACATTGATCCCACGCGTCCGAATCCCGCCAGCTCATGGCGTGGGTGCGCTTGTGACGATAACGCCGGGGATCGCGTCAGCCTAGTTGTCGTCGTGCGCTAGCCGTGGATTAGGGTGAAACTTTGAAGATCGTACCGCAGCCGTAACCAAAGCAGTCGGTGGTACCGCCGCTGTCCGTGGGGCCGTATAACGTGCCCTTGCTGCTAGCGACCAGATTGCCATCTGGGTTCTCGCCATCAGTGCCCCCTTTAAAGCTGTGAAGCACTTTTTTAGTACCGGCCGGCGTGATCGAAAAGAGCGTCCCATAATATTTCGTTGCGCCGCCGGCTGACGTCGTTCCGTAAAGCACGCCGTTTACGTCGGTTAGGCCTGTCGTCGGCCCTGCGCCGTCAGTGAGGGCTTTGAAGCTATAGAGCACGTTTTCTTTGCCTAATGTCGTGATCGTGAAGACGGTGCCCAAACCGCCTGTGCCGCCGTTATATGTGGTCCCGTAGAGCAGGCCCTTGACATCGGTAAGACTGGCGTATGGGCCCCAACCGTCATACCCGTTGTTTGTGAAGGTATGCAGTACCGTCTCGGCACCGGCCGTGTTTATGCTGAAAACGGTGCCGCATCCGGTGCCCGAAGGGCTCCGACATCCCGAACCGGAGCCGCCATATAAAGTGGTGCCGTAGAGCACGCGTTTTACGTTGGTTAGCGCCGCGTACGGCTGTGCGCCGTCGGCGCCGCCTGCGAAGCTGTGAAGCACTGTTTCCTTGCCGCTCGTCGTAAGGCTGAAGACCGTTCCCATGTTATGTGATCCGCCGAACACCGTGGTGCCATAGAGTACGCCATTGAGATAGCGAAGACCGGCTTGCGGTGTTGCCCCGTCGGTGCCGCCTTTGAAGCTATAGAGCACGTTTTCTTTGCCGGACGTCGTAATGGTGAAGACCGTCCCCTCATCGTACGTACCTCCCTGGCTTGTCGTGCCGTAGAGCAGCCCATTTACGTCGATCAGCGTGGATCCAGGCAGTTTACCGTCATATGCGCTACCGAAACTATGGAGAAGTTGTTCCTCGCCGGACGTCGTGACCGAGAAGACGGTCCCGTTTCCAGTCCCCCCTTGGTAGGTCGTGCCATAGAGCAAACCACCTACGTCGGCTAGGCCCGCACCAGGGAACGCGCCATCCGGACCGTTGAAGCCGAAGATTACCTTGTAGTCCTTACGCGGGTGGGATCGCGCGAACGATGAGCGCTCCAAAGGCTGCGTCGCCTCCAAAACTTGCGCAGTAACATTCGGCAGACCCGCCGGCAAGGGCGTTGAGCCCGAGCCGCGCGAGCAGCTCGCCAGCATGACGCCACAGAGCGTCAAGGCGCTGACGAGTATTATGTCGCTCCCGCGTTTCATCAATTCGGTAACCAACCGATGACGAAGAGGAAGCAATGACAACATTGGTCCTTCATCTAACACTCCTCTACGCGAGAATAGAATAATACGCAAGAACGATATCTGAGGTTCCGTTCTACGATTCTCTAATGGTAGCTTGGTTACCCCTGTCAGGAGTACTACGCCGATCGGATTCGAAAACACCCACAGCAGATTGTGACTCTGTAGCAAAGCCGGCGTAGCATCATAAAAGCCTTGAAAGCTAAGACTCGAAGTGGCGGGAGCGTGTAGGAATCGAACCTACCAGTCGCCTTGCGACGACCTCAGCGATTTTGAAGACCGTGCGAGCCACCAGACCCGTACGCTCCCATGACGTTGAAGAACCTTTATTTTAACGGGATTTTGTCAAAGTACTCCTGGAAAGTGACCTTCAGAGTCAAAGAGAGCGGCGGCTGCGAGCACGCGTCGCTATAGACCCTTTGCACTATCCAGACGTGAGCACATCGAATCAGCTCCGGCGTGGGCCTAGGAGCGCCGCACAGATCGTGATAGTCTAAATTTCGGTGGCACCGGCGGCGCACTGATTGAACGAGGAGGCCCCCGATGAAATATCCAGCTTTTACGCAGATGGTAACCGTTTGTGTCGCTTCGACGATGCTCGCTGGCTGCAGCACAAATGTCGGTGCCGTACCACCCGGAAATCGCGAGGACGGGTCGGCGGCTTTGAGATTGCGCCAGCCCTTCGTCGTGCTCTACAACTTCCGGGGCGGTTCAGACGGAGCACAGCCTCAAGGCCCTCTCATTTTAGGCAAGGACGGCGCACTTTATGGGACGACCGAGTTCGGCGGGTCCTCGTACTCTTGCGGTTTTTACCACAACAGTGGATGCGGCACCGTCTTCAAGCTTTCACCGTCGCGATCAGCCTACACCGAGCGCGTGGTTCACAGCTTCAGAGGACTGCGTTCCGACGGCGCCTGGCCGTGGGCCGGCCTTACCTTCGATTCTAATGGAGCGCTCTACGGTACTACCACAAGCGATGAAGGCGCAAAGGGCTGCGGCACTGCCTTCAAGTTGACTCCGACGGCATCGGGGTACTCGGAAAGCGCGGTCTACAAGTTCGAGTGGGCTGATTGCAATCGTGGCGAGCGGCCTTACGCCGGTTTGATCTTCGGAAAAGACGGCGCGCTGTACGGCACGACGTTCGTCGGCGACCGCATCGGCGAAGGGCTTGCCTTCAGGTTGACGCCATCCGGATTCCCGTACACCGAGACCATTCTGCAGCGGTTTCATGGCCTTAATGGCCTGAATCCATTCGCGGGCCTGACCTTCGGTACCGATGGTGCACTCTATGGTACGACGAGTGCCGGCGGATCTACTCAGGCTTGCGGCTTCTACTACGACGGTTGCGGCACCGTGTTTAAGTTGACGCCGTCAGGGAGATCACGCTATAGGGAAAGCGTCATCCATAACTTCGTCGAGAGCGACGGCGAGGGGCCGTTTGGCGGGGTGATCTTCGATAACAAAGGCGCGCTCTACGGCACAACCGGGGAAGGCGGCAGCGGCACGTGCTCCGGCTCCACTGGATGCGGCACCGTGTTCAAGTTGACGCGGTCGGGATCGGGCTACATCGAGACCGTGCTCTATAGCTTCGCCGGCTCTTACTCTTCCGACGGTCAGTATCCGATGGACACTCTGGTCCTCGATAACGAAGGCGCGCTCTATGGCACAACGTACTGGGGCGGTAGTCCGTCCTGCAACTGCGGTACGGTCTTTAAGTTGACGCCGTCGGGATCGGGCTATAAGGAGAGTATCCTCCATAGGTTCGCGGGGGCCGACGGGGCAGAACCACGCGCGGCTCTGATCTTCGATCGGAGAGGCGCTCTTTATGGCACTGCCTCGGCCGGCGGCAAGTATGGTGAAGGCACCGTATTTAAGGTGGCGCGCTAGCCGCCAGACCCGTCCGCTCCCGAGGTAGGCCGCATTTAGCGTGTAACGGAGGCGCCGCCTTCGGCCATTGCTAAGCATCACCGCGGTGAAAACACGGCCCGACATTCGTAACGTCGCCATCATTGCGCACGTCGACCACGGCAAAACGACGCTGGTCGATGCGATGCTCAAGCAAAGCGGCGTCTTCCGCGAAGGCCAGCAGGTCGCATCGAGGGTGATGGATTCCAATCCGCTCGAGCGCGAGCGCGGCATTACCATTCTCGCTAAGAACACCGCGATTCGCCACGGGAGCGTTAAGTTCAACATCGTGGACACGCCCGGCCACTCCGATTTCGGCGGTGAAGTCGAGCGCGTCTTGCAGATGGTGCAGGGCGTGCTGTTGCTCGTAGACGCAGCAGAGGGCGTCATGCCGCAGACTCGCTTCGTGCTTCGCAAGGCGCTCGAACTCGATCTGCGCGCCATCGTCGTCATCAATAAGATCGATCGCAAAGAGGCGCGCGCGCAAGACGTTGTCAACGAGACGTTCGACCTCTTCGTCGAACTCGGCGCCGACGACCAGCAGGCCGACTTTCCCGTGCTGTTCACCAATGCCAAGGCGGGCATTGCGAAGCGATCGCTCTCCGACGAGAGCGATTCGCTCGAGCCCCTCTTCGAGGCTATCGTCGCACACATCCCCGAAGCGCCGGCAGAAGATGGGCCCTTGCAACTGCTGATTTCGGCGATCGACCATAATCGTTTTGTCGGCCGGATCGGCATCGGCCGAATCTTCCGCGGAAGCTCTCGCCGTAACGAGCCGATCGTCAAGATCGCGCGTGACGGCGCAGTGGCGACAGGTCTGCGCCTCGGCACTCTGCTGGCATTCGCCGGCCTCGAGCGCCTCGAGATCGAGGAAGCTTCCGCCGGCGATATCGTCTGCGTCTCGGGCATCGACGACCTCAACATCGGCGACACGATTGCCGACGCGGGCACGCCCGAAGCGATCGCCGCCGTCGCGGTGGACGAGCCGACGGTTTCCATGTTTTTTAGCGTCAATAATTCGCCGTTCGCGGGCCGCGAAGGAAAATTTCTAACATCGCGCCAGATTCGCGAACGCTTGATGCGCGAGCTGGAATCGAACGTCGCATTGCGCGTCGCAGATAGCTCCTCGCCCGACACGTTCGAAGTGCGGGGCCGCGGTGAGCTGCATCTCGCGATCTTGATCGAAACGATGCGTCGTGAGGGCTACGAGCTCGCCGTTTCCAAGCCGCAAGTGATCGTCATCGAGCGTGACGGACGACGCTTCGAGCCGGTCGAGTACGTCGTCATAGACGTTCCTGAAAGCTACGCGGGCGCTGCGATCGAGGCGCTGGGCCGGCGCAGAGCCACGATGTCGAACCTGTTGAGCGTTGGGGACACGAGACGGCTCGAATATACGATGCCGACTCGCGCCGTCTTCGGGCTGCGCGGCGAACTGCTCACGCTATCGCGCGGCACGGCGGTCCTGTCGCACACGTACTACGATCACCAGCCCTGGCAGGGCGACGTGCCGGGCCGAGGCGTCGGCGCACTCGTCGCCAGTGAAACGGGGCGCACCACCGGTTACGCGTTGATGGGCGTCGAGCAGCGCGGACGTTTCTTCGTCGGGCCCGGCGTCGACGTTTACGAAGGAATGATCGTGGGCCGCGCCAACGACGAGCACGACGTCGCACTCAATGTCGCGCGCGAAAAGAAGCTCACCAATATGCGCGCTGCCGGTTCCGACGACAACGTGAAACTCGCCCCGCCCGAAGTGCCGTCGCTCGAACGCGCAATTGAATTCATCGACGACGATGAGCTCGTCGAAGTAACGCCGCACTCCATTCGTCTGCGCAAGCGCATTTTGACCGAAGGCGAGCGTCTTCGGATGCGCAAGCGCGAGGCGGCGCGGATGTCCTCTAGTTAGATCCCGGGACGCTTGATCGGCTGACTCATCTCGATGACGACAAACCACGCATATTTAGTCATTGAGGGAACCGCGGTGAAGAGCCTCCGATCGAGGCGGTTTAACATTCGCGATAAGCGATTGCCGAACGCGCTAGCGCCGAATGGAGCCGCGGCCAGCGCGCACAGATGGTAGTAAGACAGCCGTACTTCACCAAAAAACTCGCTGGCGAGTTCGAGCTCCCCCTGTCGCAGCGGATGCTCGTCCGGCGTGCGGATTTTCGGCGTCACTCGGCGAAATAGATTGATGACGGGGTTATGCCCGAGAGGCTCGATAAAAATAGCGTGACCGCTTGGGCGCAGCGTGCGCGCGAGTTCTCCGTAGGCTCGCACCAGATCTAGATGATGCAAGATTCCGACACCGCAGATAACATCGAAACTGTCGTTTTCGAAGCGCAGTTTCTCAGCATCCATTGCGAAAAAATCCACGTTGTCGATTCCCGACTCCGCAGCCCTGGACTTGCCGATTTCTACGGCTACGTCGGAGATGTCGATGCCTGCAACGTGCATGGCCTGACCGCACAGCCGCAAAGCATTTGCCCCGTTGCCGCACCCGAATTCCAAGAGGCGTTTACCGCGTGAAAGTTGGGCAACCCGATTTTGGAAGTAACCGTGAGATTCGCCGGTAATCCCGTAAAAGTGCTCAACGCCACGGGACCCGTCGTTGACCTTGAAACGCGCGTCTTGCAGCGCCTTTTCACGCTCTTTTCGAGCATTTACCATTCCGTGTATGGCGCTCATGGGATTAAATGGGTCAGCAAGAACAGTATTCCCGAACCGATGCCGCCGAAGATATCGGAATGCTTCTGCGCCTGGGGAACGTAAATCACGTCCCCCTTTTGCAGCGCAACGTCGGCCGATTCATTGCCTTTGTTGAGCGCTTCGTAGAGGTTGACTTCGAGCGCCGTTCGCGCGCCGTTGGGTTGCGTTCGCACGACACGAATGTGATTGAGATCGGATTGGGCGTTTTGGCTATTACCGGCCTTTGCGACGGCTACCGAAAGATGGTCGCCCTCGTGCACTTCAATTTCACCCGGGTGATCCACCGCGCCGGCGACCTCCACGAGGAACTGAACCGGGCCCGGGATGTATACGACCGAGCCTTCGCCCAACGGCAGGTCGGCGGCAGTATCTCCACGCTGCAAGAGCGATTCCAGCGAGACCGTGCGTACGGCGCCATTCGAGTCGGCGATGCGCGCATCGGGAAACGCCCCATTCGTGTTCGCCAAGCCACCGGCGGCAGCGATCGCATCGGTCAGTTTCGCATCCGAACGGAGTTGATATTTTCCGGGGGTCTTCACGTCACCCAAGACCAGTACGTTGGGCTGTCCCAGCTGCGCGATCGAAACGTTGACGACGGGATTGCGAACGTATCGCCGGAGGCGCGCCGCAAAAAGAGAGGCTGCCTCGTCGGGCGTCTTTCCTCCCACAGCGACCCGCCCTACCAAGGGATACTGGACGGAGCCATCCGCGAGCACGATGACGTTCTGCGAAAGTGACGCATCGCCAAAGACGGCGACGCTCAGTTGGTCGCCCGGGTGAATGCGCGTTTTCGCGGTGGTCGGGTCTGCCGTCCCGGTTGCAGGCGCCGCCCAGAAAAACCCGACAAACGCGAGGACGCAAAGGGCTGCGACGCGCTTCATAGAGCTCAATTGTAAGGGGTAGGTCGCCCGCCCCGGAACGGCCCCTGGGCGGGAGCGCCCTGAGCCGCGGGACCCCTTAGAGCCGGGAAGGTTGGGCTATGCTCGGGGCTGCGGCTATCGAGTGTGGGCTAAACGGCCGCCGCCAACCCGCGGCTGCTCGCGATCACGGCCGCGCGGGAGCGCACGCCGAAGGCGGCACGCACGCGAGCCGCATGGTTTTTTGCGGTATCCGGGGAGATGCCCAGACGTTGGGCGATCTCTTTGTCGCCGAGACCTTCGCACATCAAACCGAAAACCCGGCGCTGCGCGGGCGTTAGGGCCGAGACCCTCGGGTCCACGTCCACCGACGCGGCCCGCTTGCGAATCTGCTGCGCAACGGAACTCTCCTGGAAGTCTTGAACGGCATCCGCGGCATAGCGCAGCCAAGCGCGTTCTTCAGTGACCGTGTGAATGCGAAGCGCGCTGGCCGCGGCGCGCCAGGCATAACCGATGGAACAAAATGTCTCGTACGCCCTCGTGAGCAACTCGACGGCTCCGGCGCGCTCACCGGCGGCCGCCAGTACCGTGCCCCTGGCGTAGTCCTCCATCGCTGCGAGGCGCGAGTCGTGCGCGAACGCCAGCGCGGCGTCCACGTTCGTGGGAATCGCGTCGTAAATGGCAAGCAGTTCGCGCGCCGTCGCCGGGTCGCGATCGGCGGCCAACTCTGCCACGTTGAGCAATGAAACGCGCTCTTCGCCGCGAGAGCTCCAGTCCGTCGCTTTCGCGAGACCAACGGCATGCTGGAGCAAGGCGTCCGCGGTTTGGTTTTCGACGGCCATGCGGGCGAGATATGCCTGATCGCAATAGGATGCCGTCACCCACATGCGCGATGGAGCGACGTCCCGCGCCAGATATGCATACGCGAACGCTTTCTCGTGCATTCCGCGCAAAGCAAACGCCCATGCCAGGCCGCGGAAGGTGAGAAAACGTTCCACTTCAAGCTCGTCGTTCCAAGGGAAAGCTTCGACCATGCGCACCGCAAACGCAAACGTTTCCTTCGCGTAGATTTCTCGCGTGAGGTGCACGATTGCTCTGATGGTCCGAGCCAACAAAAGCAGGTCCTTAGCGCCCGCCGTTTCGTCGATCACGCGCGCGGTCCGCTGCAAGAAGTCTAACTGTTCGCAAAACTCCCCTCGCAAAGCGCAAACCCAGGAGCGGGCGTAAAGCCACCGAGCGTAAAGGTCGGGGCGACTGCGGACGTCAACTGCGAGGAGCGCCGCCTCCATTCCGGCCGGATCCCCTTTAACCCATGCGACGAGGGTCTTCGCATACGCGACCTCAAATCGTGCGTCAACGCCGTGCGGATCGTGCACCGAGCACAAGACTTCTCGAGCGAGGCTCAGCTCGCCGCGGTAGGAGTGACACGAAGACTTTAGCGCCAGCAAAAGAGCACGCTCGTCGGGCGTGCTCACACGAATGGCGGCGATGGCATCGAGGGCGGTTAGGTGGTCGTTTTTCCGGATGAGCGCGCGCACGCGCAAAATTTGATCCGCTGTCGACGAGGCTCCGGCGAGCACCCGAAGGCAGCCATCAAGACGACCCTCGTTATACAGTTCGAGGGACGAGGCTTTCGGGAGCGTTACCGAACAGGGCTCCAAGAGAAACTGCCTCCTAACGCTAACGGGCGCGCAAGCACGCTTTGCGCTTGCCGACGCTCGTTTACGCTCGAGGCTGGGCTCTCCTGCTGCGCCCCGGGGTCAGTAACTTAGGATTGGCGCGTCAGGGTCGTCATTGCGACGACCGGTGCTGCCGGCATCACCGCCGACATGATACCGCCCGGTGTGTCGGCGGGGACTATGTGGTGGAGAAAACCCAGCAACAGCGCGAGGAACAAACCCATCTTTATCTATCCTTGTTTTTACGTTTAGCGATCGCCCAATAGTCAAAATTGACTACGTGAGCCTAGCCTACCTCATTTAATGAAGCAACGCCAGCCTGGAAAACCATGAATTGGAGAGGAACTGTGCTACCGTAGAGGCGCCCGCCAGCTTTATCGAGGGGTCGAAGCAGGCGGACGCGTGATCCATAGAACTTCGCGTCGCGTTCGACGCGGTAATGGAGGCCAATAAACCGTTCGAGCACGTCGCACCCGAAGCGGATGTTGGCAGAGGCGCATTCACCGGCGGTAATCAGCCAAAAGCGGCTCCCCTCTGGGAGGCTTCGGGCCACGTCCCCGGCCGAATGCAGGACGAACCGCGTGACGTCGTAGCGTCGAAAATCGACGGCGGCCGGCACGGCCACAACCCGGTTCGCCCCGTGGTAGTAGTAAGAGAACGGCAATGCGTTCTCGGCTTCGAAAACCGCTATCGGTTGGCCGGGCCCTTCGTGTTCGTGAAGATACGAAGCGACTCGAACCCAATCGCCTTGCTTGGCCAACGGCGCGTATGCGTGGGCGAGAAAGACCGTGGAAGCCGTGAGGGCCAAAGCGGCCCAAGCGGTCGTCGCCGCTCGCCGAAGTGGTGGGCTCAGGAACGAAAAGACTGCGAAGACCGCGAGCTGCGCCGGGAGGTACAGAGCGGCGGCGTGGCGGTCGAGCAAATGAACGCCGAGCGCATACGTTCCGAAAGCGAACGCGATAAACGCGCATCCCGTGAGAACCAGGATCGTGCCGTCCCCTCCCTTCGCAAATTGCTTCCGGACGGCTATGGCGACGCCCAATGCGCAAACGGCCAACGCCAGATAGATGGCTTTCGCGTGGGCGATAAAGAGCGGCAGCAGGAAACGCGCCAATATTGCCGCCAGCACCGCGTTCGCCCGAAGCGGCGATGGCGGCGTAAACGCGCCTTTAAAATTCGCGACCTGATTCGGGACGATCGCCAGCATCGGTGTGAACGCAGCAACGGCGACCGCCGCGCAAATCAGGAAGCGCCAAACCGACTGTCTGCGGTAAACGACTACGGCGACGCCCTGCGCGAAGAGAAGAAATGCGAAATAGTATTGCGTGTAGAGCGCGACGATGCAAAAGGCTGCGTAAGCTAAGGTCGATAGCCGCGATCGTTGCTCTGCGAGAAAGGCATCAAAAAAGGTAAGCAGCAGAACGGCCGACAGTAGAACGATCAGCGCGTAGACCCGCATCTCAACGGCTGCCCACACGGTGAAGGGGTTCCAGGCCGCGACCCAAGTGACCAGTCCCGAATCCGCGCTCGGAACGTATCGGCGCACCAAGCCCGGAACCAACGCGAGCGCACCTGCGATGCAAAAAACCGAAGGCAATCGCAAGAAGAAGGCACTGTCCCCGAGGTGTCGCCACGCCGTCAACAGCAGGAAATAGAGCGGCGCGTTCTGTTCGAATCCAAGAGCTTGATGGAAAGCGTAAGCGAAGCCGCCGGCGGTTGTGTGCAGAGTGTAGGCTTCGTCCTGCCAAATATTGAGAAGATAGGCGAGCGGTACCGTCAGCGCAACGATCGTAGCGACCGCGACGAGCGCTGCGGACGGTGAACGAACTTTCGAGATGGAGAGCTCCTGCGCAATCGCCACCAACAGAGACTAACACCGGCGTAATGCGCTTGCCCATGGCGCTACGCACCATTACGAGGTGATGCGAAGGTCCCCGTCCCAGGACGGCCGGCTCTAGCCACTCGGACCACCGAACCCTATGCTGGGCGTAATGGGAAGGGCAACGCTCGCGTCTTTCGCCGCAGTCGCGTTTGTGGTGGCATTGATCTCGCTCCTCCTCGCCGGACGGGGCGCGATAGAGCACCAAAGTTTCAAGGCATTCTATTGCGCCGGCGTCGCAGTACGGCACCGTGAGGATCCATACCGCGTGGAGCCATTGCGTTCGTGCGAGCGTCGTCTGCTCTCTAATCACGAGCCTGAAGGCTACGTCGAGCCCGCCCCGCTGCCCGGATACGCTCTTGCCGTTTTTGCGCCGCTCGCCTTGTTGTCGCCGAAAGCGGCCGCCGTCGTGTTCGCACTCGCGATGGCCATCGCGACGATTCTTGCGGCCTACTGTCTGTCGGCAGTGCTGCAGGCGCCCCCTGCGGCGGTGTTGCTCGCATTTGCACCTCTTGCCTTGTTGAACATCGCGTACGGCGAAATCGTCCCGCTTGCCTTAGCGGGAATCTGTTGCGCGGGATACTGCATTGCGCGTGAGCGTTGGGTGGAAGCCGGCGCGGCCGTCTGCGTCGCGTTGATCGCGCCTAACGTCGGGGTCGCGGCGGTCGTTGCGGTGTTCCTTTTCGCGCCCCGAACGCGAATCGTCATCCTCATCTTCGGCGCTCTCCTCGCAATCCTCAGCGTCTTGGCATTAGGCGTCCACAGGAACATCGAGTACGCCACGACGGTGCTGCCGCTTATGGCGCGCGCAGAACTCGTCGCCTCCGATCAGTATAGCTTGAGCCACTTGCTCTACGCGGCCGGCATGGCACCGAACTCGGCACTTCTGCTGGGCAGAACATGGTTTGTGATTGCTACGGTTGGAAGCATTGCCATTGCGGGCGTGGTTTCCATACGGCGCCGCGAAACAGCGCTCGTCCCACTGATCGCGCCGCTCGGCGCGCTGTTTTTCGGCATCTACTTGCACGACATTCAGATGCTGCTTGCGATTCCGGCCGCGCTTGCCGCGGCAGCGCGGACCCGCGGCGTCACGTTCCGGACGACGGCGCTCGCGGCGCTGGCCTTGCTCGTCGCGGTGTGGACGCAGCGGGCGGCGCGCGCGACGCTCATCCTCGATGGTGCGGGGGTCGCTGGTGCGGTCTACGGCGCGCTCTCCCCGGCCGGAAACCGCCTCGCTCGCGCGATCGCGGCTGCGGCGGTGACAATTGCAGCGGTTTTGCTGCTCGGACGCTACCTGACGCCGCTTGCCGGATCGCAGATTATCACGGCGCCGTTTCATGTGGCTCCCAACGATTGGGCCGCAAATGCCTGGGCCATCTACCTTCGTTCCACGCCCGCGCTAACGAATTCGAACGCGGGCGTGAAAGTTCCGACCTTGCTCGGCCTGTTTCTGACGCTCGTCTGCATCGTTCGCCTTGGTCTTACGCCAAGCCGATCCGAATTGCGTGAACCGCCGCCTGAGAGCGCGCCGTACAGTGTATCTTTGCAAAGATATGGCTGACGTGATTCTTGATCGTCTTTTCAGATAGAACGAGGCGTCGGCCGATATCGCGATTCGAAAGCCCCTGAGCGATCAACCGAATGATCTCGCGTTCGCGCGGCGAGAGCTCATTCGTGGGCCGGTTTGACGGCGCCCGGCGGCGCAACAGCGACGCAGCAACCCGAGGGTCGACGTAACTCGAACCTTCGGCCAACGTCTTGATCGCCGCAACGAGTTCCTGAAGCGACGAATCCTTGACGATATAGGCTTCGGCGCCCGCCGAAAGACAGTGCTGCATCAGTTCGCCCTGTGTGTGTGCGGAAAGCGCGCAGATCTTCGCCCCGGGCGAGCGGGCCTTGAAATGCTCGACCACATCGTCGATTTCTTCATTGTCAATGTCGATGATGACGATGTCGATGTCCTTGGGCAGCGTCGCGGTCTGGGCGCCCGCGTTAATGCCGACAACCTTGATCTCCGGATCGGCAGAAAGTACCTGAGCCACCGCTTTTGCAAAGAGAACTTGCTTCTCTACTATGAGAACTCGGATTTGAGCGTTGGTATCCATCGAACTGTCTCCTACGAAGTATCGGCCCTCTTACGCCGAAAAACTCGGCAGACTTTAGGCCTGGGACATTAGGATGACAGCACGGGCCGCTCGCCGCCAACCTGAATTCTTAGGGAGTCGAAAGGGTGAATTTGGGCGTTATTAGGGGCCATTGGTCCCTGACTCGGCCCCGACTACACCGGCTTTTCGTAGTAGGAATTTGTCAGTGCCGCGTGCGCAACGTGGCCCGATAGCGCCGAAGCACCGTCGACGCGGTATCGACGGGCGATTCGCCTTACGTGGGTCTCAGCTTAAGCTATGTTAAGGGTAGCCGTACGCGCTTTCGGCGAATCGGCGCGTCGCATCGCCTTTCACCGACCCGGTTCTGTGCCTGCGCCATCCTAGGAAGGCGGCCGCCATTTCGATTCGGTTATGGGAATTCGTCTTGACGATCAGGCGTGCAATGTGATCTTGAACTGTGGATTCCGCCAGGTCCAAACGCGCGGCAATTTCGCGGACGGAGTGGCCGTCAAGCAGTGCATGAAGCACCTCGCGTTCGCGGGGTGAAATCCGAAAACCCGGCTCGGACTGGTCGATCGGATCGCGCGACTGCGACTCCAGAGAAACACCGATGAAGATCCCGTCTCCGACCATCGGCACGACGCGCAGGCGGAGACCTGGAATGGGAACGACAACTCCGGCAGTGCACGTCTCGAGACGTGCAAAGTCCCAGCTTGCGGTTAACCGCCGCACGGCTCGCTCCAAGAGGGTCGGCAGGCGTTCGTCCTGAGGAGCGATCAACTTAGCGATTTCCGTTGAAACGTTCTCGACCGGATGCCAATGAAAAGCGACTTTGAAGTCCTTGGTCAGCAATACGAAGCCGGAATCTTCACCGGTAGGCTCGACGATGGGCTTCGTCCGATGCAAAGGTTCGCGCATAACGCTCTGGACGACGGTCACCATCCGTCGCATGGCCCCCGGAAGGCTGTATGCGACACGTGACCACGCCTTATCCGATATCCCGGGTGGACGCGAAACCGCAAAGACCAGCGCTCGCCCGTGGTCGAGCATCGTCGACGCGCCCAACACGGAAGAGAGTTTTCCGTTCTCGCCCGTAACGCGTAACGTAACCGTGCCGGTCGCATCGGGCAACGGCACCGCGCACAGTATTCCCAAGGCGCGGCGGCGATTCAGCACCTCGCCGCTAAGTGCAAAGTGCCGCACGTTACCGTCGGCATCAAAAACTCCTAATACCCACGGGCTATTGCGGGCGCCTTTAATCAGACGCACGATATGCGACTCGACGCGTGCCTTTGGAGCACCTGAACGATCGAGCAGATCCGATTCAGGCAGCTCTGTTTCTAAATGGTTGGCGTTCACGATAAGGAGGACTCTTATTCTAACGTGCAGCTAATGCTAGGCGCAATGCCGCGCGCGTAGTCATTTTCTACTAGAGCGGGCAGTACGAAAGCGCGCAGCGGATGCACTCTGAATGCTGCGGCCAACGCTTTAAGCGATTCAACCACAACGCTGCGCTTGACTTGCCCGTCTAAGCTCATCGCGGGAAAGAAGGCCAACTCGGGACATTCGGCAGCATCCAGAAAATCTAGCGGGTGAAGCAAGATCGACGGTTCCGTGCGCGTTAGCTTGCAAAGCAACAAGGCGGCGCGAAAATACATCAGGGCAGCGGTTGGCGAGAGAGCGGCAAGATAGAGAACGTAACTGATATGAATCGGCACGCGCGCGAAGGGCATCGTCGTGACGGGCACCTCTGCGATCGAGCCGGAGGGCGTCTTCACTTCGTGGGGCCGATTCGACCGGAAACCGTCCGCAAAAGATCCAAAGAGATCCGCACGGTCGCTTTGCTCTTGCGGAGTGAGTTTTGCGCTGCGAAAATAGTACGCTCGTGCGAGGGGCCCGATGAACGTCGGCAGGGATGAGGCATCGTACAAATAATTCCGACGAACTAGAACTTCCAAGATGTCGCTCGAGCGCGTAAAGCCCGGTCCCCGGAATCCGCGTGGGTGGTATCCCGTCGCTCGTTCGATATGTTCTTCGGCTCGCGCGATCTCGTCGTTGATTTCCGTTATTCCACGCCGATGCATCCACGGCTCGTGGTAGTGCGAATGATTGCCAATTTCGTGACCGCGGCGCGCTATTTCCGATAGGACCTCGGCGTGCATCGGAAGCGCCGCATCTTGCCCTACTAGGAAAAAGGTGATTCGCAAGTTTAATTCATCTAAAATGTCGAGAACTCTAGGCACGAGCAGGTTCAAATATGAACTCATCGATCGCCACTGTGGGTCTCCGTGAGTCTTCATATACGACCATTGGTTATCGAGGTCCAGCGATAGTGCGGCTCTCATGCAACAACCTCCAATCGTGGCTCGGCCGGCTCGGCCTCAAGCATAGCGCTCACGGCGTTCGCGAGCGTCACCGTTTCATTGACGTTGAGCGTGCCGTTGACGATATGCGCACTGCTGGCCATATAGAGTCCCGGCGTCGAGGTTCGCATCGGCGGCAGCCGCTTCGAGTAATCGAGCGTTGGAATCGGAAAGACGTAAGGAACCCGTGAAACGCGAAACGCAGCGACAGAGTCCCGCGAGAATGTCGAATGCATTCGTTCCAGCGCGCCCAGAAAGGTCTTCTCGACGTCTGGATCGTCCCAATGCAACGCCGGATCGTCGGAACCGACGTACTTCGGCAAATAGACGAGGGATTTGCCTCCCAACTCGCTGCGGTCGACTAGCGCCGTCATTTCAATGACGGCGGTGAACGGAACGTCTCGATCGGCGATGTTCGTGATATAGTACGGCGTCAGCGCATGTGTCAACAATACCGAGGCGCAGATGATGCCTTGGTACTCCACGCCCGCGCACAGCGCGCGTTCCTGCGGGCTAAGGCTACTGCAGACTCGTGCCGCCAGCGGCGGCACGAGCGTCACAAGCGCGCGATCGAATATGCCGGTGCCCTCGGCGGCGGCGACGCTAATGCGGCCGTCGTATGGCTCGACGCTGGTAACGCTGCATCCGGTTCGAATTCGGACGCCGGCCATCCGCAGGCACTCTTCGAAGCGCCGTACCGTGCGATTGTAACCGCCGCCGCTCATATAGCCGAAAAGCTCTTGCTTATTACCGGTCCGACGAGCGCCGTACATGCGCGCGATGATCGCCCAAATGAATGCAGCCGAAGCGCGCTCGGCCGAGGATCCCAACTTCGCGCGCAACAGCGGGAGCCAGATCCGTTCGACGATGTCGCGACCGCACAACTGCGTCAGCCATTGCACGGCTGTAAGGCGCTCCAACGGGCGCCAGTCCGTTATTTTCGCTGCGCGTTGTATGGCTCGGCCCAAGCGCAATTTCTGCCACGCTGAAAGGGGCGGAAAACGGAGGTAGTCTCGAATCCCGGAGAACGGATGGAGCGCACCATCCACGTAGAATCCCGTGCGAGCCTTTATCCACCGCAGTTCCGTGTCGAGATCGAGTGCGGCCAGCATCGCGCGCAGGTTGCGATCGCTCGCGAGGGTGACGTGGTAGTGGCGATCCCAGACCACGCCCCCCAACTCCCAAGCGGAAGCCAAACCGCCGCAGGATTCAGCCCGCTCGAAGATCGTAACGTCGTGCCCGGCCTTAGAGAGGTTCCAGGCCGTCGTCATGCCGAGCAGCCCGCCTCCGACGACGGCGTATTTCACTATCGGGCTGCGAGCTCGACGACGCCCGATGCGCTAAACAAGTACTGTGCGTGGCAAATGCCGCAGTGGAGCTCCTCGGGGCTCTCCGGCGGCGCAATCGAGGGCGCGAGGGTCGCGCCGCAGGCGCACGCGTAGCCAACGGTTCTGGCGGGATTGCCGCAGACAACTGCAAAGTCCTCAACGTCGCGGGTCACGACGGCTCCCATGCCAACCATCGCAAACCGTCCGATCGTCAAGCCCGGCCCAATCGTCGCCTGCGCGCCGATGGTGGCACCGGCACGCACGAGCGTCGGGAGCGTTTTTTCGTCCGGGTCCGACGGCAGGAGGCGCCGTAAGTCGGGCGTCGTTGCGCGTGGAAAACGATCGTTCGTGAAGACGACTCCGGCGGAGACCATAACACCGGTCTCGATGGTCACGCCCGTGCAGATGTAGACGAACGAGTTTATTTTCACGCGGTCGCCGATCGCTACGCCGTAGGCGATGTAGGTCTTGCCCCCGACGATGCAGTCCCGGCCGATGCGCGTGGAATGCCGAACGTGGACGTGATCCCATATTATCGTGCCTTCGCCGATCGAAACGCGCGATTCAATGGTGGCCGAGGGATGGATGACCATGTTAGGACGCCTTGGCCTCCTCCACTTCGCGCAGTGGGACGACTTCGAGTTCTTCCAACCGCGTGCCGATGCGCTCCCAGCGCGCGTACTCGAGCGCGGCGTACGCGGCCGCGATTACCTCCACGGAGGCTAGGGCGTCACGCGGCGTGATAATGAGGTCGGCAGTGCCGTTGACGGCGTCGCAGAAATTCTCGAGCTGGTCGCGGAAGGCTTGAATCTTGTCGTAGCCTCGCCCGAAGGGGTGCCATTCCGACTCGCCGCGGCGCCGGAAGCGCGATTCGTTCCAGCCGACCAAGATGGTTCCGTCGCTTCCGTAGAGTCGGACGAAGGTCTCCAGTTCTTTGTCGATGCTCCACGAGAGGTCCGACGAGCCCATCACGTCTTGATCGTTGTGGACGAACAGCCGCACAGTGTCTTCCACCAAGAGACCTTGCATGCGACGCCCCTCGACTATTTGGATGTCCCGAAGATTGCCGAGAAAGTAGCGCAAGATATCCACGGCGTGCGTACCGTTGTCCATCAGGACGCCACCCCCACTGACCGCGGCATCGGCGTTCCAACGGTTGCGCATATCCACGCGCGAGGTAAACGCATTCTCAACCAGCACCAAATCGCCGATGGCGCCGCAGAGAACGATATCGCGCGCTTTACGAACATCCCAGGCGTAGCGAAACTTCGATGCCATGGTGAACAGCGCGCCGCTGCACTCGGCGACCTGGAGCATGCGGCGAGCCTGAGCCGAGTTGATCGCCAGTGGCTTCTCGCACAGAACGTGTTTGCCGCATCGCAAGAGGTCGCAAGCGACCGCCTCATGCGAAGCGGGCGGAGTGCAGATCACGGCGGCATCGAATCGCACGCCGTTGAGCAGATCGGAGAGCGACGAGTAGGACGCACAGCCGACGCGCTCGGCGAAGGCCTGCGCTGCCACCGGATTCGTGTCACAGCCGGCGACGATTTGGGCGCTGCGCAGCGATTGGAATGCCGTCTCGTAGGCACGGGCGATCCCGCCCGTTCCCACGATTGCAAAGCGAATGACGCTCATGACGCGAGCCTTTCCTGAACCTGCCACACCGCGTCGATCAGGGAATCTGCGATATACTCCACGTCGGCTTCGTCGTAGCAATCATTCCACGGAACCACGAGCAGCCGCTCAAGCCCGTCTCTAACACCCGGATAGGCCTCCAGCCGGTAATCGAGCGCTTGCGGGCGCGCCAAAGTGAACGGGTAGCCGCTCGTGCCGAACGTCTTTCGGTCTTGAAAAACGTCGCACATGAAGGCGGGCTTCTGAATATAGCGTGGCGCGCATATAATGCCCCGGTCGCGCAACAGTTTGGCCACGTCGAACACCGCGTCAACGTCCAGCGGTTCGGTCAACCGGACCGCATACTTCCAGTAACTATGCACCGCGCGTCCAGCGACGGCCGGCGGCATCAATCCTTCAATACCGCGCAGTTTTGCGTCAAGCAATTCTGCGAGCATGCGGCGGCGGGCTACCGCTGTCGGCAGCTTCGCAAGCTGCGCGGCTCCGACGCTACCGCAAAGTTCCGACATCCTATAGTTGGGCGCGAGGAAGTAATGGTCCGGATGAGGCTCACCGTACCCCCACGCCTTATTGATGAACAGATAGATGCGTCGCGCCAGGGCGTCATCGTTGGTTACGACTATCCCGCCCTCGCCGGTCGTTATGTGCTTGCCTTGCTGTAAGCTGAAGCACCCAATTCTGCCGATCGTTCCGACGAAGCTACCATCGTACGATGCTAGAAACGCCTGTGCGCAATCCTCGATGAGCGCGACGCCGTGTTTTTTCGCTAATGAGACAATCTCGTGGAGGTCGCAGGGATTACCAAAGAGATGCGTCACGATAATCGCTTTTGTGCGCGGACCGATGCGCTCCGCGATCGTCGCGGCCGTGATGTTGCACGTTAGCGGATCGACGTCGGCAAAGACCGGAATCGCTCCCTGATAGAGAATGGGCGCGAGCGCTCCCATGTCGGTAATAGGGCTCGTGACGATTTCATCACCAGGCTCCGGATCGAGTGCCGCGAGCGCGCAGTGAATCGCCGCAGTTCCTGAAGCACACGCATAGGCATGCTTCACCCCGAGCATCTGCGCGAAGCCGGACTCCAGCCGCCGCACGAACGTGCCCTTAGTGCTGGTAAGAACGCCGCTTCGCAGCGCGGCCGTGACCGCCGCGATCTCCTCGGCGCCGAGCCGTCTGCCGGAAGCGTCCTGGTCGGACGGCAAGATTCTATGCCGAGCGGCTGGGGAGTTTGTAACCATGGATGGGTGCTCCGTTTCGATGATGACGTTGGGTAAATTTGCGTGCGAAAAATGCGGTGAGCTGTCCGCCGAACAGCGCGAGGCTACCGTACTGAATTGCGACGGTCACCGCCGTCACGATTGCCAGCGTTTTCGTGTTGACGCGAAGCGCCAACGCGATCGCGACC
>Ga0213882_10000234_pt1 | contig 21853 bp, 16 predicted proteins | sample BarmaccoBMER_R09_FD_160106 | JGI IMG/M metagenome (GOLD analysis project Ga0213882, IMG submission 160106) | Barbacenia macrantha exposed rock microbial communities from rupestrian grasslands, the National Park of Serra do Cipo, Brazil - ER_R09 ...
GTTATGCCCAAGGGCGTACTCGCCGGCGGAGAGCGGCTCGCTGCCGGCGAGCATGCGAATGAGCGTGGATTTACCCGCGCCATTGGGACCGACTAAGGCGACACGATCTCCACGCTCGATGACGAAACTCACGTCGCGAAAGACTTCTTTGCTTCCGTAGCTCTTGGCGACGTTCTTGAATTCCGCGACTATCCGCCCGCTCGGCTTCGGCTGTGGGAAGCGGAAGTGAATGGTCTTCTCTTCCGGCGGAATCTCGATTCTTTCCATCCGCTCGAGTTCCTTAATGCGGCTCTGCACCTGCTTCGCTTTCGTCGCTTGATAGCGGAAGCGATTGATGAAGGCCTCGAGCTGCTCGATCTTGTCCCGCTGATTGCGGTAAGCGGATTCGAGCTGCGTCTTGCGTTCCTCGCGCTGTGCCAGATACTTCTCGTAATTCCCGGAATAAAACTGCACGCGCTTGTTCCATATCTCGACGGTCTTCTTCACGGTGACGTCGAGAAAATAACGGTCATGGGAAATCAGCACATAGGCGTGCGGATATTTGCCGAGATAGTCCTCAAGCCAGTTGCGCGTCTCGAGGTCGAGGTGGTTGGTCGGCTCGTCGAGCAGCAGTAGATTAGGTTTCTGCAGCAGAAGCTTGGCGAGCGCAATGCGCATCTGCCATCCGCCGGAGAACTCTTCGGTTGCGCGATGCCAATCATCTTTACTGAAGCCAAGGCCCGATAGAACCGTCCCAGCCTGCGCCTCGAGCGCATAGCCGTCATGCGCGCGAAACTGCGCTTCCAGCGTGTGGAAGCGCTCGGCCACGCGGTTGTACTCTTCACTCTCGTGATCGAGCTCAGACATCTGTCGCGTAAGCTGTTCGAGCTCCTGCTCCATCGCCTGCAACTCGGCGAATACCGACATGCATTCGGCAAAGACAGTCCTGCCGCTGAGTGAAAGTCCGTCCTGAGGCAGATAGCCGGCGCTGATTCCTTTGGTCCGGACGATAGCCCCGTAATCGAGCGACTCAATGCCGGCGAGGATCTTCAGCAGTGTGGACTTGCCAGTGCCATTGGCGCCCACCACGCCAACGCGGTCGTGCGGCGTGATGAGCCAATCGAGACCTTCGAAGAGGAGCTTGTGGCCGAAGCGCTTACCGGCGCTAGAGAGCTGAATCATGAGACTGCTTCAATTCTCGCAAGATTTCACCACGGAGGCACTGAGAGCACGGAGGATTTTTTGTCAAAAAGAGGCGAAAGATACGATCCTCGGCGCAAGTAATCGCGGACACAAGCGCACGTTATCCCCGTGCCTCCGTGGTGAAATCGGTTTACTTGTCCTTCACTCGACCAGGAATGCCGGTTGGATTTTCGTGCGTGCGCTCGCGGATGTTGGCCTTGAGCGCGCTCCCCATATGAACGGCTGACTCGCCATATTTATCGCGCAGGCGGTCAGCTGCTGTGAGCGCCTGCTTCCAGCGATCGGAGCCTTCGAAGTCGAACGCCATCGACGCGCTGGGAGCGTCGAAGCCGGAGACATGAACTCCCAACAAGCGCACTTTTTCGCCGTTCCAGTTCGCGTGAAAGAGGCCGCGGATTTGCGTGAGAATTGCGTGGTCGCTGGCAGTCGGCTCGGCAAGCGAGTGCGCACGGGTGATGGTATGAAAGTCCGAATAGCGAAGTTTCAGTTGAATCGTGCGCGCCTCGAAGTTCTGCTCGCGTAGGCGGCGAGCGACCATCTCAGTCAGTCGCGCGAGTGTGGTTTCAAGAATTTGAAGCGTTGACGTGTCTTCGTTGAATGTATGTTCGTGGCTGATGGATTTGGGAGCGCTCTCGCCGATGTCCTCGTCGAACCAGCCGCCGGCATCCTCGCCCCGGGCCTTCCCCGCCATAGCTGAGCCGTACGCTCCAAAGTAATGTTCCAGATCATCGCGGGCATTGAGATCGCCGAAGGTGCGCACGCCAAGCTCGTGCAGCCGCGCTTCTGTGACCTTTCCGATTCCCGGCATCTTGCGCACCGGCAAGCCGGCGAACAGGCGCGCTTCATCGCCTGGCCGAACAAACAAAATTCCATTCGGCTTGGCGAGATCAGAAGCGATCTTCGCTACTACTCGGGCTGAGCCTATGCCGATTGAGCAGTTCAGGTTCAGCTCGCTGCCGATTGCGGCGTGGAGATCGTGGGCTGCCTTGAGCGGCGGCCCGAGCAAGCGGGAGGTTCCCGTCATATCGAGATAGGCTTCGTCCACCGACGCCATTTCTACTTTCGGCGAAAACTGGCAGAGAATTTTGTGCACTTTGGCTGAATATTCGCGGTAAAGATGCGGATGTCCGTCAAGATAAATCCCATCGGGACAGAGCTTGGCCGCCGTTCGCAAGGGCATGGCGGAGTGCACTCCGAATTTGCGCGCGGCGTAAGAAGCAGCAGCAACCACGCCACGCTGGTCTTTCGCTCCACCCACGATGACCGGTTTTCCTTTGAGCGTTGGATCCAGCAGCTCTTCCACCGAGACAAAAAAGGCGTCCATGTCGAGGTGAAAGATGAGGCGGGAGGACAGCATTGGGGTTATTGAAACACAGCCGAAGAAGCTAAGAATCGGGTTATCGGGCTATCGGGTTATCGGGTTATCTAAAATCAGCTGAGTGCGGCCCGTATGCCCCCGCGCTGGCCAGCTTTTTGCTTGACCGCATCAAGCAATGACTCTCAATCTCCCGATGACCCGATGACCCGATTCCTCGAAGCTTCCCAGTCATCCCGAACATCCAATTAGTTCGCAACTTCTTTATGTAACCGGGTTTAGGATGTCGGAATACCGGCTCCTGTTCCGTATGCCGAGCTGAATGTCCCCCGAAGAGCTGAAAGCCGAAGCGCATCGCAGCCGCCTGGAAGGGCTGAGTCTGGACAGGATTCGTTCCTTCGAGCACACGCTGGAGAGCGCTACAAAAACCATGCTCTTCAGCGAGATCGCCAAACTGGCGGTCGATTCCTTCCGATCCAGCAAAGTTCGCTTCGCACTTACCGCGCTCGGCATGGTGATCGGTACTGCGTCACTGATTCTGGTGGTCACCATCGGCCTGACCGGCAAGCAGTACATCCTGGGCCAGATTCAGTCGATTGGCGCGAACATGATCATCGCCTACTACGAAGGCGGCAGCAATTCGTCGTTCAGCACCACTCCTAAGGATGAGCTCACGGAAGACGATGTGCGCGTGGTGCGCGAACAGGTCCCAGATATTGTTGCCGCGTCGCCGATGGTCGAGCTGCACGATCGCATCTCGGTGGGCGACGGTAAGCAGCGCGATCTGCTGGTTCTCGGCGTTTCGTCGGAATACCGGACGGTGCGCAACCTGCTCGTTCCCTCCGGCCGATTCTTTGACGATGTTGAATCGATGACGCGCACCAAAGTAGCGCTCATCACCATTCCCCTGGCACGCCGCCTTTTCGGCAGCGAAGATGAGGCCATCGGCCAGACCATCAAAATCAGTAACCTGCCCTTCACCGTCATCGGCACGTTTAAGGAGCGGGTGGAGACCTTCGGGCAATCCGAGATCGCCGACGATACCATCCTGATTCCTTACACCGTCGCGAAGTACTTCACCGGCACTAATGCGGTGAAGCAGATCTTCTTTTCAATGGGCGATTCCAGCGAAGTGGAGAAGGGCACGGAAGAAATCCGTAAGGTCATCCAATCGCGCCACCGGCCGCAGTCGGTGTATCACGTGGACAATCTCACTCAGCTTCTTTCCGTGGCGGCGCAGACCGCTAATGCCCTGACCGTGGTCTTGCTGTTGATTGCTACAGTTACGCTCGTGGTGAGCGGAGTGGGAATTATGAACATCATGCTGGCGAACGTGCGCGCGCGGATTCGTGAAATCGGCATCCGCAAGGCAGTGGGCGCAACTCGCCAGGAAATTCGGCTTCAGTTCCTTACCGAAGCCATGTTCATCTCTCTTTCCGGGGGGCTGCTGGGAACCTTGATCGGGCTGGCAGTGCCTTTTTCCGTGCGCTTCTTCACAGAATACAGGATTCCTATTTCGGGAATGTCGGCGATTATCGCTATTCTGGTTGCGTCCGGGGTGGGCATCATCTTCGGTACCGTGCCGGCGACGCGCGCAGCCCAGATGGACACCGTCGAAGCGCTGCGCTACGAGTAGCGTTTGCCTGTTTTCGTGCCGTAGATCATCCGCATGGAGCGCATGAGGCGATCTTCCACACCTTCTTTGTGCTCCCGTACCTGCAGTTTGTTGAATGCGCCCTTCACGCGGAGAAACATGGTTTCCGACGGACGCGGCTCCGCTTCGAAAACTTCGGTGACTTCAAGATTCTGATTGAGAACTGCAAACATCGTCGTCTCCCTGTGATTAAAAATTAAGCCATCGGCCTGCAGACCAATGCCGGATGCAAAATTGAACCTCTTTGGCTGAGCACAGCGCCATTGCAACGCGCATCCACTTCCACGCGATTGCGGCATTCATGGAGCATCGCCATGGCGCGCCAGAGTTCAGCCCTGCGACGCCGCTTACTTCCGCCGGCGATATGTGCCGCAAAGATGTATTCGGAAGCGTGCTGCAGTTTTTGAATTGCCTCGGCGTTACTCATGCTCTGCTCCGAATTATTCTGTGACTGTCGTTAGGGTCTCCAAAACGGCAACCTGCTTTGAACCGTTCTGGTCCTGCACCGTCACGACCTGAGTTTCCGAATTGTGCTTTTGCGTCGTGCTCTGCTCAAAATTGAAGCTGACGGGGGATTGGGAGGGCTGCTGTTTCGTCTGGCTCGCTTGCTGCGCGGCGACCAGAGTGGGGACGATGGATATCTGGATATGAAGCTGGGCGGTGGCGGCGCGTCTGTCTTCCGCGTGAAGCTTTGCTGGACTGAGCACACCGAGCAGCAGTAGCAGCGCCGCAAGAGCCGCTTTCTGCTTTCCGTTCCCGACTTTGTAACTCTTGAGCATGTCCTTCGGTTCGGAATAATGCACAGTTGGTGCCATCCGGCCTTGGTTGTAAGTTGTTGAATTTGCGGCTTTAGTTGTCCGATGCAGGTAACTGGGCCTGTTTTCTTTTCGGACGTGTGTCCAGGAGTTGGACAGTGAGGCGAGGGTGGGCAGTAGAGACGCGCTGAAGCGCGTCTCTACATAGAAAGATTGGACTGTAACTTACTTACCGGCAGTAGCTTACGGATTGTAGAATCCACGATTCTTGCTGTAGGGCGCCTCACCCGGCTCTCCGCGGCGGAAGTGGCCAGAGGGGATCGACTTCCCATCGCGCTCGTGCGCCAGCAGCTCAATAAACCAGGCTTCGTGTTCGATCTCTTCATTCAGGATACGGGCTGCCATGTCATAAGTGCGTGGGTCCTTGCCGAAGGTCATGTCGCAGATTTCGCTCCAGCTTCGTATCGCGCAACGCTCGGACTCGAGCAGCAACGTGAGGATGTTCACCACCGTCGGCGGGTTGGGCAATCTGGCGGCTTCGCAGCCAGCCTGATTGTGAAACGCCGGAAGATCGTTGGGGAGCTCGCCGCCGAGTTCGTAGATGCGCGGAACAATCAGCTCCCAGTGGGCGCGATCTTCGAGGCGCGCGTCTTCACAGATTTCTTTGTAATCTTCGTGGCCCGCCAGATGCATGCGCAGAATGGTGTAGTAGTAGTAGGTGCTGGCAAACTCAGCCGCCGCATTGGCGATGAGCATCTTGATCAGCTTTTCGACATCGACCCCTCGCGCGCGGATCACCTCTACGCCGACGCGGCCGGTTACGTCGCCGTGTTTTACGACTCCGCCTTTAGCCATTTTCGTTTTTCCTCCAGGGAAGCAAGACTAAAGGCGCGTGCGGCATAAAGGCAATAAGCGAGAGGCAAGAAGCAATAGGCGATCGGCAATAAGCAATAGGCAAACAGCAATAGGCAAACAGCAATAGGCAAACAGCAATAGGCAAACAGCAGGCGCGGGTTGAATTGCAGCGGTAGCGCCGTCTCCGGTTGCTTTAGTTTTGCATCACCTACTCTTGTTGCCTATCGCGTAACTTTTTCGCCTATGGCCTCCCGACGAGGACGCTGGTAATGAAATCCAGCGCTCGCGGATCGTTTGATTGTCCTAACCAGAACACCGCTTGCTTGCGCACCGCAGGATTGTGGTTGTTTCTGGCGACTTCGATGAGCTTGGGCACGCCCTCGTGATCGGGCAACTGTGACAGGGCGAACACGGCCTTCTTCTTCACGTCGGTGTCGGGATCGTTTTCGATTGCGTCGCTGATTGCCCCCGCAACTTTCTTGCCGGCCTTCTGCGCCAGCCAAAACAATGCCTGGCCGCGAACGCGGGAGCTTGAATCCTGCTTTGCGACCTTGATGAGCTCATCCTGTGCTTCCGTCGCGGGACTTTGGCTGAGTGGAAACGTCAGCTTGTCGCGAAAGTGGTCGTCCGGGTCAGACTCTATGAGCTTCTTGAGGGTTGCGTATCCATGCTGCCCGCGAGCGACTCCGAGCCAAAAAGCTGCGTGCTCGCGGATCTTCTCGGAGTGATCGCTCGCGACAAATCGGTCCAGAGCGGAGTCTGCTGCTGCATCCTGATGTTCGGCAATAGCGTCAATGGCACGGCGTCCGAGGTGGGTATCGTCGTTGCTGACAAAGGTGCTCAGGTACGAGATGCTCTGGCGCGGATCGACTCCTGAAAGAAGCGTTATCGGTAGCCCCCCGCCGTCAATGCTGCAGTTTTCGCTGAACAGACGGATGTTCTCAATCTTCTTTTCTTCGACGCGATAGAAGACCGCAACGCTCTTTGACTCGGGCGCGTCGCAATCGTCGCGCGAGCCAGAAAACGTATTGTGCTCGGAATCCAAGTGGCAAGTGCCACAACAGTTGTTCCAGCCTTCGTCCGAACAACAAATGGTTCTGCGCGATTCGACCGCGGGAACCGCGTATCCAATCCATGCCGTGCCGGTCTGCCGCCCAGCAAATGCCTCGATCTGCTGCTGCAAGCTGCCGGATGCGCCAACTGTCTCCACTTTCGCGTTCTTGATGTGGGGCAGTCCGACGTCATTGCCGGCGAGTGATACCTGGGCCGCGCAACAACCGGTTAGAAGTACAGAGAGCAAAAGATAGCTTGTTCGCACCGCGCTACTCCTTGTTGAGGATTTCCATCAGATAGTCCGTAGCTTCGCGATTTCCCATAATGGAAAGCTTGCTTACGATCTGTTTTTTCAACTCGGGATTCGTCTCTTTGCGCGCGAGTTCGATTAACGAATGCGCATCGCCTTTGATAAATAAAGCATTGATCGCTGCATTACGCGCCTCGCTCGAAGGATTCTCCTGGTAGATCTTCATCAGCGTCGCGCTGCTTCCGCCGGAGATGCCCAAGTCCTTGATCGCGTCGCTGCGCAGGTTGGGATCGGGATCGCTCAGCGCGACTTTTTCTTGTAGTTCCGTATCGCCCGAGACGATGGTCGAGTGCAGAATGTCGCGTTTCAGGTCCGCATTGGTTGTGTGGCTGTAAAGGTCGCGCAGTTGCTCCTTACAACCGCCCACCCCCATGGCGTGAATGGCTGCGCGAATGACTTCAGGATCGGTCTCCTTGCCGGAGAAACCTGAAAGCTGGCTGCAGCCGCCGGAGATGCCGAGGTCCTTGACTGCGTCCGCGCGAACCTTGGGATCGGGATCGGTGGTCGCGACCTTCTGCTGCAATTCGGTATCGCCGGAGATGATGGTCGAGTGCAGTATGTCGCGCTTTAAGTCGGGATTCGTCGTCCGGTTGTAAAGATCGCGGATCTCCGACTTGCATCCAGCGATGCCCATGGAGTGAATGGCCTCCCGCACCAGATCCGGATTTTTTTCTTCGGCGGAGACGCTGAGCAACTGCCTGCAGCCGCCGCCGATTCCCAGGCCGTGCAGTGCCGCACGCTTGGCATCGAGGCTGGTTGAGGATTTGTAAATCTGCATCAGGTCGTCGCTCTTGCCGCTGATGCCGATGTAATGAATCGCCTTCTGTTCGAGTTCAGGATGAAGCTTGCCGGTGGCGATCTGCATCATCAGCTCGTGCGCGCGCTGGCTGTCGCTCTGTGCGAGCACAAACAAAGCCTTTTCGAGGACTTGTCCTCCGCATTGACCGGAATTGCCGCCGTTGTTGAGCAGTTTCTCGATGATCGGCACGGCGCGGTCGGGATCGCTGTTCATGAGGCTGTTAACCGCGAGGAGCTTGAGCTCGCAGTCGGGCTCCTTTTCGGGCTTAGGGGCGACTCCAAGCTGCTTGTTGACCTCGAGCTCGAGTGCCCCGATATCGTTGCTCCACTGGCTGCGGGGAAATTGCCGCTTGAATTGAGCAATGCTGGCCAGCGACTGCCGGGGTTGTCCGAGTTTGTTCTGCGACACCGCTTGCCAGTACAGCGCCTCATCGGCATGTGCGCCTCCGGCTTTGACCACCTGCGAGAAGGAATCGAGCGCCTGCTGCCACTCTCCGGCATACATCGCCTTCTTACCCGCGGCGTAGGCATCGTCGGTTGCGCTCTTTGGCTGAAACTCCGAGACAACGCCCGGCGGCAGATCGGCGATTTGCGCCACAGCGATACTCGAAAAAAGAAAGATCAGGGTTATGACTGTCGAATGAGATTTCATCTTTGATTTCATCTGCAATGCTGTCGTCTGCAAGACACTCCTATAAAGTCGAACTTGTTTCCTTCTTTGTCGCCCCAGCGGATTCCGGGCGGCTGCGGGCCTTCACCTTGGACTCCACTACCCGCACCTTAAAAAGAATTCCCTGAGACTCGATGTGCTGTTGCAACTCTTCCAGCTCCTTGCCGGAGACCGAATCGGGATGGTGCGCGATATCGACAAGCACTCGCTCCACCTGGTCGAGCATTGAGGCCAGCTCGGGATCTTTGTCGTGCTGAGCGGTTTCCCGGTACAGGCGATTGGAATTCACCAGCTCCTGCGCAGCGCCACGTTCCGCGGAAATGTCCACCTTGCCTTCGGCGCGCGCGTTTACCAGCTCAACCAGGACCATCTCCGTCCGGTCGAGGTGGTCACCCACAGCTACCATGAGCACGCGATCGCCCCCACTCCTGGCCGGCGCTTTCTGGACCATTTCGGGATTTGATTTTTCCTTTCCTCGCGGCAGATATCTGCCGGCAAGGAACGCAGCCACCACGATGGCCGCCAATGCGCCCGCAATTGCCCAGCGGCGCGGCTGAAGAGCGGCGGACCAGAACGAGCGTTTGGGCGCATCGGCCTGCTGCAGCCTCGGCCGCAGCGTGCTCCAGAGCTGGGCTTCATACTCCGGCGCCCTTTCCGGAACGGGAAAGTCAATCGCCGACAGCGTTGTTCGCAGGCGGGCGAATTCTGCGGAACACTCCGGGCAGTCCGCCAAGTGCTGGTCCAGCAATGCGGGCGTGTCGGCGTCGCCGTAGAAATAGAGGACCAGGTCCTGCTCGCTCACGTGAGTCATCGCAGTCCTCCTTTCAGCGCTCCGGCAGCCGTAAATGGCTCCAGCTCGCCGCGCATCTTCTTGACCGCGCGAAAAATCGTGTTCTTCACCGCTTCGTCTTTCACCTTCAGCACAGCTCCGATTTCCGAAATTGACTGTCCTTCGAAATGGCGAAGGACGAATGCTGTCCGCTCCACCGCGGTAAGTCTTTGCATGGCCTTGGCCACGCGGTCGCGCAATTCTGAGCTCAGCAGCATTCGCTCGGGATCAGGGTCGGGCGCCGCGTATTCGAGCGCACGTTCTTCGCGATTGCCATCCTCTTCCGGCCTTTCGTTCTCGACCAGGTGCAGCTTGTCCTGCTTGCGCTTCGCCAGAAGATCGAGTGCGCAGTTGGAGGCTATCCGGTACAGCCAGGTCGAAAAGCTGGAACGCGACTCGAAGCTGCTCAGCCGCTTGAAGCTGCGCAGGAAAGTTTCCTGGACTACTTCGTCCGCGTCTTGTTCATTGCCGGTCATGCGATAGGCAAGCCCGAAGACCTTTCGTCCGTGGCGGTCTACCAGCACACGAAACGACTCGTGTTTGCCGGCCAGAACCTCATCTACGGCCGCCCGGTCGGTGAGCTCCATTCGCAGGATTAGACCAGCTTTAGAAGGGGGCGGTTAGGAAGAAGCGCACAGGCGAAAATAGAAACGGCGAATCAGCCATAAATATGGCAGAATGCTGATATGCGCACGACTCTCGATATCCCGGACAATCTTTACCGCGAGCTAAAGAGCAGAGCGGCACACGAGGGTCGTTCCGTGAAGGAAATTGTTCTCCGGCTCGTCGAAGGCCACTTGCGGCCCCGGCCGAAATACACAAAACCTATTCAGGCCCCCACTATCCGTACAAACAGACCTGGGACTCTCAACATTGACAATGCGAAGATCTACGAACTCATTGATTTTCCCTGATGTCAACGTTTGGTTGGCCCTTACGGTCGATTCTCACGTGCACCATTCAGCTTCTCGACAGTGGCTGTCATCGCTGGATGTCGATTGTAGGTTGTGTTTCTGCAGAGCGACACAGATGAGCCTACTTTGTCTGCTAACCATTGAAGCGGTGATGGGGCGAAATGTCCTGAGCCAGAGGGAAGCTTGGAATAAATACGATGAATGGGTAGCAGACGAGAGGGTCTTCCTGCATGAGGAACCTCCCGGGATTGATTCTCATTTTCGCGCTGTGACTAACCAGAGTCAGCCGGCTCCCAAGGAATGGGCAGACGCTTATCTTGCCGCATTTGCGTCTGCCGCCAATCTGATTCTCGTCAGCTTCGATCGCGGCTTTCGGGGTCGAACGTCAAAATTTCATCTATTGTCCAATTGAATCGCTCCCCATCGCGCAAGTCTTAAGCTTAGGAATGCCGCACACGCATAGCTCACCGCCGCCGACAGCAATGTTGCGTTCAGACCGAAGTGCAGGGCCACAACCATAGCGAGCACCGATCCGAGGACGCTGGCGGATGCGTTCATGGCCCAGGCCCACTCCGTCAGGCTCTCTGAACCGGCGTTCTGATCCAGCAGCCTCAAACCAGTCGGAAAGGGCATTCCCATTATGAAACCAAGCGGCACGAGGAAGATGCCGCTGACAAGCAATTTGGCAGGGAATGGCAGGCCGATCAAAGACCTGAGCACAATTGGCAACAAAGCTACATAGGCAATGACAGCGATCACGATGATGGCCAGCAGTGCTCTCAGTCGCGCGCTTTCCGCCAGCCATTTGCGCGCGGCCAGACTGCCAGCGCCGCTGGCCAGCAGCATAAGGAAGATAACCACCGTAAGCGCGTAAGTTGGGTGTCCTAAGAACAGGACAAAGCGCTGAATGAGCGTGATCTCCACCAGAATGTAGCCCAGGCCGATGGCGATGAAGTAGCTCAGCGGCAAGATGCGAGGCTGGCTTGCGTGAGGCTTGATAGCCAACGGCAGAATGAGGAAGACGAACACGGCTGCAATCGAGATCAGCAGAACCATTCCCAAAATGACGATACCGAGGTTCACTCGCCAATCCATTCCGCCGCGAGTGCTGCGCAAGTCTGCCAGCGCCCGGCCGGTCTTTAGAGTGAAAAAGAAAAACGGAGAAGAGTCGAATACCGGAGCTACGTTGTAGCGATAGCTTGCGGCAAAAGCTCGCGGATCGTTGGCCTCGATAAGTTCGGTGAATGCATTCTGCGCATTGGGCGCGCCCGGTACGTAGAGGCTGACCAGCTTCGGATGCGCTGTTAGGTGATCCCGAATCCCGTGTATTTCCCCGGGCGTGAATGCTGATTTCTTTGCCAGTACGATCACCGGGCGGCCGTCCTGATCGAGCGGCCCGTCGGAGGCGACGATAAAGTTGTTCTCCGGACTACTGACTCCGAGTTCGTGCAGCGCCTCCATCGCCTGAGAGACGACGCGCACCGCCTCGCGCGGTTGGCGAAATTCCCAGCGAGTAATGGCGATCAGTCCGTCCGGCCGAAGATGATCGAAGTACTCGCGGAATGCTTCGACCGTATAGAGATTGTTTTCGCTTAACGCGTACGCCCCAGCCGCGGTCGATGCCCAGGTATCGACCAGCGTCATTTGCACGACGTCATACTTATCCCGACTGTTGCGGAGATATGAGCGGCCGTCTGCAACGTGGATATGTACTTCCGGCCGCTGGTAAAGGTGATATGCGTAGTCGGCATACTTATTCCGCATGATGGTGTCGGCGATCAGCGGATTGATTTCGATTCCCGTGACATTATGACTGCCGTTTGCCACTGCCCGGAGTACATCGACGCCGCCTCCGGGGCCGATGATGGCAAAGTCGCCACGTGGGCGAAGCACGTTGGCAAGCGACGGCGCGGCATTCATCAGGTCGGCTTTCCAGTTAAACGGAGAAGACTGCTTCCACGTTCCCGGATCGGAACCGGTCGCAACGTCGCGGTCCCAAAGCGCGGGATCGACGTTCATGATTGCGGTTGAAGCATCAGCGTCGATGACGATGTACTTGGCCAGCCCGACTTGGTCGACTTCCACACGGGACAGAGCGTTCCAGCGCGCGAATTGTACCCACGAAGCGTCACGGCGAAGACCTTTGGCGTAAATGATGTCGATTAGACGTCCGGAATGATTCGCAATGATGAGGACTACGAACGCCACCGCGATACCTGCGGGCATAAGCCGCTTGTCGCTGCTTTCCGCGAACGCTGCTGCCGCGACCGACATCAGCAGCGCGCCGCAGAGCACCGCGTTAGGTGCGCCCAAGAAGTTCAATATGGGAACGAGCAGCAGACAGGCGAGCGCTCCACCGATAAGATCGAATCCATACAGCCGAGCTATCTGCGCGGTCTCTCGGGCGAAGATGATCGAGAAGAGAAGACCAGTAATGAAGAAAGGGACGGCTGCGACCAGGTAAATAAGGGTAAGTTTTTCAAAATTCCGCAGCTCCAGGTTCAGCGAGACCGCGGAGTGAAGCACTATTTCCAGCACAAGCAGAATGAGAACGGCATTCGCGCTTAGCAGCCGTACGCCAAGCTGTCGGATGGTCCATTGCTCCAGCCGGGTGCGAAAAAGATGTGCGAATACCCCGCCTGCCCCCAGTCCCAGCAAAGCAACGGAAATTGCCAGAAAAGCAAAGTGATAGAAGAGGACGACGGAAAACAGGCGGGTTAGGGCCAACTCCAGCAATAGACTGGAGCAGGAGATGATGCCGATCGTCAGCGGAAGCTGGACCTGGACAGATCGGGAGTTAGTGCCGGTTGCTTCTTGGACAGCAACGGAGGAATCGGCCATCACGTGAATCTATCAAATCGGGTTATCGAGTGATCGGCTCAACGGGTTATCGGAAAGCAACAGCAACTTTCCCTGGAACGACACAGCGCTCGACTACGTAGATTCCAGTAGGAGGCGACGATGTTTAGCCTATTGGCAATAGTCTGCGGCGTGGCGCTGTATTTCTTGCCGGCCATCATCGCCCACCACCGACAGCATGTGAGCTCTGGCGCGATCTTCCTGATGAACTTGCTGTTGGGCTGGTCAATCATCGGCTGGATCGTCTGCTTCGCCTGGGCGTGCAGTGGAGACACTCGGCAAAAAGTGGTCATCCTTCCTCCAGCCTACCGTCGCTGAAACTCGGAGCCGGAGCTTGCATCCCGAGTCGCTGCATCTCGCTGTGATACAGGAAACATTTTTCCTTTGTGAACGCGGAAACGTTCGCCTCTCCAGCTGATTTCGTTGCCGGCAAAACTGCAGAGCCAGATGAGGGGAGCAAGCAAGTCTCGCAAGGGTAAAAGCCAGAGGTTTGGTACGAGTTGATTGTCCTGCAGCACTCGCCGCCCAATGAGAAGCGAAATTGCCACCCGCATCGCGACTGACGCCAGCAATATGGCCCACGACCACCACCGGGCCGGCTCAAGCAATGAGAGCAGAATTGCCCAGAGCAGGATGAACGTAAAAATCATTCCTGCATAGCCGCCTGGCCGGGAGGTTCGCATCGTTCGCGCCCAGCGCATTTGATGCTGCCAGAACTGCGCCAGCGAGTAAGGAGGAATGCTTGTTTCTACAATGGCATGGCTGAGCATGACTTTGAATCCTGCCTCTGCGATTCGCTCGCCGAGCTGATAGTCGTCGGCAAGATATTCCACGACGGATTCGAAGCCGCCAATTGCGTCCAACGCGGCTCGGCTCATTGCCAATGTCGATCCAAGTCCAAAGCGGAGTGTTCCCTCCAGGAATTTTGCAGTAAGCACTCCCGGCACGAAATCGGTGGAGATGCCGAGGGCTTCGAGCCGTGAGGCGATCGTTCCTGCCGCGTGCCCTCGGTATAGGCACGTCACCATGCCGGTTTTTTCGTCGCCAAAATGCGACATTGCCTCGCGTAGATAGTTTTGCGGGGCAGAGATGTCGCCATCATTCACCAGCAGATATGAATGGCGAGCTTCATGCAGAAGGTGAATCAGGTTGCTGACCTTACGGTTTGTGCCGAACACCTCGTTACAGGCCACAAGCCGGAGACTTAACTGCGGAAATTCTGCGATGAGCTTCCGAACCACGGAAACAGCCGGGTCGCCATAGTCGTTGACTCCGAAAACGATCTCGTATTGGGGATAGTCCTGCAGGCAATGGCTTCTTAGAGCTGGATAAGTGGAGCTATCTGCACCCTTCAGTGGTTTCAAAATGGAAACGGGAGGAGTGAAGCCGCTTATTTCCTGCGGTGCTCTGCTGACCAAATATCGGCGAGCGCTCCACAGCGCGATTGTCGAATATGCGATGCCCGCGAGGGAAAGACAGAAAAGCGCGATGTCAAGCAGTGTGTGGAGCATGAACGGTGGCAGCGCGTCGATTATCGCAGGTAACATTTCGCTTAGCTGCTATGGCCATCCCATCCATTGATGACGTGACGCGTTCCGGATTCCTTCTCGCGGGAGAGTGGATTCAAGCCGGCGAAAAAGTCGAGGTCCGTTCTCCATTCGACGATTCGCTGGTGGGGAAAACCTGGAATGCGGAGCGTCAGCATGTAGAACGCGCGATAGCCGCCGCAGTCTCGAGCTGTGCCGAGCTGCGCCAATTGGCTGCGTACCAGAGGAAAGACATTCTGCTAAAAGTCGCAGCGGCGATTCGAGAGCATGCGGCTACGTTCATCCGTCTGATGGCGCTGGAGGCGGGCAAACCGTTCAAGCCGGCAAAGGCAGAAGTCGATCGCGCTGTTCTCACCTTTACCACCGCCGCCGAGGAATCTGTAAGGATCGAGGGTGAATATCTTCCGCTCGATTTTATTCCGGGAACGGAAAAACGCTGGGGAATCGTGAAGCGGTTTCCCATAGGCCCAATTGCTGCCATCACCCCCTTCAATTTTCCTCTGAATCTCGTCGCCCACAAGCTGGCGCCGGCGATGGCAGTGGGTTGTCCGGTGGTCCTCAAGCCGGCGCCCCAGACGCCCTTTTGCGCTCTGCTGCTCGCACGGCTAATTCTTGAAAGCGCGTGGCCGCGCGCCGCACTCAGTGTTCTGCCGCTAAAGAACGACGATGCCGGGCAGCTTGTAACCGACGAGCGCATCAAGCTGCTCAGCTTTACCGGCAGCGCAGCCGTCGGCTGGGAGCTCAAAGGCAAAGCGGGCAAGAAGAAAGTAGTTCTGGAGCTCGGAGGCAATGCTGCGGTGATCGTGCATGAAGATGCCCATCTTGACGTGGCCGTGCCGCGTTGTGTAGCCGGTGCTTTTGGCTATGCCGGGCAAAGTTGCATTTCCGTGCAGCGCATTCTGGTTCACGCCAACATCTTTGACCAGTTCACGGCCCGCATGATGCAGGGAGCAGGGCAACTGCGAGTCGGTGATCCGCTGGACGAAAACATCGATGTAGGTCCCCTCATACGTGCCTCCGACGCGCAACGCGTCGAGGACTGGATTGCCGAGGCTGTTCGTGGCGGCGCCAAGTTGCTGTGCGGCGGCAAGGCGCGTGGGACTCTGTTTGAACCGACTTTGCTTTCAGGCACGAAGCCGGAGATGAAAGTGAATTGCGAAGAGATATTTGCCTCAGTAGCGACAATCGAGCCGTATTACGACTTCGACGACGCTCTGCAGCAGATCAACCAGTCACGCTTTGGACTTCAGAGCGGCCTGTTCACGCGTAATGCCGAGCTGATTTTCCGCGCGTTCGATCGGCTCGAGGTGGGCGGAGTGATCGTCAGTGACGTGCCAACCTTCCGCGTTGATCCAATGCCGTATGGCGGCGTGAAGGACTCGGGCCTTGGTCGAGAAGGAATTCGCTATTCGATGGAAGAAATGACAGAAAGAAAGCTTCTCGTGATGCCTGGATTCTAAGGCTCCCGTCCCAAGCTCGCGAGCAGAGCGCATCAGAGAAAATTCCCGATGCCAAGGACGTGTGCCGGTGTATTGCCGCGCGAACCCGTGTTCTCCCCCGGGTATTTTCTTGAGCGAACAACCTTTCTTCTTGATCACTGAGTTTCTCAGACAAAAATTTTCCGCTCTGCACTTTGCAGAAAATTCTTGCCTGTTATAATTCTCCGTTTTATTCGAGAGTCTTGCGACTGTTCAACGTTTAACCGGTGCACTCCTTACGGCCGATGTCAGTCGGTGCTGGCCACGTGCCCTTTACATAAGAGTCAGGACGCGTTTCGATGCCACAAGTTTTTAACCGAGGTGCCAACGGCCTTGCCCGTATGAGCCTCGTCATTCTTGGTCTGGTCGTCACCAGCCTGGCACTCACGCTCAACGAGCTGCAGCGCTCTCCTTATGTAACCAAACAGGGCGAGCGGCTGGAGCAGCCGGTCCCGTTCAGTCACCAGCATCATGTTGCCGGGCTTGGACTCGATTGCCGTTACTGCCATACCTCAGTGGAGAACTCCAGTTTTGCGGGCATTCCGCCGACCAAGACCTGCATGAACTGCCATTCCGAGATTTGGACGAACGCAGACATCCTCGAGCCGGTGCGCGCCAGCTATCGCAATAACACTCCGATCTGGTGGACCAAGCTGCACGATCTGCCCGACTACGTGTACTTCAATCATGAGATTCACGTGAACAAAGGCATCGGCTGTGCGTCGTGTCACGGGCCGGTGGACGAGATGCCGCTCACGTACGCTCACGCGAGCCTGCAGATGGAGTGGTGTCTGGACTGTCATCGCAATCCCGCGAAGAACATCCGCCCGCGAGGCGATCCGATTTACAACATCGGCTGGAAAGGTCCGAACGGGGAACATCCGGTTTACTGCGAAGACGGAACCGGCAACTGCTCCCTTACGGGACCCTATGATCAGCTCACGGGACAGAAGATGAAGAACGCTCGCGAGTTTGTGGACCAGATGTCGATGGGCAAGTATCTGGTGGCGCAGTATCACGTGCGCCCACCGAACGAGATTCAAAGCTGCGAGACATGCCACCGGTGAGTAGTCGGCACGCGGTCGATCGCTGAAAAGAGACATGGAGAACCACCCCGAAAATCTGGTGCAAATCAAGCCTTCTACGGCTTCGAGCAAGCCGAAGCTGACGCTCGCCGAAGCGCGGGAGCGGCTTTCTTCCGCCACCGGCAAGCGCTACTGGCGCAGCCTCGAAGAACTGGTGGATGAGCCCGGCTTTGAAGAGCTCCTCGAAAACGAATTTCCCGCTGGAGCCATTGAGTACCAGAACAGTGGAGTCTCGCGGCGCAACTTTCTGAAGCTGATGGGCGGATCTATGGCGCTGGCCGGCCTCACCGCGTGTACGCGCCAGCCCGACGAGCCGATCGTTCCTTACGTCCGCCAGCCGGAAGATCTCATTCCGGGAATTCCGAAGTTTTTTGCCACCACCATGCCGTTCCCGACTGGAGCGATGCCGCTCGTGGTTCGCAGCAACGAGTTTCGACCGACCAAGATCGAAGGCAATCCGCAGCACCCGGTTTCTCATGGCGCGACAGACGTATTCGCGCAGGCTTCGCTGCTCGATCTTTACGATCCGGACCGGTCGCAAAATTCCAGTTATCGGGGCGAGCCAAGGAACTGGAGCGACTTTCACGCGGCGGTCGATCAGTACAAAGTCAAAGCAGCGGCTTCCGGTGGGGCGGGACTGAGATTTCTCACAGAGACGGTCATCTCCCCCACACTGGCGTGGCAAATTCAAACCGTCCTCAAGAAATTTCCTTCAGCCAAGTGGTATCAGTGGGACCCGGTGAATCGCGGACCGGCGCGCGCGGCTTCGCAGACGCTTTTCGGACAGTACGCCGAACCGCTTTACAAATTCGACGCCGCCAACGTAGTTCTTTCTATGGACTCGGAATTTCTTTCCGGTGCGCAGTTCCCGGGCTTTGTCCGCTATTCGCATGACTTCGTCGCGCGTCGTAAGTTGGCCAATGATCAGCCGATGAATCGGCTGTACGTCGTGGAAAGCTTCCACACCACGACGGGTGCCCTGGCCGACAATCGCCTGCCTATGCGGGCGTCTGATATTCCTGCATTTGCTGCCGCGCTGTTGAGCATGCTGGGCGGGGGCGGCTCCGGTTCGCAAGGATTTACTGACGAGCAGCAGAAATTCCTTCAGGCACTCGCAAAAGATCTCAAAGCTAACGCCGGGGCGTCCATCGTCGTGCCCGGAGAGCAGCAATCTGCCGAACTTCACGTACTCGCTGCGCAAATCAACCAGGCGCTCGGCAATATTGGGAAGACAGTCGTTTACACCGATCCTTACGAGTTGGTTCCATCGGATCAGGATGCCGGCATGCGCGAACTCATCGCCGACATGAAGGCCGGCAAGGTGGACATGCTGGCCATCGTCGAAGGCAATCCAGTGTTTAACGCCCCGGTCGATCTCGACTTCGAAGGCTCGCTGGACAAGGTCGGCGCCTCGGTTCACCTTAGCTCGTATCGCAACGAAACCACGCGCGCTGCACAGTGGCATCTGCACGGTACGCACTACCTCGAGACGTGGAGCGACGCACGGGCCTACGACGGCACCTGCTCGCTGGTGCAGCCTCTGATTGCGCCGCTCTACGGCGGGCATAGCGCACATGAGCTTATCGCGCTCTTCTCCGACACGCCGGAGATGACGCCGTACGAAGCCGTTACTACCTACTGGCGCCAAAATGGGAAAGCATCGGGCGACTTCGACGCGAACTTCCGCAAGTGGCTGCACGACGGCATCATTCCCAATACGACTTCGGCTACGCGCACGCCAAGTCCGCGTGGTGGGGCGCCGGCTATCAAGCCGCTCGATAAGAACGCCATCGAAGTCGTCTTCCGGCCCGATCCCAGCATCTACGATGGACGCTACGCCAACAATGCATGGCTGCAAGAGTGTCCCAAGCCGGTAATCCGCCTCGAGTGGGACAACGCGGCGATGATGAGCCTCAATACCGCAGCGAACCACGGATTCAACCAGGAAGACATCATCCAGATCACAGTCGATGGTCGCACGCTCGAAGCTCCGGTGATGGTCGTCTATGGCATGCCGGACAACAGTATTACGCTGCATCTCGGTTATGGACGCGAGTTTGCCGGACGCGTGGGCAATGGCTACGGCTTTAACGCTTACAGCATCCGCGGCAGCAAGTCGCCGATCGTCGCTACTGCCGAGAAACTCGATAAGACCGAAGACACGTACAAGCTGGCCATCGTCCAGAACTTCACGTTGATTGATGCGAAAGCGTCGGATCCCAACACGCAGAGCCGCTCGGTGCAGGGCTCGGAAGCGCTGCGCCGCGACATTATCCGTGTGGCCTCCCTGGACGAGTACAAGAAAGATCCGCACTTTGCTCACGGCGAGCTCTACAACGAGGATCCCGGCTACGAGCAGACGCTCTACCCCAACTACGACTACAGCCGCGGATATCAGTGGGGCATGGCCGTGGATATGAACTCATGCGTGGGCTGCAACGCATGCGTCATCGCCTGCCAGGCGGAAAACAATAGTCCCGTTGTGGGAAAAGAGCAGGTAAAGATCGGCCGCGACATGAAGTGGCTGCGCATCGACGCATACTTCACCGGCGACCTGCACAATCCTCGCGCCTTCTTCCAGCCGATGTTCTGCCAGCACTGTGAGAACGCGCCTTGCGAACCGGTCTGTCCGGTGGGCGCCACCACGCACTCCCCCGAAGGCTTAAATGTCATGGTGTACAACCGCTGTGTCGGGACGCGCTACTGCCTGAACAACTGCCCGTATAAGGTCCGGCGCTTCAATTTCATGCTGTTTGCGGATTACGAGACTCCAAGTCTCAAGCCGATGCGTAATCCCGACGTCACGGTCCGCAGCCGCGGCGTCATGGAGAAGTGCACCTATTGCGTGCAGCGCATCAACGCGGCGCGCATCCAGGCCGAGGTGGAAGAAGTCCAGATGCAGCAGAGCGATCCCAATGCCAAGCGGGTGATCAAGGACGGCGAGGTGCTCACTGCGTGCCAGCAGGCCTGCCCAACTGAGGCGCTGGTATTCGGCAACGTGAACGATCCGAACAGCAAAGTCACGAAGATCAAGACGCAACCGCGGAACTACGGCGTGCTGAGCGACATCAACACCCGGCCGCGCACGACCTACATCGCCAACGTGGTGAATCCCAATATGGAAATCGGAGACCGGACCGGAGCTCCGGGCAAGAGCTACATCAACCCCGCTGGAGCTGAATCCTAATCATGGCAACCAGAGGCCTAACCGATTTGCCGCCTTCACGCCGAGGCTATCTTGTCGATCCGCCCGTCATCGCTCCCGGACACACGTTCGCTTCGGTGACGGAGAAGATCATGCGCACGGTGCTCACCGGGCGCACGCCGTTAGGGTGGATTGGTGGACTGCTCATTGCTTTCGGCATCGTCAACATCCTGATGATTGCCATGGGCTATCTGTTCTGGAAGGGCGTTGGTATTTGGGGCATCACCGTTCCGGTTGGATGGGGCTTCGCGATCGTCAACTTTGTATGGTGGATCGGAATCGGCCATGCCGGCACTTTGATCTCGGCCATCCTGCTGCTGCTGAAACAGAGCTGGCGCACGTCCATTAACCGGTCGGCGGAGGCGATGACGCTCTTCGCCGTCATGTGCGCCGGAATGTTCCCTCTGCTGCACACTGGACGGCCCTGGCTGGCAGCCTATTGGCTGTTTCCGCTTCCTCTCACTATGGGCGTGTGGCCGCAGTTCCGATCGCCGCTCATTTGGGACGTATTCGCCGTATCGACGTACTTTACCGTGTCGCTGCTGTTCTGGTTTACCGGCTTAATTCCCGATTTAGGAACGCTGCGCGACAATGCCAAGCACCGCATTACGCGAGTAATTTACGGTGTGCTGGCCATGGGCTGGCGCGGTTCGGCGCGGCACTGGGCCCGATATGAGACGGCCTATCTCTTGCTGGCTGGACTTTCCACGCCGCTGGTTCTCTCCGTCCACACGGTAGTGAGCTGGGATTTTGCGATTTCCGTTCTGCCGGGTTGGCACACGACGATCTTCCCGCCTTATTTCGTGGCGGGAGCTATCTACTCCGGTTTTGCCATGGTGCTCACGCTGCTCATCCCGATTCGGGCAGCGTACGGAATGAAGGATTTTATTACCCTGCGCCATCTGCAGAACATGTCGAAGGTGATGCTCGCCACCGGCTTGATCGTCGCCTATGGCTACTTCATGGAAGCGTTCATTTCCTGGTATAGCGGCAATCGGTTCGAGATGTATATGTTCAAAAACCGCGCTACCGGGCCGATGGGCTACTTCTACTGGATGCTCATCACCTGCAACATTGCTCTGCCCCAGTTGATGTGGCTGAGGAGGGTGAGGAGCTCGGCGATTGCGCTGTGGTTCATGTCGATCATCGTCAATTCGGGCATGTGGCTCGAGCGTTTCGTTATCGTCGTAACCAGCCTGCACCGAGATTTTCTTCCGTCGTCCTGGGGCACCTACAAAGCCACGCGCTGGGACTATGCCGTATACGTTGGCACACTGGGCTTCTTTACCACGGCGTTCCTGTTATTTATCCGTATGCTGCCCATGATTTCGATCTTTGAAGTGC
>Ga0213882_10000237_pt1 | contig 21720 bp, 20 predicted proteins | sample BarmaccoBMER_R09_FD_160106 | JGI IMG/M metagenome (GOLD analysis project Ga0213882, IMG submission 160106) | Barbacenia macrantha exposed rock microbial communities from rupestrian grasslands, the National Park of Serra do Cipo, Brazil - ER_R09 ...
GATGTTTTCCCGTTCCTCAGCAACGAGTTCCGTACCCTGCACTGACGATGGCTCCTTCTGGTTGCCGAATGGGCGAGCAATAGGGTATCATTCCTGGTGGTGCGTTCACCCTATGACCCCAAGCCGTGTTTTGCCGCACGAAGTCGGGCTATTCACGCGAGGCTTGCCCAGGAAGCTGAGTCACTATCCGTAACGATGTGACACCGCCGGATCTGCGGCCGACCAGTTCCTGGCTGCCCTGATTGAAGCAGTGCTCGATCGGACACCAATCGAGGCGCACGTCGAGGTCCGCGAGCGTCACGAGCACCGGGAGCTTCCCGTGACAGAACTCAACGAAGAGGACGACCTCGACGACACAGAGCTTCAACAAACGTGACCTCGTGGGCCTGCTACCCGCCTGGCCGGCGGAAGTCGTCGGCGTGGTCGAGCGCCCATTCGCGGAACGTGCGCGCCGGCGTTCCGGTGATCTCTTCCACCGTGGTCGTGACCGGCGCCGGTTCCGTCGAAGCGTAGCGCGCGACCGATCGCCTCACCGATGATGTGCACCTGCTCGACCTGGGTCAGCACCTGGGGTCCGGTCAGGCGGTAGGTCGCCCCGCCGTGCCCGTCGCTCGTCAGCACTCGCGCCGCGACGGCCGCGATGTTCCGCTCGTGAGTCACCGGCCTGGCCGCCGCGCCGTAGGGCTCGCGCACCACGCCGTCGGCTCGGATCTGTGGTGCCCACCACAGCGCGTTGGTCGCGAACGTGTGGGACCGCAGGAAAGTCCGCTCCAGCCCGGACTCCTCGATCAGACGCTCGAGATCGGCATGGAACTGGTTGATCGGATCGGCCTGCTCTTCGAGGTCGTCGCGCACCCCCATCGATGAGAGGTAGACGATACGGCGGGCGTGTTTAGCGGCCACCTCCAGGACCGCCGGTGCGGCCTCGGCGGTGAGAAATGGCCACACCAGGAACACGGTATCGACCCCGTCCAGGCACGCCTCCAGGGTGCCCGGGTCGGACAGGTCACCGCGCACGACCTCGATGCCGTCCGGCAGCCCGGCGGAGTCCGGGTCGCGGGCCAACGCGCGAAGCGCGGCACGAGTCCCCACAAGCTGGGACACGACCTGCCGGCCGACATTCCCCGTCGCCCCAGTCACCAGGATCACGCTCTGCTCAGTCATGGGAGGTTCCTTCTCAGCTTCGTAGCGAGATCGCCGACCTGGTGACGAGCGACGCTCACCCGAGCCTAGAAGCTCAACTGAGATTGAGGTCAAGTCGGCGGATCGCCGGTGGGCTCAAGCAGCCGCCGGAGGCTGGACCCCGCCTCACCAACAGCACATTCACAGACCGATTCGCAGGTGGTCGATCCAAATGGACGTGTCGACGAGAATCACGAGGTTCCGGTGCGACGCCTCGGGATCTCGGTGAGCGCGGGCTCAGACCCGCCGAGCCTGGCCAGCCGACGAGCGCTCTCCCGCTGGATGAGGGCCCGCAGGGCCTCGCGGACAGGAGCGCTCTTCTCCGTGGTCCCCGTCAGACGCTGCGCCTCCGCGACGAGGTCGTCGTCGAGGGCGCATCCCTGTCCTCCTAGGTGGCATTATCTGATGCATCCCATGATGCCGCCAGCCGTGCCTCCTTGCTTAGGTGAGTCCGGCGAGGCAGGCGACAGTAGGCTTGAGAATCATGTGGCTGCACCACGTCCGTCGCGGCTCCGGCAAGCCCCTGCTGCTCGTCCCCGGTCTCGGGGGCACCTGGCAGTCCTGGGACCTCATTCTCGACGCGCTGGCCCGCGAGCGTGAGGTGATCGCGGTCGACCTGCCCGGTTTCGGTGCCACCCCGCCACTCACCGGCGAAGTCTCCATCGCGACGCTCACCGACGCGGTGGAGGCTTTCATCGACGAGCAGGGTCTCGCGGGAATCGACACGGTGGGCAGCTCGATGGGAGGCCAGATGGTGCTCGAGCTCGCCCGCCGCGGGGTGGGCGGCACCATCGTGGCGCTGGCCCCCGGCGGGTTCTGGCGCCCGGGTCAGCAACGGGTGCTCGGCATCTCGCTTCGCGCGTCGGTCAAGCTGGTCCGGGCGCTGCAGCCGGCGCTGCCGCTGCTCACCGGCAACCCGGTCACCCGCACCCTGCTGCTCGCCCAGCTCTCAGCCCGCCCGTGGGCCCTGCCGCGGGAGCTCGTCCTCCGAGAGCTGCGCGGCTATGCCACGGCGCCCTCATTCGATGATGCGCTGGACGCGCTGGTCGCGGGCCCGCCGCAGCGGGGCGCGCCCGCGGGCTCGACACCCGGAGCGGTCGTGATCGGCTGGGGCCGCCAGGACCGGGTCACCTTCCCCAGCGAGGCTGCGAACGCCACCATGCTGTTCCCCGGCGCGCGATTGCACTGGTTCGACCACTGCGGCCACTTCCCGCACTGGGACGCCCCGGCGGAGACCATCCGGCTGATCCTCGCCGGCACCGCCTGAAGCATCCGGTTCCGGGCGCCGGCCCAGGCGGTCGACTCAGTCGGTGCCTGTTTGGTCACCCGCACTGGACGCCGCGCCGATCATGTTCGATGCTCTGCGGGTGAACGCATCGCAGGACCATCCAGACACCAGGGTCGGCGTCCCCCGGGAGTCGCGAGCCGGTGAGCGCCGGGTCGCGCTGGTACCCAAGACGGTCGAGAAGCTGACCGGTCGCGGCCTGCGGGTCGTCGTCGAGTCCGGCGCCGGCGTGGGCGCGCTGATGCCCGACGAGATGTTCATCGAGGCCGGCGCAGCCATCGAGGATGCGTGGGACGCCGACGTGGTGGTCAAGGTGGCGCCGCCGACCGACGAGGAGATCGGGCGGCTGCGGCGCGGAGCCGTGCTGATCGGGTTCCTGGCGCCGCAGTCCGACCCGGAGATCGCCACGAAGCTCCGGGAGGCGGGTGTGACCGCCTTCGCCATGGAGTCGATCCCCCGGATCTCCCGCGCGCAGTCGATGGACGCGCTGTCCTCGCAGGCCAACGTGGCCGGGTACAAGGCGGTGCTGCTGGCCGCTGAGCTGTCCACCCGGTTCTTCCCGATGCTCACCACGGCCGCCGGCACCGTCAAGCCGGCGAGCGCACTGGTGCTCGGCGTCGGGGTGGCCGGGCTGCAGGCGCTGGCCACCGCCAGGCGCCTGGGAGCCAGGACCACCGGCTACGACGTCCGCCCCGAGGTCGCCGACCAGGTGCGCTCGCTGGGCGCCAGATGGCTCGACCTGGGCATCGAGGCGGCCGGTGAGGGCGGCTACGCCCGCGAGCTGACCGAGGACGAGCGGGCCGAGCAGAAGCAGCGGCTGACCGAGGCGATCAGCGGTTTCGACGTCGTGATCACCACCGCGCTGGTGCCCGGACGCAAGGCCCCGATCCTGGTCACCGCCGAGGCGGTGAAGGGCATGCGGCCCGGCAGCGTGATCGTCGACCTGGCCGGGGAGACCGGGGGCAACTGCGAGCTGACCGAGCCGGGCGAGGTCGTGGTCCGCCACGATGTGACGATCGCCGCACCGTTGAACCTGCCGGCGACGATGCCCGAGCACGCGAGCGAGCTGTACGCCCGCAACGTGCAGTCACTCCTGGAGCTGATGGTGAACGGTCAGGGCCGGCTGACGCCGGACTCCGATGACGAGGTGCTGGTGCGCTCCTGCATCACCCGGGAAGGGGACCACCGCTGATGCTGCTCGCCAACCTGGCGATCCTCGTGCTAGCCGGTTTCGTCGGCTTCGCGGTGATCTCCAAGGTGCCCAACACCCTACACACGCCGCTGATGTCCGGCACGAACGCCATCCACGGCATCGTGCTGCTCGGCGGCATCGTGGTGCTCGGCCTGCGCCACGACCTCACGATCTTCGACAAGCTGCTGCTGGTGGTGGCGATCGCGTTCGGCACCATCAACGTGGTCGGTGGCTTCCTGGTCACCGACCGGATGCTGGGTATGTTCAAGGGCAAACAGCCCGCCAGGACTGCGGCGAAGGGCGCTGAACAACGATGACGACTGTGGTCGTAAGCCTCTACATCGTCGCGTTCGCGCTGTTCATCTACGGCTTGATGGGTCTGACCGGGCCGCGTACCGCAGTGCGCGGCAACCTCATCGCGGCGGCGGGAATGGCGCTGGCGGTGCTGGCGACCCTGCTCACCCCCGGGGTGGGCAACTGGGCGCTCATCGTGCTGGGCGTGGCCCTGGGCACCCTGCTCGGGGTGCCGGCCGCCAAACAGGTCAGGATGACCGCGATGCCGCAGATGGTGGCCCTGTTCAACGGCGTCGGCGGCGGCGCGGTCGCGCTGATCGCCTGGGTGGAGTTCAACAGCACCGCCGGGTTCACCGGGGAGCCCGGGTACGTGATGGTCGCCTCGCTGTTCGGCGCGATCGTCGGGTCGGTGTCGTTCTGGGGCTCCCTGGTGGCCTTCGGCAAGCTGCAGGAGCTCATCCCCGGTCGGCCGATCAGCCTGGGTCAGCCCCAGCAGCTGGTCAACGCGCTGATGCTGCTGGCGGCACTGGCCTGCGCGGTCGTGATCGGCATCGGCGGCGACGCCGAGCTGCTGATCATCGGAACGCTGGTGTTCGCTGCGGCGCTGGGGCTGCTGGTCGTGCTGCCGATCGGCGGCGCCGACATGCCCGTGGTGATCTCGCTGCTCAACGCGCTGACCGGGCTGTCGGCTGCGGCGGCCGGGCTGGCCTTGAACAACACCGCGATGATCGTCGCCGGTATGATCGTCGGCGCCTCGGGCTCGATCCTCACCAACCTGATGGCCAAGGCGATGAACCGGTCCATCCCGGCGATCGTCGCCGGCGGGTTCGGCGGGGGTAGCATCGCGGCCGGCCGGGAGGTCGGGGACAAGACCGTCCGGGAGACCAGCGCCGCCGATGCGGCGGTCCAGATGGCCTACGCCAACCAGGTCGTCGTGGTGCCCGGGTACGGCATGGCGGTGGCGCAGGCCCAGCACGCCGTGCGGGACATGGCCAGGTTGCTGGAGGACAAGGGCGTCGGGGTCAAGTACGCCATCCACCCGGTCGCCGGCCGGATGCCCGGACACATGAATGTGCTGCTCGCCGAGGCCGACGTGCCCTACGAACAGCTCAAGGAGATGGACGAGATCAACGACGAGTTCGCCCGCACCGACCTCGCGCTGGTGATCGGCGCCAACGACGTCACCAACCCCGCCGCCCGCAGCGACCCGGGCTCGCCGATCCACGGGATGCCGATCCTCAACGTCGACCAGAGCAGATCGGTGATCGTGCTCAAGCGCTCGATGAACCCCGGCTTCGCCGGCATTGAGAACGAGCTGTACTACTCCCCCGGCACCGCGATGCTCTTCGGCGACGCCAAGTCCTCCGTCGAGTCAGTCATCGAGGAGCTCAAAACCCTCTGACCCGTGCCCGCAGATCACCAAACGAGACCGACACACGGCCTCACCCCCTCATGATCGTGGTTTGTGTGCCCTCAGCGACGCCCCGTGTCGTTTCTGACACACAAACCACGATCATCCTCCATCGACCACCGAAGACTATGTCGACGAGGGTGATCGCGTGCTCCTCGACGACACCCTCAGCATGGTCCGGGCGCGGGACTGCACGGTGGGCGAGCTGCCCAGCCTCGAGCCGGCGGGCCCCCGGCGCAAGATCTTCTTCGACCCGTCCAAGACCCGGGCCGGGATCGTGACCTGCGGCGGGCCGCCGAGGGGGCGGGGCAGGAGCTGCTCGAGGGCGAACAGGCCCCCAGCGACGTCCCCCGTGACGCCTCGGGCAACGCCGAGCTGCGCGATATCGGCGCATTGCTGCGACGGCGGTTCGCCGAGCACTTCGCTGCGGCCGGCATCCAGGCCTGCATCCGGTTCATCGATCCGAGCTACGCCATCCGGAGTGTGCCGGCCAACCCCTACGACAGCGTCTACTGCGTACGGCTCGCGCAGGCCGCTGTGCACGCCGCGATGTCCGGTCGCACCGAGATGGCCGTCGGCCGGTGGCGCCGGCGGTTCGTGCACATCCCGATGGCGCCGGCCGTCGGCTCGCGCAACCAGGTGGACCCACACGGTGACCTCTGGATGTCGGTCCTGGAGGCCACCGGACAGCCAGTGCGGCTCAGCAGGACGACGCCCCCACCGGTGCCCACCACCGGGCACCCGGGAGATACCGACCATGGCGGCACCGCATAGCCTGTCCCCGGACGCAACGCAACGCAGCGTTTCGAGCACGGACAGTCGACAGCGCAGCCAGAAGTCCGATAGAACAGTAACTCATGGCGCTGTGGGTGACCGGTCCTGGAGGGAGTCTGCGGTGGAGAGCAGCCCATTGGAGAGCGCAGTGGAGAACGGCTGGGGTTCCGCTGTACGCAACCTGAACGTCTTCGACGGTCTCGCCCTGCTCATCGCCCTCGCGCTGGTCGGCGTGGGATTCCTGATCGGCACCGCCGGCGGTGGTGGGACCGGCGAGACCACCTCGGCTGAGCTCACCGTCACGCCGGACAACGACACCCGCAGTCTGCCTCCCGGGGCGACGAGGACCCTCCCGCTCTACGTCAACAACACCAACGGTTACGGCGTTCAGGTCACCTCGATCAGCGCGGGCACCTCGAACGCGACCCCGGGGGGGTGCCCCGCCGGCACCGTGACCAGCGCACCGGTCGAGGCCCCAGTGGGCTTCATCGAGGCGGGACACGTCCGGACCTACGACGTCTCCGTGACGATGGCGGCCAACGCGGACAGCCGGTGCAAGGGCCAGTCGTTCACCCTGCCGCTGACGGTCACGCTCGGCTCGGCCGCCGCTGACCGGCACTTCTCGTTCGGGAGCTCATGAGCCACCTCGCGTGGTGCTCGGTCATGGTGCGGTGGGCGCCCAGTTGCCGTGGAACCCGTAGGGAACCCGGGTCGGCAGGTGGATCGCGGCGACTGTCTCCAGGCTGGCGGCATCGAGGATGGTCAGGTCGCTGCGGTCGGTGCTCCCGTCGTAGACGAACCCCATGAGCACGCCGTCGTCCTCGGGGGCCTGCGGTGCGTGGGGGACGAAGACGAACTCGCCGACACGCTGGTGGGCGTCCAGCCGCCGGGCGATGGTCCGGCCGCGACACAGGTCGTGCTTGAGCACTGAGTGGCCGGCGTTGCCCTCGGCGCTGGACGTCTGCATCGCGTACCCGTAACGGTGCGGCCGGCCGATGAGCCGGTCGTCGATGCGCGGGAACTCCTGCGGGTGGTCATCCAGGCGGGTCTCGCGGACCTTGCCGTCGGTGAGGTCGACGGTCCAGCGGTCCAGGGTGGTGGGGCCCTCATTGGGCCCGTGGAGCTCCGTGTCGAACATCTTCGGGTGCCGCACGACGTCCAGCACGATCGAGTCGCCGTCGTCGTAGGCGTTGAGCGGGTGGAAGACGTAGCAGGGCTCGACATCGAGCCAACGGACGTCACCGGAGCCGCCGGCACGCGGCATGACGCCGACGCGTGCCGGATAGCTCGGGTCCCACCGGTAGGGCAGGTTCGCGTTCCCGCGCAGTCCCCTGCCGGCCATCGCGAGGAGCGGGTCGGGCACCCGGACCCGACCGATGATCGCCGCGAGCACCAGTCGGATCGGTGCGCGCAGGGCAGGCGGCACCGAGACGGAGACGGCCTGCCGAGGATCGAAGGTGACCGGGAGGTCGTAGAACACGACGTGGTTCTCGGTCAACGAGAAGTCGTGCATCATCGGAGCTCCGGTGACCTCGACATCCACCGTGCGGCGGGCTCGCCCGTCTACACCGATGACCGAGTACTGCACACGGTTGCCCCGGCCGAACGAGTAGGAGACCGCGTGCAGCTCCCCGGTGTCCGGATCGCGTTTCGGGTGCGCCGTGTAACCGCCGCGCACGGTGGCGTCGAAGTCGCAGGGACCGACGGTGTCCAGGTCGTCGGTGAGCTCGTAGTTGGTGATCCCGCCTTCCACCAAGGCCAGAGTGCGGCTGGCGTGGCTGACCACGTTGGTATTGGCGCCCACCAGCTCCAGCCCGGCCCGGGTGGGGGCCCGGCGGGGTGCGACCTCGCCGAGCGCACGGGCCACCGCCGGCGTGCGGACCCAGCGACTGCGGTACCACTCGGCTCTGCCGTCTCGCAGGCGCACGCCGTGGACCATGCCGTCGCCGGTGAACCAGTGATAGACCTCCGGGTCGACCTCGGCGACCGGGTTCGGCCCGTTGCGCAGATACCGTCCGTCGAGATGGGCCGGGATGGTGCCGGTGACGGTCAGCTCGGTGATGGTGTGCTCCCGACGCACCGGCGCGTAGTTACCCTCCAGGTAGTCGTTGCCCATGGCGTCGCCTCTCGGTGCTCCTTCAGCCGTTCTGTAACGTCGTTACACTAACAGTCCCGTGGACATCATCTCGGGTCGCGGCCCAGGGCGGCGGCAAAGTCGGGAGTAGTGGCGAGCAGGCCGACCGGTGGCAACGCCTCGCGTGGCGATGCCCGGTGCCTCGGGTGTCACGGACCTGATGTCACTGTCCGTGAGGTCGGGGAAAGGACTGTTGCAGTGTGCGGATGTGCCCCCTCCCGCTGAGACGGGAGGAGCTGATGAGACGAACGCTGAGGCGACGATCGGCTCCCGCGGCTACCCCCTGACGGACTCACCAGAGAATGAGCGACTTTGCCGAGGCCGTGGGTCGCGGCTGGATAAACCACGATGAGCGTGCCCACTCCGGCGCACGATTTATCTGCTACATCCCTTATGACCGATAGCTAGCACCTGTCGGCCGGCTCTTGACCGCCCACCGAAAGGCGACCTACTCTGGCATGTGGTCGGGGCCGGCACAACCGAGGGGGGCACACCTTACGCCGAGGCTTGAAGCGCTCGCTACGCCTCAAGCCCGCTACGCCTACAAGCCCGCTACGCCTACAAGCCGATATGCCTACAGGTCATTATGCCTAAAGCGGAGGCTCAGCGCGGACTTCATTCGGAGTTATTGTCAGGACAAGGACGTGGGATTCCACTATCTCACTCATGCGGATCTGGTTTGATTCCTGGACGGTCGAGCCGAGGGGGCCTTGATGAACGTTCACTGGGCGCGTTCGAATGAAATCTTGCTGGCCTTTCTGGCGACCGCTGTGATGGCTGTCGGCGGACTGACCTTCCTGGTGCTACACCAACGACAAGACCAGACCCCAGGTTATGAGCAGGTCCATCTGGAGACCGGTTCCTCGGTGGGAGCCCCGCTAAAGGCGAGCACGCCTGATCCCGCCAACGCACCAGCGCGCCCGGCGCCCCAGCTAGCCCCGGCGCCCCCAGTAGCCCCGGCGCCCCCAGTAGCCCCGGCGCCCCCAGTAGCCCCGGCGCCCCCAGTGGCCCCGGTACCCCAGACAGCCCCGGTACCCCAGACAGCCCCGGCGCCTCCAGTAGCTCCGGCGCCTCCAGTAGCTCCGACGGTTGTCCCGGCACCGCGGGTAACCCCGGCGAAGGTGGTCCCGGCGCCCCACATAGCCTCGCCACCCCAGAAACCGTTACCGCAGGCGCACCCGCACCAGCGAGCGCACTCGGTCACGCCGCCACGTCAGCTCGTCCCGGCGCCCCCCGTAGTCCCGGCACACGAACCTGATCCCGCGACAGACGACGTACCCGCAAAGCAGATCCCACCGGTTCCTGGTCACACTCCGGCCAACCCAGATGCGACCGGCAGCCCCGGTGCCCGCGGCGCAGCTCTGACACCGAGCGACCATGATCATTCCGGTGTTGCCGATGGACCGTGAGACTCCTCCCTCGACCTCCACGGCGTCCGTGTCTCCCGAGCCACTGATGCGGATGATCGAGGGTCTCCAGGTGACGGCGATCATTCGGGCCGGGGTCCAGCTGGGCGTTTTCGACCAGATCGCCACTGGCCGGGACCAGGCGGGCTCGATCGCGGCCGCGATCGACGCCGACGAGCGCGGAACACGAATCCTTCTCGACGCGCTCGCCGCGCTGGGACTGCTCGACACCGCCGAGGGCTACCGGCTCACCCCGCTGGCGGACGCATTCCTCGTCACCAGCCGACCCGGCTATCTGGGCGGCATGGTCAACATCTCGGCCGCACCGTGGACGTGGACCGCCTACTCACATCTGGCGGAGGCGGTCCGTCATGGTGGCACCGTCCTAGACCATCATGCCGAGACACCCGGGCATGAGTTCTGGGAGGCGTTCGCGCCCTCGAGTACGGGAATGGCCGCTCCCGCCTCGCGCAGGCTCAGTGAACTACTGCGGGGATGGGCGGCGCAACGCGAGAACCTGGAGATCCTCGACATCGCCTGCGGCAGCGGCCTGTACTCGCTGACGCTCGCCGCCCAGCATCCGACGGCGCGCGCGACCCTGCTCGACTGGGCCAACGTGCTTGAGCTCACCCAGGACAACGTCGAGGCGCTGGGCCTGCGCGAACGCACGAGTTTCATCGAGGGCGACGTGTTCGAGGTGGCGTTGGGTGGGCCCTACGATGTGATCATCGCGAGCCACATCCTCCATCACTTCTCCGAGCAGCGTTGTCGGGAACTGATGTCCCGGCTGGTCACGGCGCTCAAACCGGATGGGCGGCTGGTGGTCCATGAGTTCGCGTCGGGGCCGTGTCCGGCCGACGACCCCTCCCCTTACCTCTTCTCGATCGTCATGCTCACGTGGTCGCGTGAGGGCGAGGCGCACATGCTGGACACCTACCGGCGACTGTTGCATGACGCGGGGTTCTCACCGCCGGAGGTCCATGCCAACCAGGGGATGCCGACCCGTTTTCTGATCGCCGAGCGTGCCGGGTGAGCGATGAGCCAACGGACTCGAGCAGCGCGGGCAGCGGCCCCGGTGCTGGACAGCGGTGTGAACCGCTGCCCACTCCTCGTTCAGCCTGCGACGCTCCTCGGCCAGCTGACGACGCTGCGGCTGGAGGCTCTGACTGGTCCAGAAGGCTCCCAGTAGCAGCCCGAAGCAGAGCAAGGCCGGCCATCCCGCCATCGTGAGCGGACTCCCCATGCCGTACTCACTCACCAGCAGTGTCCACACCGCCACCGCCCCCGCGGTCAGAAACAGGCCGGCAAGGATCAACGTGATCCGGCGACCGGTAGGAGTACCGCGTGTCCCTGTGCTACGACTCATGTTCGCCTCCAGTGTGGACAGGCGGTAACCGACACCGCCACCATCGGCAGGGACCGCAGCCCCCACCGAGGCATCCCCAGCCAACCACACCCAGCGTGGCCACCGCGACACGATTGCAGCGGCTTGCCGTATCGGGTCGCGAACGAATCGAGAGTGAGTCACCCCGCCGAGGATCCCGTCGCCTTCGGGTCATCGTCGACCGTGACCATCGGCGCGCCGCACGCGCACACGTAGCGCGCCTCGGGGTGCGACTCGGGGTGCGCGCAGCCGCATTCCGACTCGACCCGGACGCGGCAGCCGCATTCTCCGTGACCGCAGGTCAGCACGGTGCCAGAAGCGTAATGTGCCATCCGACTGCTCCTCGTCGTGAGACGGGGTGGCTAACACCGCCAGACTACCCCCGCGGCGGATCCGCACACCTCTGATCCGCATCTCTTGTGATCAACCGCTCCACTAGGCTGGCCGACGTGCGCGTCCTCGTGATCGACAACTATGACAGCTTCGTGTACAACCTCGTGCAGTACCTGGCGCAGCTGGGGGTCCACTGCGTGGTGCGGCGCAACGACGCGGTCGAGCCCGGGGACGTCCGCGGCACGGACGGGGTTCTGATCAGCCCGGGGCCGGGCACCCCGGAGCGGGCCGGAGCGAGCATGGGAGTCGTCCGGGAGTGCGCCGAACGGGGCCGCCCGCTGCTCGGCGTCTGCCTCGGGCACCAGGCGATCGGGGCGGTCTGGGGGGCCACGGTGGCGCGTGCGCCGGAGCTGCTGCACGGCAAGACCTCTGAGGTGCACCACCGGGGCGTCGCCGTGCTCGCCGGGTTGCCCCGTCCGTTCGTCGCCACCCGCTACCACTCGCTGACCGTGCTCCCCGAGACCATCCCGGACGAGCTCGAGGTCACCGGCCGCACCGAGTCGGGGATCGTGATGGCGCTGCGACATCGGGAGCTCCCGGTGTACGGGGTTCAGTTCCATCCCGAGTCGGTGCTCACCGACGGCGGGCACCGGCTGCTGGCGAACTGGCTCCGTATCGCGGGTGCCGAGGTGGACGAGTCGCGGGTGGTCGAGCTCGAGACCGGGATGCGCACGCTCGCCTGCGCCGCGGCGGTGCACTGAGCCGCTCAGCCTCCGCCTCCGCCCCCGGTGAACCCCGGTGTGCCGAAGATCCCGCTGGTGGGGGTCGGGCTGGGCGTCGTGTTGTCCTGCCCGACGGTGACCTTGATGGTCTGGTCCCGGGCGAACCCGGTGCCCGGCGGCACGTCCTGGGTGACGATGACCCCGACCTGGTTCGCGGCATCCACCGGAGTGAAGGCCTGGCTGAGCGTGCCGAACCAACCCAGTTTCCGCAGCGCGTCCAGCGCCTGGGTCGGGGTCTGACCGCGCAGGTCGGGCATCTGGAGCTGGTTGCCCCGGGACACCGTGAGGGTCACCGCGGCGCCCGCCTTGACGCCGGTACCCCCGGCTGGGCTCTGCTTGAGGACCTGGCCCTTCGGCGCCGTGGAGTCGACCTCCTGGACCTGCGCGGTGAGGTGGGCCACGGCAATGTTGCGCTGGGCCTGCTCGATGTTGGTGCCCACGACGTCGGGCACTCCCACGGTCTCCGGCGGTACCCCCACGGTGATGACCACCGACTTGCCCTTGGCCAGCTGGCGCCCGGTAGGCGGGTCCTGGGCCAGCACCCGGCCGACATCCTTGTCGTTCTGGACGACCTGCTGGAGCTGGTCGGGCGAGAGCACCAGGCCCACCTGCTGCAGGGAGGCCTGAGCCTGCACCCGGTCCAGTCCGAGCAGGTTGGGCACCTCCACCTCGGCCGGGCCGGCGCCGACGTCCAACCGGATCGTCGTCCCTCGCAACGCCTGGCCGCTGGGACTCATGTCCACCACCCGGTCGAGATCCTGCGGAGTCGACTCGACCGGGTGGCGCTCGGTCTGGAAGCCGTCGGCACTGAGCGCCTGCTCGGCTTGCACCACCGGCTCGCCGACCACGTTGGGCAGCGGGACCGGTTGGGGTCCGCCCCCGAAGACGTCGGTGAACAGCAGCAGGAACAGCCCGACGACGGCGATGACCACCACCATGGCGAGGACCCAGAGGCCACGTCCGGACCGCCGCTCATCGGCCGGCCCATCGAGGATCTCCGAGCGCCGCCGGTCGGCCCGACTCGGGCGGATGGGCCGGACGGCCACGGTGGGGCCCGAGTCGAGCATGAGATCGCGGTCAGCGTCGGTCATGATCACCGGCGCCAGCTGCCGCTGCCCGGACAGCACGCGGACCAGGTCCGTGCGCATCTCGGCGGCGGACTGGTAACGGTTGGCCGGGTTCTTGCTCATCGCCTTGAGCACCACCGCGTCCAGAGCCGCGGGCACGCCAGGGTTCTGCCGCGACGGTGGTGAGGGGTCCTCGCGGACGTGCTGGTAGGCCACCGCGACCGGGGAGTCGCCGGTGAAAGGAGGATCTCCGGTGATCAGCTCGTAGAGCACGCAACCGGCAGCGTAGACGTCCGACCGGGCGTCCACCGGTTCGCCGCGGGCCTGCTCGGGAGACAGGTACTGGGCGGTGCCGACCACCGCCGCGGTCTGGGTCACGCCCTGCCCGTCGGCCAGCGCCCTGGCGATGCCGAAGTCCATCACCTTGACCGCGCCGTCGTTGTTGATCATCACGTTGGCCGGCTTGACGTCCCGATGGATGATGCCGTTACGGTGGCTGAAGTCCAGCGCGGCGCAGACGTCCGCCATCGTCTCCATCGCGCGCTGCCCGTCCATGGGGCCTTCGGTCTTGACGATGTCGCGCAGCGTCCGGCCGTCGACGAACTCCATCACGATGTAGGGCAACGGACCGTAGCCGGAATCCGTCTCGCCGGTGTCGTACACCGCGACGATGGCCGGATGGTTCAGCGCGGCGGCGTTCTGCGCCTCCCGCCGGAAGCGGTGCTGGAACTGGGGGTCCCGGGCGAGATCGGCGCGCAGCACCTTGACCGCGACGTCGCGGCCGAGCCGGACGTCGCGACCGCGGTGCACCTCGGACATACCGCCGTAGCCGAGCGTCTCGCCCAGCTCGTAGCGATCCGACAGTAGCCGGGGAATGGTCATTCCTGCGCCGTCCCGCTCCTCGCTCGTGACCCGCACCGTGTGGCTGCCCGGCCCGGCACCCATCATGCCCTCCTTCCGGCTGTCACCCGATGGGGGTCGGCTACTCACTTCCCACTCCAGGTCGGATCCAGGGTCGACCCGCGGGGAACGAAGCCGGACAGCGCCATCACCGGGGCCATCACCGGGACCATCACCGGGACCATCACCGGGGCCATCAGCGGGCTCCTTGCAGGGCGGCGGCGATGACGGCTCGACCGATCGGGGAGGCCAGCGAGCCTCCGGTCGCCGCGAGGTTGCGGTCTCCACCGTTCTCCACCAGCACCGCGATCGCCACCTGCGGGTTGTCGGCGGGCGCGAAGGCCACATACCAGCCATCCGGCGGAGTGTTCTTGGGGTCGGTGCCGTGCTCGGCGGTGCCGGTCTTGGCGGCGATACTGACGCCCTTGATCTTACCCTCGTTGGGGTAGCTGTTCTCGGCGGCGACCATCATGGTCCGGATCTGGTCGGCGGTGGAGCGGGACATCGCCGTGTCGACCTGCTCCGGTACGAAGCTGTCCAGCACCGACAGGTCCGGGGCCAGGATGTGACGAACCAGCTCGGGTCTCATCCGCACCCCACCGTTGGCGATCGTCGCGACGATCACCGCGTTCTGTAACGGGGTGAGCGCCACGTCACGCTGCCCGATGCCGGACTGCTGCAACGCGGCGACATCGGGAACGGCTCCCAGGGTGGATGCCGCAACCGGGATCGGGATGCTGAGATCCTGCTGCCCGATGCCGAACAGCTGGGCCTGCTTGCGCAGGTCGTTCTCCCCGACGATGCCCGCCAGCTGGGCGAAAGAGGCGTTACAGGAGCGCACCAGCGCCTGGGTGAGCGTGACGGTGGCGCCGGGGCCGCACGGCTCGTCGGCGAAGTTGTGCAGCAGGGTCGTGGTGTCCTGCAGCTGCAATGCCGACGCCGCCGTGAGCGGGGTGCCCGGGGTGGCCTTTCCGTCCTCGAACGCGGCCGCGCTGACCACCAGCTTGAAGCTCGACCCCGGCGGGTAGGTCGACGCGACCGCGCGGTTGGTCAGCGGGGAGCCACGCCTGGCCGAGGTGTCCGCGTTCCAGGCGGCCTCCTGCTCCGCGCTGTCGTGCGCGGACAGCTGGTTGGGGTCATAGGACGGGGTGGAGACCATCGCGAGGATCTCCCCGGTGCTGGGCTTGATCGCCACCACCGCGCCGGTGTAGCCCCGGCGGGTCAGCTGGTCGTAGGCGACCCGCTGGACGGCCGGGTTGATGGTGAGCTCGACGCTGCCTCCGCTGGGCTCCCGACCGGTGATCAGGTCTGACAGCCGGCGCACGAACAGCCGGCCGTCGGAACCGTTGAGCACCGAGTCCATCGAGTGCTCGATGCCGCCCGAGCCGTAGCGCAGCGAGTAGTACCCGGTGACCGGGGCGTACAGCGGGCCGTTGAGATAGGCGCGCAGGAAGCGCAGCTCCCCGCCGGTCTCCACCGAGTTGGCCACCGGCAGCCCGCCGGCGATGATCTGGCCGCGCGGACGGCTGTACTCGTCGAGCAGCACCCGGCGGTTGCGCGGGTCGGTGCGGTAAGTGTCGGCGCGGACGACCTGGACGTAGGTGGCGTTCAGCAGCAGCAGAACGACCATTCCCATGACCGCCAGCGCGACCCGACGAATCGGCGTGTTCACGAGCGCGCCACCGTCCCGGTGCGCACCCGCGCCGGCGCGGCTGTCATGACCATCAGTTCACCGTCCGGCAGTCCACTCCGGGTTCCGAGGGCCTCTCCGGCAGTGGTGTACCGGTGGTCGTGGGCGCGGCGGGAGTGCCTGGGGGGACCGGGGACGGCGAGGTCGAGGCGGGGAGGGCACCGGCACCGACTCGCGGGCACAGCGGCAGCAGGTCGTTGGTGCGCAGCCGGCCGATGATGTCACGAGCGCCGTCCAACCCGCTGTTGCTGATCATGCCTCGGCGCACGTTGGACCGGGCGTACGGTTGCAGGTCGCGCAAGAACATCGTCTCGCAGTCGCGCGCGCCGTCCTGGCAGCTGCCCTCGGCCCAGGTGTGCAGCGGCAGCCCGAGGAACTCGCCCCGGACACCCTGGAAGACGGCCACCTCACCGTCACTGGCGGCCCCCACGTAGTACTGGCCGAGCACCAGGACCGAGCCGATCGTGATGACGGCGCCGAGCAGTGCGGCGACAACGGCCAGACCGACCAGCGTGCGCCGCCGAGTGCGGCGGCGCAGCTGCGGGTCGGGCGGCACCGGCTCGACCCGCTGGGGCTCCGGTCGCGGCAGGGTGGTCGTCGCCGCCCGGGAAGCCGCCGAGTCCGGCTGCGGTTCCTCGACCCCGTCGCCCGCCGCCCCGCCGATGATGGGCGCGTCCTCGCCGTACTCGACGTCCACCACATCGGCCACGATGCAGGTGATGTTGTCCGGCCCGCCGCCTTTGAGGGCCAGCTCGATGAGACGGTCGGCGCAGTCCCTCGGGTCGGGGATCGTCAACCCCTCGGCCAGGGTCTCGGCGCGCACCACGCCGGAAAGCCCGTCGGAGCACAACAGGTAACGATCCCCGGCGAAGGCCTCCCGCACCGTGAGCGAAGGCTCCACGTCGTGCCCGGTGAGCGCCTTGAGCAGCAGCGAGCGCTGCGGATGGTGGCTGGCCTCGTCCTCGGAGATCCGGCCCTCGTCGATCAACGACTGGACGAAGGTGTCGTCGTGGGTGATCTGGCTGAACGCGCCCTCGCGCAGGAGGTAGGCGCGGGAGTCGCCGACATGGACCAGGCCGATCTTGTTCCCACCGAAGAGCACCGCGGTCAGCGTGGTGCCCATGCCCTCCCGCTCGGGGTCCTCGCGGACCAGCTCGCTGATCGCGGCGTTGCCGACGAGGGTGGCCTCGTGCAGCTGGTCCAGCAGGTCGTTGCCGGGTTCGTCGTCGTCCAGCGGGACGAAAGCCGCGATGACGGCTTTCGAGGCTATCTCGCCGGCCGCATGGCCGCCCATCCCGTCGGCCAGCGCCAGCAGGCGCGGACCCGCGTACACCGCGTCCTGGTTGTTCTGCCGGACCAGGCCGCGGTCGCTTCGGGCTGCGTAGCGGAGCACCAGAGTCATGAGCGCAGCTCGATCACCGTCTTACCGATGCGGATCGGGACCCCGAGGGGAACCCGGGTAGGTCCGGTGACCTTAGCCCGGTCCAGGTACGTGCCGTTGGTGGAGCCCAGATCCTCCAGGAACCAGTCCCCGCCCTGCAAGCCGAGGCGGGCGTGCCGGGTGGACGCGTAGTCGTCGTCGAGCACCAGCGTGGAGTCATCGGCACGGCCGATGAGGATGGGCCTGCCGTCCAGCGAGACGCGGGTGCCCGCCAGCCCGCCCGCAGTCACCACCAGCTGGTGGGGCGTCCGGTTGCGCTCCGCGCGAGCGCCGCGGCGGGACGGCGAGGGGCCGGCACGCAGCCCGGAGGCCGCGAACAGGTCGGAGCGCACGACGCGGAGCGCGACGATGACGAACACCCAGAGCAGGAGGAGGAAGCCCGCTCTGGTCAGCTGTAGCACCAGCTCCGGCACGCTGAAGGTCGTCTCTGCTAGGGGTTCTGGGCTAGGGGTTTTCGGGCTAGGGGTTTTCGGGCTAGGGGTTTTCGGGCTAGGGGTCTGGGCTGGGTCAGGGGGTCTCAACCCTGGGTACGGAAGACGAGGCGGGACTGCCCGACCCGTACCACGTCGCCGTCGGCGAGTTGCCAGGTCTGTACCGGGGTACCGTTGACCGTCGTGCCGTTGGTAGACCCGAGGTCGGCGAGTATCGCGTTCCGGCCGTCCCAGGTGATCTCCAGGTGCCGCCGGGACACACCGGTGTCCGGCAGCCGGAACTGGGCGTCCTGGCCGCGACCCACCACGGTGACGCCTTCGGTCAGCTGGTGGTGCCGGTCCGACCCGTCGTCCACGATGAGCGACGCCGAGAGCTGACTGCGGTAGTCCCCCTGGTCGCGGTAGTCACCCTGGTCGTAGGCGTAGCCCGGCTGCCCACCGTACTGGCCGTAGCTCCGCTCGTAGCCCTCGTCGTACTGCTGGTAACCCGGGTGCTGATAGCCGCCACCCTGCTGGTCGTAGCCGTAGTGGTCGTAGCCGGGTGGCTGACCGTAGTCCGGGGCCCCGGATGGGACGTCAGAACGATACCGGCCGCGCTGGGCGTCCCCGGCGTGCTCCCCCTGCTGCTGGCTCATGGCTCGGTCTCCTGCGGTACGAGGTTGCGGTGTGTCGGGATCGACGGACGAGCTGGTGCGGAACTGTCCGGTGTGCAGCGTCTCAGACCGCCTCAGAGTCACCACAACGTCTCCGTAGACATCCCACGCCCGCTCCACGAGGTGGCTCTGGATGCAGCCCTTGAGCATCCGGACCACCTGTTGCTCGTCGCCCGCCAGCCGGTCGTGATCGGCGGCCCCGAGTGTCACGGTGTAACGGTTGGGCGCGAGCACTCGCCCCCCCGCGAGCGGACGCGCGTTGTCGTCGGCCTCACGCTGGAGCGCCTGCGCCACCTCCTGCGGCACCACGCTACCGCCGAAGACCCTGGCGAAGGCATCGCCGACCATACCCTGCAACCGACGCTCGAACCGCTGCACCTTGCCCACGGCGACCTCCTTTCCCAGACTCGGCCAGGGCCCTACTGGCGGGGCTGCACCCGATCGTATCCGGGAACGCCAGTGGAACGGGTCCGCTGCGGGAGGTCATCGGCGAGTATGCGTGCTAGGCTGCCGCCGTCGCTCGGGCGAGTGGCGGAATGGCAGACGCGCACGGTTCAGGTCCGTGTGTCCGTAAGGACGTGGGGGTTCAACTCCCCCCTCGCCCACTCCTGGTCTGGTTGGTGAGTCAGTCTCGATGTCCAACGTCCCCCGGGTGGACCTGAGCCGCCCGTACCTCATCGGCATCGGCGGGACCGGGATGTCCGGGCTGGCGAAGATCCTGGCCCATCGCGGGGCGAGGGTCGCGGGGAGCGACGTCAAGCAGACGACCACCGTCACGGCCCTGCGCCGGCTCGGCTGTGAGGTCCACCTCGGGCATGACCCCGGGCAGGTGCTCGGCGCGAGCTGCGTAGTGGTCTCGCAGGCCATCCCCGAGGGCAACGTCGAGCTCAAGGCGGCCCGGGAGAACGGACTGCACGTGGTACACCGGGCTGAGGCGCTGGCCGCGATGATGACCGGCCACCGCTCGGTCGCGGTGGCCGGCACCCACGGCAAGAGCAGTACCACGACCATGCTCGCCGTGGCGCTCCAGAGGTTGGGGCTGGACCCGTCGTTCGCCGTGGGCGCGGACCTGGACGAGCCCGGCAGTAACGCCCACCACGGGACCGGTGACCTCTTCGTCGCGGAGGCCGACGAGTCCGACCGCAGCTTCCACCACTTCCGCCCACAGGTCGGGGCCGTGCTCAACGTGGAGGAGGACCACCATGACCACTACTCCTCGCTGGAGGAGCACATCGAGTCCTACGAGACGTTCGCCCACGGCATCCAGCCCGGCGGCACGCTGGTCACCTCCGCCGACAACGCCGGAGCGCGCGAGCTGGTGACGCGCCTGCGGAAGTCCGCCCCCGAGTTGAAGATCATCACCTACGGGCGGGCACCGGACGCGGACGTGCACCTGGTGAAGGTCGAGCCCCACACGTTCTCCAGCGAGGCGACGGTGCGGCTGCCCGAAGGTCGCGAGGTCACCTTCGTCCTCAACGTGCCGGGCCGGCACATGGCGCACAACGCTGCGGGCGCACTCGCGGTCGGCTTGGCGCTGGGCGTGGCCCCGGAGGCGATAGGCCCGGCGCTGGGCGGGTACCAGGGCATCCAGCGCCGCTTCACCCGCAGGGGCGAGGCCGAGGGCGTGCTCGTGGTGGACAGCTACGCGCACCATCCGACCGAGATCGCCGCGGACCTGGAGACGGCCCGCCAGGCTGTGGGGGCTGGCGGCCGGGTGGTGGTGGTGTTCCAGCCACACCTGCCCAGCCGCACCCGGGCGCTGGGACAGGAGATCGGGAAGGTCCTCGCGAGCAGCGACCTCGTGGTGATCATGGAGGTGTACCAGGGGCGGGAAGACCCGATCCCCGGGGTGGGAAGCCACATCGTCGCGCACGCGGCCCTGGAAGCCGGTGCCGTGGTGCGCAGGGAGGCACGCTGGATGGCGGTTCCGGGAGTGGTGGCCCGGTTGGTCCGGCCCGGGGACATGGTGCTGACCATGGGGGCGGGCGACGTCACCGAGATCGGCCCGCTGACCCTTGAGGAGATCAAGACCCGTACCAGGATCCGGTCTGGTTGTCGCTCGCCTGCTCCCCACGAAATGACCTGAGCGGCTCGCTCGGGTTGGTATAGACCAGCTCACGATGACCGTCCACGGCGCACCCCCATGAAAAGGACCATGGGACGTCGTGGTTTGACGCCGTCCCGGCTATCCACAGGTGGTAGGAGAGATGCCCTGTGCGGGCAGTGCGGCAACGTCCGGGCCGCGATCGGCCCGGACGGCACAGTCCACCCCTGCGTCCTGGGCCGCTTCCTCAGCGCCGGTAACGTCGACGAGCAGTCTCTGCAGACATTCTGGAGGGGCCGCGCTGGCGCGAGATCCCGGCTTGCATCCCACCCCGGGACGCCTGTGTCACCTGCACGCCGGCCGACTCGAACGACTGTGACCCGCCAGGAAGCCGAGATGGCCCGGTGAGCCGGCAACCCCGCGCACAGCGGCTCGCCGAGCGGGTCACCACCGCATCTCGCGCCGGCGGCCGATCATCGCGGCCGTTCCCCGACACGTGTTCGTCCCGCGCTGATGGAACTGGGCATTCAGCGGGCTGAGCGGGGTTACCGGCAGCCTGATAGGCCCGCTCAGCCCGCTGAATGCGGGTAGTCGCCGTGGGGGGTGAGCAGTTCTGAGCCGCTTGGTGACCGTCGACGGGTTGGGCTCACCACGGGAAAGAAGGGGATGGCCGCAACGCGGCCATCCCCCTATGCCGTACTTATGCCGACGGCATCACCGGCGCAACCCAGCCGCCGGCTCAGCCACGGCCGCCGTTAGCGGAGCCACCATGGCCACCGAAGGCGTCAGCGGCGCTGTTGGTCTGGTCGCCGAGCACGTCGATGTTCAGGACGTTAAGGCCGATGCCACCCTGGGCCTTGCCACCAGCGCCGCCCTTGCCACCGTCGCCGCCACCCTTGACGATGAACATGGACATGACGGTACGCGCAGGCAGCAGCTCCACGTGCTGGCCGTCGACCTCGGCGAAGCTCACTGCGTCAGACATGAAATCCTCCTTACGGTAGCCCCCCTGTTGTGGGGCCGGGAAACAAACACCTCATCGGCCCCGTGCCGACTCGGTAATCTCTACCATGGCGAGAAACAGGTCACCTGACAACACCCATTCGCCACCTAAGTTTGCATCCCACCACTTAGCCACGAAGTCCACTTTCAACCACCTAGGCCGTGGTAGAGAATACCGAGGTTCCGGCCCTAACCCTGGCTTTTCGTCCGGGTGCGCGGGTGGTCGGTGTGTTGATCGTGGGGGGTGCTCCTGAGCTGGGATGATGAGAGTGCTGAAGCCCTTATCGATGCCAGTTCGAGGAGCACCTTGAGAGT